>Ga0116129_1000200_pt1 | contig 43075 bp, 28 predicted proteins | sample June2015DPH_17_2_FD_89732 | JGI IMG/M metagenome (GOLD analysis project Ga0116129, IMG submission 89732) | Peatland microbial communities from SPRUCE experiment site at the Marcell Experimental Forest, Minnesota, USA - June2015DPH_17_10 | ecosystem: Environmental > Terrestrial > Soil > Wetlands...
CCAGGCAAGCATCGCGCGCGCCTCCACGCCTGGCGTTTTGGCCTCACCGGCCGTATCCGCCTTCTCACCGCCGGCGAGTCGGCCGAACCCAACGCCGCTTGTCAACAGGCTATCAAAGACGATCAACTGCTTGCCCAGTTTGCCTGTAACAAGGTCGAAAAGTACCATCCGGCGCACGACTTCCCGCCGGAAATGCCCCAAATTGGGTTTGATTTTTCGCCCGCCGCCGTAACCCGCCTGACCGGCCGGGGTCGCCGCCCCAGGGACGCCGACGAGGGGCGCGGTCTTGGCTTGTCGAGTTCCGTAATGCCCCGTCCGACGAAAAGCGATGACACGTTCGCCAAATCACGCTAGTTTTTTAGCATCCGGCTCGTTCGGGTCCGCTCATTGTCCTGGTGGTGGTCTGCGCGGCAAAGCTCCCCATCGAAAGATTAGCGGCAAACGCGGACACTTTTCGCCGCTTGCGAGCGTCTCAACGATATCGAAAAATTGTAAGAAAAAACATTTTGGAATTACCAACAGTTGGGGGGGCAATAACGTCATACCATCATCGAGGTCTTGTCACGGAGCTTTGTCACTGGTTTTTGCCATATGCCGCAATCTCTCGCCACCGCCAACTGTGTTATCCTCGCCGCGCTTGCGGCGTTTGGACAGATGGCGGCGCCGACGGCATTCGAAGTGGCCTCAGTCAAACCGAATACCTCGGGAAGCGGCAGCAGCAGGACAAGCGGCACTACCGGCCAGCTTACGATTACGAACCGCAGTTTGAAGGAGCTTATCGAGATGGCCTACAGCGTCCAGGACTTTCAACTCTCGGCTCCGGATTGGCTTGGTTCCGCTAAATTCGACATCGTGGCTAAGATTCCCGCCGGCGCCGGCGCGAATCAACGCCCGGCAATGATGCGCGCGCTATTGGCGGACCGGTTCCAACTTGCGGTTCACCGTGAGTCGAAAGAGATGCCTGCGTACGCGCTGGTGGCGGCCAGAGGCGGGCCGAAGCTGCAACAGGTGGAGCCTGGCGGCACAAACATGAACAACAACGGGAATAACAACTCGCGGCAGATCACTGCGGAAAGAGTATCCATGGCAGGGCTGGCCGAGACCCTGGCTCGGATAGTGGAGCACCCGGTGGTTGACCGGACCGGCCTCCAAGGCGTTTATAAGCTGAAGTTGGAGTACGCGCCGGATAACGCCAAGCCCGATGGACCGGACGGCGCGGCTGGACCCTCGATTTATGCAGCGTTGCAAGAGCAATTGGGGCTGAAATTGCAAACGCAGAAGCTACCCGTCGAGATCATTGTGGTGGACCGCGTGGAGAGAGTCCCCACGGAAAATTGAGCGCCGAAGCGGAAAAACTTTCGGGAATTGCGAACAATGTCGTTCGCCGCATCGTCATACCAGTCTAAGGAACTCGATAATTGGGCGGCGCCGGTGGAGTACTGATCGGCCCACGTCACGAACTGCTAATTCGCAGGGCGTCGCGGAGTCTTTATCTTAAGGGGCCAGGATTTGTGGGGCAGGTTGTCAACCTGCGGCCGATTGTTAATCGGCCTTGTCGCGAGCAGCGCCGAAATGGCTGGTGAAGGAGGAGTTGTCACAAAAGGGCAAAGCCAGGCGTCATTGTTCTGAGCGCGAATTCGGAGGAAACCAGTCCGATTTGCGGGCTGTTTCGTCGGCGAGATCGTCAAATATAGAACTAGAGAATAGGAGAATGGCGCGAGCAATCGGCGTTGTTGGCGTAATGATCATCACTGCGTTGGGTTCGTTCGGGCAACCCGCGTCTGAAATGCCGGCGTTCGAGGCGGCATCGGCGAAGCTGGCGGCGCCTTCCACCAACGGCATGATCGGGAGATCGTTTGGCGGCGATTGGGCCCCGGACGATAGCGAACGGGCCGGTATGACGTTCCGGTTGAGAACTAACTGATTAGGACCAAATACGAGACAAAACGGACGCGAATGAAGAACCAAACTATCTGGAAGCGCTTATTCAACTGTCTCCTGTCTTGCGTGGTCGCCTGTACCGCCGTCTTCGCAGTCGCCGCTTCTCCGCACCATGGCGTGGTGACGTTCGGCGGTTTGCCGCTGCCCGGCGCAACCGTGACGGTAACTCAAGGCGATAAGAAACTGGTCGCTGTCACCGATCAGCAGGGAGCATATTCCTTCCCGGACTTAGCCGATGGAATCTGGAAGATCCAAGTGGAGATGTTATGCTTCACGCCCATCAACCAGGAGATCGGCATCACGCCGGAGGCGCCCAGTCCGGTATGGGAATTGAAGCTTCTTTCGCTGGACGAGATCAAGGCATCCGCGCCGCCCCCCGCGCCGAAGCCTGCGGCAGCCACTGCCGCAACGGCGACCTCCGCGGCGCCTGCCGCTGGGGCAGCGACACCCTCGACGCAGCCCGCCGCCGCTCCATCCATAACCGCCGCCAACGATGCCGCCAATGCCGCGGCAACCAACAACAAGAAGAAGCCCGCCAAGGGAAAGGCCGCGGCGCCGGTTGTGCCGGGCAGTTTTCAGCGGACGGATTTGAATGCGTCCAGCGACGCATCCGCGGCGGCGGGTTCGGCCGCGGCCACCCCGGGCGTAAACGAGCTTAATTCCGGCGGCGCGGCCGAGGCGCTTTCCGTAGGCGGCAGCACCAGTAACGGAATCGAGAGTCGAGCCATCGGCAATAACCGCAGAGGTCCCGGCTCGTTATATAGCATCGGCCTGATGACCAATCTGGATAGCTCTTACCTCGATGCGCGTCCATTTTCCCAGACCGGTCAAAACATAGCCAAAGAGCCGTATGAACACCTAAAGGGCGCCGCGTCGGTACAGGGGCCGTTGAGGATTCCGCACTTATGGCATTCCAACAACGGCCAGTTTTTTCTCAGCTACCAGTTTGGGCGGCAACACACCGACAGCACGGCTCAGGGCCTGGTGCCGACTCAGGCCGAGCGCAACGGAGATTTCTCGCAGGTGTTGAATATTCTCGGACAGCCGGTAACCGTTATCGATCCGGCCACCGGCAATCCGTTTCCCGGCAACGCCATTCCGCAAAATCGCATTTCGCCGCAAGCTACGGCTTTGCTGAAGTATTACCCGCAGGCCAATTTCAACCCCACGGCGTCGATCAACTACGAAATTCCGGTTGTCAATGTCGCCAATACGGACAATGTGCAAGCGCGTCTGAATAAGATGATCAATACGAAGAATTTCCTCTTCGGCGTCTACAATTATCAAAACAACCGCGGGGTTAATGTAAATCCCAACCTGTTCGGTTTTACCGATAACAACGCTTCCACCGGCATGAACGCCAACGCCAATTGGCGGCGCATGATCAGTCAACGGCTCAACATTACTTCCACCATTCAAGCCAGCCGGTTTGTTACCCACGTGTACCCATATTTTGAAGACCGCGAGAATGTCTCGGGCGATGCCGGCATCACCGGCAACTACCAGGATCCGGAATATTGGGGCCCGCCAACCCTTACCTTTAGCAATGGCATCACGCCGCTCACCGACACAACGCCTTCTTACACCGCCAATCAGACCGTCCAGGGCTCGACCGTAGTCCAGTGGACGCACCGCCCGCACGAATTTCAATTCGGGGTCGATATCCGTCGGCAGGAATTCAATTCGTTGTCCGAGCAGAATCCCCGCGGCCAGTATAGCTTCACAGGCGCAGCTACCCAACAGTCGGTGAATGGAGTCGCCGTTCCGGGAAGCGGCAGTGATTTTGCCGACTTTCTGCTCGGTACTCCCGACGTTGCTTCGCTGGCCTTTGGCAATGCCGACAAATACTTCCGGTCCAACTTTGACGATGCTTACTTTAACGACAATTGGAGAATCGCATCTGGTCTGACAATCACCGGTGGAGTGCGCTGGGAGTACAGCTCCCCGATTACCGAACTGTATGGACGGCTGGTGAATCTGGATATTACCCCGGGTTACTCGGCAGTAGCTCCGGTCCTGGGCAGCGATCCGATAGGCCCACTTACCGGTCAGAAGTATCCCGATTCTCTGGTGCGGCCCGATAAGCACGGCTTTGAGCCGCATGTCGGGATCGCGTGGCGGCCGATTTTCGGATCGTCATTGTTGGTTCGCGCCGGCTATACCGTCAATTACAACACGTCGGTGTACCAGACCATAGCCAATCAGATGGCGCAGCAATCGCCGCTCTCCAAGTCATTTAGCGTGTCCAACAGTCCCACCTCGCCACTGACGCTTGCTGACGGTTTTGACGCCACGCCGGTCGGCACGCCCAACACATTCGCGATGAATCCGAACTTCTTGATTGGATACGTGCAAACCTGGAACGCGGTCATTCAGCGCGATCTGCCCGGTGGCATGCTCATGTATCTGACCTATCTCGGTAATAAGGGAACGCGCGGCGCCCAGGAGTTTTACCCCAACACCTATCCCGAGGGCGGAGTTAGCCCTTGTCCCGCGTGTCCTTCGAATTACGCTTACCTCACTTCGAACGGCAATTCTACGCGTGAGTCCGGCACGTTCCAACTACGGCGCCGGCTCCACAATGGCATCACGTGGAGCGCTCAATACACCTATTCCAAATCGATAGACGACGCCGTCCTGGGCGGAAGAGGGCAGGGAGGTTCGCTGGTGGCCCAGAATTGGCTCGATCTCAGCGCCGAGCGCGGGCTTTCGAATTTTGACCAGCGGCATCTGGCGACATTTTCGGCGCAGTACACCAGCGGTATGGGAATGCATGGGGGAACCTTATTGAGCGGTTGGCGTGGCGCGGCATTCAAAGGCTGGACTCTTCTCACCAACATTTCGGTGGGCAGCGGCCTTCCCGAAACGCCCACCGATTCCGCGTTGAAAGTGGGTGGCGCCTCGTTCCCCGGAAGCATCCGGCCGGAATACACCGGGGCGTCGCTTTATGACGCTCCTCCGGGGCTGTTCCTGAATCCGGCGGCTTATACGGCGCCGGAGCCGGGTGACTGGGGGGATGCCGGAAGGAATTCCATTATTGGCCCGTCACAGTTCTCCCTGAGCGGGTCTTTGCAGCGAAGCTTCGGTAAGTTCGATTTCCGGCTGGATTCGACTAATACGTTGAATCATGTTGTATTTTCCAGTTGGACTCCCAATATCAGCAGCGTGCAGTTCGGCCTGCCGACTCTAGGTTCAGCCAATCAAATGCGAACGGTAGCAGCCACATTAAGGTGGAGGTTTTGACCATGCGAACGGATATCTGGCGGCCCTTATCGATTGCTCTGGTTTGCGCCAGCCTCTTGGCGCAGCAGCAACAATCGCCCGACGCGCCGGCGAAGTTTGAGACCACCGCCCAGTTAGTAGTGTTGGACGTCAACGTTACCGACAAGAGCGGCAAACCTATCGAAGGCCTGACGGCCAAGGACTTCACCGTCGCCGAAGACGGCGTGCCGCAGACCATCAAGTTCTGCGAGCCTCAGAAGATGCTGGATACCGCGACGCCCCCGCCGGTGGCCGCCGCTCCGGCCAAATCTCTCGATTCCGGCCGGGCCAAGGTGGACCCTGTCACCGCGGTTCAAATTGCTACCGAGCCGGCGGGAGACATCCGCTACCGGGATCGCCGACTGCTGGTGCTCTATTTCGACATGGGCGCGATGCCGCCGCCCGACCAGTTGCGCGCGGAGAGCGCAGCCATCACGTTCGTCTCGAAGAACATGCAGGGACCCGATCTGATGGCGGTGATGTCGTTCTCCGACGGCGTACACGTGCTTCAGGATTTTACCGACGACAAAGACCAACTGTTGAAAGTGATCAACAAGCTGTTCATCGGGGACGCCGCCGGCTTCGACCAGACTACCGCCGACGATAGCTCAGCCGATACGGGCACGGCGTTTGGCGAAGACGATACCGAGTTCAATCTATTCAACACCAACCGGCAATTGGCGGCTCTTCAGACCGCGGTGAAGATGTTGGGCGCGCTGAATGAGAAGAAGGCGCTGGTCTATTTCGCGAGCGGCCTGAATCTGAACGGAGTGGACAACCAGGCGCAATTCCAGTCCGCCACCAATGCGGCTGTCCGCGCCAATGTCACTATTTTTGCGGTGGATTCGCGCGGCCTGGTTGCGCAGCCGCCTCTCGGCGACGCTACTCACGGATCGCCCGGCGGACTCGGCATGTATAACGGAAATTCGGCGATGGTAGGCGCCATGAATTTCCAGAAGACGCAAGACTCCATGTATGCGTTGGCCACCGATACGGGCGGGAAGGCGCTGCTGGATAACAACGACCTGGGGCAGGGAATCATCGAGGCCGAGCAATCCATCGGCGATTACTACATTCTTGGGTATTACTCTTCCAATACCAAGATGGATGGAAAGTACCGTCGAATCAAACTTACCTACAACGGCGACCCGAGCGCGAAGGTGAGTTACCGCCAGGGTTACTTTGGACCTAAGCTGTTCAGCAAGTTCACTTCCTCCGATAAGGAAATGCAGTTGCATGACGCCCTGATGCTGGGCGACCCGATTACAGAGCTGACGATGCAGATGGAAGTGAATTACTTCGAGATGAATTCCGCCGAGTATACGGTTCCGGTGACGGCCAAAATTCCCGGCAGCGAGCTGGCGCTGGCGAAAAAAGGCGGCTACGAGCACACCGTGATCGAGTTCATGGGTGAAGTGAAGGACGAGTACAGCAGCACCGTCACCAACGTCCGCGACACTTACGATATCAAGCTGACGGGCGAGACCGCGGCGCAACTGGCGAAGCAGCCCATCCAATACGATACGGTACTCACGCTGCTTCCGGGAACCTATACCATCAAGCTGCTGGCGCGCGACGACGAAACCGGCCACATTGGCACTTACATGAAGAAGTTCGTCATACCCAACCTGGCCAAGGAACAGAAGCGGATTCCCATCAGTTCCGTGGTATTGAGCGGCCAGCGGCTCGACGTTCGAAACGCTCTCATCAACGCGAAAATGAAGCAACCGACCGTGAGTCCGTTGGTTGAGGACGGAATCAAGCTGCTTCCCAGCGTAACCGACGTGTTCAGCCGCAGCCGGGACATGTACGTCTATCTGCAGGCCTACGAGCCGGGCGCGGCCACGGCACAGCCGCTGGTGGCGTTCGTCACGTTCTATCGGGGGGACCAGAAAGCCTTCGAGACTGCGCCGCTGCCGGTAACCGAAGCGATGGCTAATAAGCTGAAGACCATGGCGGTGCGGTTCCAATTTCCGTTGAGTAAGCTTTCGCCTGGCAAGTATAACTGCCAGGTTACGGTGCTGGATCCGGCCGCGAACAAGGCCGCATTCTGGCAGCAGCCGGTGATGCTGGTACAGTAACTGCGGCTGTGGCGCACGCACTCCTGCGTGCGGCGTTCACACTCGTGTGAACGCGTTCTCCGCCCGTGCGCCCCGCTTACTGACTCCCGGAAAGGCTCTTGACTAACTCATACAGGAACGTCTGGCCTTCGTAGAAAGACCGCACCATCATGCGCTCATCGCGGCCGTGCGCGCGGTTGTCGTCGCGCTCGTAGAAGAAGCCTTGTACGCCGTAAGTGGGAATGCCGGCGGCGCGTAGCGCGCGGCCATCGGTTGCGCCGGTACTCATCGTCGGCAGCACTACCACGCCCGGCCACATGGTATCGGTGATGCGCGACATCGCATGCAGGATGTCCGGCCGCAGGGGCGAACCGGCCGAATTCTCCTCCTGATTGGTGATGGAGAGCATCACCTGATCGTCGGCCACCACCTTCTTCAGCGTGTCCATCAGATACTGGAGCGAATCGTCCGGCTGGATGCGGCAGTTCACGTTGGCGGCGGCGAGCTGCGGCAGGGCATTGTGCGCGTGTCCGCCTTCCAGCATGGTTGCGACGCAGGTGGTCCGCAGCATCGAGTTCCAGGCCGGGGATGCGGCGGCAACCCGCTTCATGGCTTCGGCGTCGCCGGCCGCCACTTTGGCAAGGTCGGCCTTGGACGCGCTGGTATCAATCTTCGCCATGCCGGTGAAGTAGGCGCGAGTGACTTCGTTAGTCTTGAGCGGGAAACCGTATTGACTGAGGCGAGTCAGCGCGCCTGCCAGGTGATAGATGGCATTGTCGGCCACAGGCACTGAGCTATGGCCGCCCTTGTTATGCACCTCAAGCCGTACGTCGAGATACCACTTCTCCGCCGCCTGAATCTCATTCGAGACTCGCTTGCCGGTGACCATCGTGCCTTTGCCCCCTTCGTTCAGGGCGAAGTCGGCGTCGATGAGATTCTTGTGGCCCTTGATGAGCCAATCGACGCCATTGTACGGACCGCCGCCTTCTTCATCGGCGGTAAGCGCGACCACGATGTCGCGATCCGGTTTGTAGCCTTCGCGCTTGTAGCGAATCAGATTGGCGATCCAGACGGCGGCCTGCGCTTTGTCGTCCGCTGTGCCGCGGCCATAGTAGTAACCGTCTTTTTCGGTGAACACGAACGGGTCGGTGGTCCAGTCTTCGCGTTTGGCTTCTACTACGTCGGTGTGCGCGAGCAGAAGGATGGGCTTGAGCTTGCCCGAGCCATGGTATCGCACTACCAGGTTCGCTTTGGTGGGGATGGCGCCGCCGATGAAGATGTCGGAATCCGGAAAGCCGGCCGCGCGCAGGCGCTTCGCGATGGCTTCCACCACCGGAGTAGTGGCCCCGGTGGTGAAGCCGGATTTGATCTCGATGATCTCCTTATAGATGTCGTGGGCGAGGCGCTGGTCGGCTTCGGGCGGCATAGTGGATGCGGCGAAGCAGGCGAGCGGCGCGATGATAAGTAGCGTACGGCGAAGCATGGAGCGTATTATGACACGTCGCATGCCATGGGCCCGCGTTACTTACCCGGTTTCCAATCGGGCAAACGTCCCGGAGTGGGCGGCGCGCCGGCGGCGTCTAACTGCTTTTCCAGCGCTTTGATATCGGTCTCGACCAGCTTGCGCAGCTTGGGTATCTGCGCGGCTAGCTCATCGGATGCGATCTGGTATTGCTCCATCGCGGTCTTAGTCGGGTGACTGGTGGTTCCGCGTACGGGCGAAGCGGCGGCCTGCACGCGCTCGGCGATCGACGCGGTTACGCCTTCATTGTGCGAGCGCCAGATAGTGTCGCCGCGCAGAGCCAGGTTGATGTCGTCGAGCTGCTTCTCAAGCGCCAGTGTTTCCTGGTGCAGTTTCGGCGAAAGCGCGGGCGTGGCGTCTACCGCGCGGCGGATGGCATCGAGCCGGGTGCGCGCTTCCGCGGCCGATTCCTGCGTGGCCGTCAACGCCTGCTGCAGCTTCTCCAGTTTGCCCTCGAAATCGGAAAGAGCGATGCGGTCTTCGCGCGTGGACGGACCCTCGCCAATCACTTCAAAGGTCTGCGAACCGGGCAGGGGAGTGACTACGCCGTCTATGCGCTTTGCCAGAGTAACGGTGTATCTGCCGGGCGCCACCAGGGCGCCGCCGGCGCCTCCGCGGCCGGCAAAGGCCGGGGGTTCTTCTTCGCCCCCACCGGCTTCGGCTTCTCCACCGCCGCGGCCGCCGCCTCCACCAGCGCCGCCGCGGCCGCCGCCACCGCCGGCGGGAAGGGTAGGACTCTGCCCGCGCAGATCCCATGTCACTCGATGGATGCCCTGAGTCGCGGGCTCGTCTATCCGCCGGACTATCTTGCCGGCAGCGTCGGTGACAGTCATCAGAACTGCCGGCGCTTCTTCCTCGGATTCGGCGCGGAGCTGCTCAGGCGTAGGATAGGGACCAGTTTCGCCGCGCTGCACGGCGGCCCGCTCGCGCTGCTGACGCTCCTGCGCCTTAGTGCGGTAACCGTCCTTCAAGTTGTACGTGATAATCGCGCCGACCGGCGGATTCGGCGCCGTGAAAAAATTCTCGCCCTGGTCGCCTTTGCCGCCGCCGAAAATCGAGCCGGGGATGTAAGAGAGCGCCGTCTTCACAGGGAAGAGCATGCTCTCCTGACTCAGGTTCTGAGCCGTGGCGTCGCGCAGCGGGCTGTAATCGTCGAGGATGTAGATACTGCGGCCGAACGTGCCGATGACTAAGTCATCCATCTGCTTCTGAATGGCTAAGTCGCGCACCATGATGGTCGGCAGGCCGTTGCGCAAAGGTATCCACTTTTCGCCGCCGATTTTGGTGAAGTATAGGCCGAATTCGGTACCGGCAAAGAGTAACTTGGGGTCCTTATAGTCCTCGGCGATAGCGTAGACGCCGCCGCGCTCGGGTAAGTTGCCCGATATGTCGGTCCAACTCTTGCCTTTATCGGTACTCTTGATCAGGTAGGGTTTGAAATCGCCATTCTGGTGATTCTCGTAAGCCACATACACGGTTCCGGCATCGTGCTGCGAGGCGGTGATGCGCTGCACATAGGCATCCTCGGGCACGCCCGCGGGCTTCTCCACTTTGCGCCAGGTTTTGCCGCCGTCTTCGGTGATCTGCAACAGGCCGTCGTCGGTACCGACGTAGATGAGCCCCTCTTGTTTAGGCGATTCGGCAATGGAGGAAATGTTGTCGTAGAGCGCGGTGGATACGTTCTTCTGGATGGCGTCAATGGGCCAGATTTTGCCCATCAGGGGCAGGGTATTCCGGTCGAGATTGCGCGTCAGGTCGGGACTGATGGCGCGCCAACTGTCGCCGCGGTCGTCGCTGCGGTAGAGCTTTTGCGAGCCGAAATAGAGGCGCGTGTTGGAGTGCGGGCTGACGATCACCGGGGCATCCCAGTTCCAGCGCGCCGCCGGATCGCCCTTGGAGGGCTGCGGCTGGATGCTGACGCGCTCGCCGGTGCGGCGGTCGAAGCGCACCATGCCGCCGTTCTGCATGTTGGCGTAGATGGTGTTGGGGTCCTTGGGATCCACGCGGCTGTAGAATCCGTCGCCGCCCATGGTAACGAAGCAATCCGAATTCATGATGCCGGCGGAACTCCGGGTGCGCGCGGGACAGCCGAAACTGTTGTTATCCTGAGTGCCGCCATAGACGTAATAGAACGGCGCGTCTTCACTTACAGCTACATCGTACATTTGCGCTGTGGGCAGGTTAGATTTGAAGATCCAATTCTGCGCGCGGTCGAAGCTCTCGTAAATGCCGCCATCGCAACCTACTAAGTAGTGATCGTTGTTATGCGGGTCCACCCAGATTTCGTGATTGTCGACGTGCTTGTAGCGCGTGGGCAGACTGGTCTCGGTGCGGCCGCCATCGTCGGACACCATGATGTTAGTGTTCATCACATAGACGCGGTCGGGATTGCCGGGGTCCACTACCACTTTGGCGTAATACTGACCCTGTACGTCATAGCTATTACGCTTCTCCCAGGTGGCGCCGCCATCGGACGAGCGATAGAGCCCGCCGCGGCCGGCGCCGCCTTCCACTTGCGCGTACATGATGGACGGGTTCGAGGGCGCATAGTTCAAGCCGATGCGGCCCAGATCGCCCATGTTAGGAAACCCGCCGCCCACTTTGTTCCAGGTCTTACCGGCGTCGTTGGAGCGCCAGAGAGCGCTCTCGGGTCCGCCGTGAATCATGCCGAAGTACCGGCGCTCGCGCTGATGCGTGGCGGCGAAGAGGACGTCGGGGTTTTTGGGGTCCATAACAACGTCGGAACAACCCGTGTAGTCACCCACTTTGATGAGACTCTGCGACCATGTCTTACCGCCATCGGTGGTCTTATAGAGACCGCGCTCGCCGCCGCCCTTCCACAGCGGTCCGGGCGCGGCGACATAGACAACGTTGGAGTCACGCGGGTCGATCACAATGCGGGCAATGTGCTCGGTGAGTTTGAGGCCCACGTTGCGATAAGTGAGTCCGCCGTCTTCGCTCTTATAGACGCCGTCGCCGAAGGAGACGCTGCGCTGGTCGTTGTTCTCGCCCGAACCGACCCAGACGATGGAGGGATTCTTGGGGTCGATAGCGATCCACCCGATGGAATAGGAGCCGTAGTTATCGAATACGGGCGTCCACGAAGTACCGTTATTGCGGGTGAGCCAGATGCCTCCGGAGGCTTCCGCGGCTAAGTAATGGCTGGTGGAATCGGGGAAGACGGCGATCTGGGAAACGCGGCCGGAGACGAAGGCCGGGCCGATGTTACGCACGCGTAAGCCGGCGAAGGTGCGGGCGTTGATGGGGTCGCTGGAATCGGCGCCGCCGCGGCGTCCACCCGATGGGGCGGGCTCGTCCTGAGCGAAGGCAGTCCGGGTAAAAACGATCTGGGTCAAGGCAAGGGCGATGCGGAAAAGCAGTGGCAGCAGTCTCATTGTGGGTGAGTATAACGCACAGAGGGGCGTGTAGTCTGGTGTGGCGCCACACCGCGGGCCACACCGCGCGGGTCAGATCCTTCCAGTGTGCCACAGCGCCACTCACCAGTTCTTCTCCCAAACCCGCACAATAGGGTACCTTCCATTCTCCTCCGGCTCATACTTCGACTTCGCGAACCACCATGCCAGCCGCGCGCGCGAATCCGCCGCGAACTTCGGATCGGCCGCTAACTGCGCCTCGAACTCCTTCCGTAGCTCCGGGAAATCCGCCATGACTCGCCGCGCAATCGGCTCCGAGAGATACTCGCCCGCATCCAGGCCGCCGCGTCCTCCGCGCCCGCCACCCGCGCCTTCGGAGAAGAATACCGCGTTCATCAATCCCCACGCCGCCATCGAATCCGGCGCGGCCGGCTCCAGCAGCGCCAGAATCAATCGCGACCGCCGCTGCTTCATCGGCACGTAATACGACCCTGCCGGAATCGCGATCTTCTCCTTCACCAGACGCGGCTCCATGGTCAGCATCACGTGGCCTTCGGTCCCGCCCCGGCCCAGAGTCACGTTCGCGAAGCGATAGGTCTCAAACACCTCTTCGATGGGCTTAGTGGTGCGCTCCATTTCCACGCCATGCAGCCACAACAGATCCGCCACCGGGCTGAACGCACGGGGAATCAGGTATCCCAGCGGCATCTGCGCTTCCACCGTAGTATCGATCTGGTCGTGAATCACAGTCGTGATATCGTCCAGCTCGCCCGTGTAGCGCGTCACCATCGAGCCGGTCACTTCACTCTGGAACGGCGCGTTCTTCAGCGCGTGGTACACCAGCGGACGGCTCTTCTCGGCGCTCACTTTGCCCGCGAGATACACCGCCGGCGCGGACCGGTCGCCCGCGCGCGCCATCATTTGCTTGTCGGCCTCGCGTACCGCGTGGCGCAGCGCTTCCGGATCGGCCGCGATGATGTCGAACGTGTGCTTCATGATGTCGTAATGCGCCCACGCGCGTGTTTTCGCGGTCTTCAAGCTGTGGCTTTCCACCAGCAGGCATGGGCGGTTCTGCACCGCCGAATACAGATGCGAATACCGCGGCGTAAACACTTCCATGAAGAATTCGCGCTTGCCGTTCACGTTGCGCAACGCGCCGTAGGGCGCCACCAGATGCCCATCGGCGGCCATGCGCTTATCCAGCTCCGGGACGTAGCGGTCGCGCACCCACGCGCCGGCCGGCTCGGCGATATCCTGGTTGCGCGCCATGTCCCAGGTTACGTCGTACTGCATGTCGGAGCCGTCGGTGACGTGATTATCGATGAGGAAGTCGGGATTCCACGTATTGAAGATTTTGAGCCACGCGTGCATCTCCGGCGTATCGGCCTTCATATAGTCGCGATTCAGATTGAGGCGTTGCGCGTTGGAGCGCGTCCCGGTGGACCTCGGCCCGTTCTGGCTCGGCCGATGATACAAGCTGATATTCTCGTGGCCATCGATATTGAAGACCGGGATGATCACGAAAATCACATGGTCCAGCCACCCCGCGAAGCGCTTGCTCACGGTCATGTCGCGCACCAGCATCAGTACAGGATCTTTGCCTTCGATCTCGCCGGCGTGGATGCCGCTTTGGATCATGATCACGGCCTTATTCGTCTTAGCCGCGGCATCCGGCGTAAACGCGCGGTCCTTGGAAACCACCAGCGCGATCATGGTGCGGCCCTCGGGCGTCGTGCCGATTTCGAGCACTTTCACAAACCGTGACGCGCGCTCCAGCCGGTGAGAGATCTCGACGGTTTCCGCGTACGGAGCAGTCTCGTTAAAATCCGTCTTTTCGCCTGTAGTGAGCAGGTCGCTCGGGGAATCCTTGGTGCTGGCCGCAAGCGACGCCGCAGCCTTCGCAGCTGGCGGCTCAAATGCGGAATGGGGCGCGATGGGGTCTTGCGCGGCGGCCATGGCAGCCAGCGCTAACAGAGCGGAAAAGCGAAGCATCTGTAAATTGTAGAACAGTGCGGAGACAAGTCGTTGTTCGCCTGCCGTCCGCCGGACTAAGGTCGGGCGCGGCCTCTCCGCTCTTGTGCATGCTCAATCGCTGTAAGTGAGAACTTCCACAGCTTGCCTTCCTTAAATGCCCCCTGGATCCACCCGCGGCTTGCCTGGTAACGCAGCGTGCGTTCCGGCATCCGAAGCCGCTTCGCCGCGGCATGTAGACATAGCACGCGGCCGTAGTCAGTGCTCGGCAAATTCATACGCCTCTCCCTTGTGATCGAGTTACCGCTCTTGTATTTACTTGAGAGGCAGCTTCTAAACGCGCAGAGGTAGAGACGCCAAGGATGTTACTTCAGGCTGGTTAGTTATGGATACGAACTGCGCTCGCGGACGGTTGAGTGCGCCGGAATCTTCCCGCCGCGCCAGAATGGCTGTGAAAAGTCTTCTCGCGGGTATCCAGACCGCGTCCTGGGTTATGGGAACATCTCCGGCAGCGCCCGGTGACCCCAGCCCGGCCGGGTCCACCACGATCACACTCGGCGCCAGCGCTACAAACTTCGCATAAACCCGGATGGTCGCGATAGGCGGCGGCAAGAATGACGCCAGCATCGTCCGCCCAAACGCATCCCGCTTTCGCCGCCAGGAGCAGTGAATCTCACACGCCGCGGAATCGTAATCGGCTGTGACTTCCCACTCCGCCGAAGCCTGCGCCACGGACACTTCGATTCTCGCGACCGGCTCGGAACCGTAAAGATGGATAGTGTAAGTCCGGCCGCTCTCTTGCATTACATCCGCGGAGTGGTACCGCGCATGCAACAGACCAGGCAGGAAGATGAACAACAATCCCGCCAGCCGGAGTCTTCCGCAGCTATCCACGCGGTCCAGTATAAGCCGCAAAGCCCACCCGCTTCAATAGAGGTTGCCGGAAATCTTGCAACCGTGATCCACACTCGGGCGTGTTCACACGAGTGTGAACGCTGCACGCGAGAGCGCGTGCGCCACGACGCCCTTTCGACCACCTATCGCTTACGCCCAATCCAGCCCAGTTCCGCTTCGAGTTCCATCACGTTGACCGCGGGTCCACCCGCAGCCGGTAAGCGCACCAGAGCGGAATCCACCTTGCGCGCCCGTAGCGCGAAATCCATTTCATCCGCCGCCGGGCTGTCCCCCACCACCAGTGTGGGCGTCTGAAAGTTCCGGGCGAAGTAGACCGGCGAATGCTTTACATATTGGTCGGGTTCGTCCCAAGGCATTGCGCCCATCCACGACGCCGCGCGGCGCAAGCCATCGGGTTGAGTCGCGATGTCGATGAGCCAGTCGGCAATGGGATCGCGCAGAACCGCGGCGGAAAACCGGTCGGTATGTCCGATGATCCACGCCGCCACCAGGCCCCCGGATACTGCCAGATGCTTCGCGTCGATAAATCCCCTTGTCACTGCATAGTCGACGCCGCGAAGTAAGTCGTCGGCATCGTCACCCGGATACCGGGTCCTCAGTAAGCTGCCGAACTCCTCGCCGTATCCCGGGGACCCCCTTGGGTTAGCGAGCAACAACGCATAACCCGCCGCGGCAAGTATCTGCGCTCTTAGTTGAAACTCATATCCGTACATGGCGCGCGGAGTGTCTTGTATGTCGACTAACAGCGGGTACTTTACTGACTGATCGAATCCGGAAGGCTTGACTATCCAGCCTTGAATCGTGTGGCCGCCGGAATCGTAGTGGATCTCTTCCATCGCCGCGATATGGCGTTCCGCTAATAAGTGTTCGTTGGGCGCGGCAAGAGTAGTAACTCCGTCGGGCAGATCGGCCGCGAACGAGATCGCGTCGCCGCCCTCGGTGGCGCTGGAGCGGATAGCGGCGGCGCGCCCGTTATCCGCCAGCGAAAAATCGCGCAGGCGCTCGTGTCCCTTGGTCACCGGGTGCACGGTGCCATCGAGGCGCGCCAGATAGACGTGGGCCGCGCCGCTATCCTCGGCCAGAAAGTAGATGGTCCGCGAATCGGAGCTCCATTGCGGCCTCGCCACGTCGCGGTCGAAACCCCCGGTCAGCAGCTTGATCCGGCTGCCATCGGGATTCATCACGTACAGATTGCGCACCACGTAGCTTTGCGCTTTGGCATCGGCGGAGACCCAGGCGATGCGGCTGCCGTCCGGTGAGGGCGTGGGCTGCTCGTCGGGCCCTTCGTGCTGGGTCATCTGCTTCATGGCCCCATCGGCGGGCCGGACGCTGAAGATTTCGCCGCCTTCCAGCGGGTGTTCGGGGTCTGGATCGGCCGCGGCCTCGCAAAGGATCGACTGGCCGTTGGGCATCCACGCCGGCTCGCCCAGCCAGTTGAGATCGCCGGTCGTGATCTGGCGGGCCGTTGCGCCAGGCGCCGTTGCCCCATGTGTCGTTGCCCCAGGTGTCGTTGCCCCAGGTGTCGTTGCCCCAGATAGATCCGCCCCAGTCACCGGGATCACCCAGAGCTGCGGATGCCCCGCCGGCGCCTTGAGGAACCGCAAAATCGCTTCCGGGGCCCACGCCGCGGATGGTTTGGCGACGACGGGCGCCGTGAATGCCAGCGCATCCCCGTTGGGGGACCAAGTCAGCGCGAGGGGTCCCTGAGCGAGTTGGCCGAGCTGGGAATCCTGGCCGGATTCGATGCGGCGGATCCGTATCTGGGCGCTGCCCGTGCGGTTGGATATGTAAGCCATCGCGTCGGAGTTGGCCGACCACCTTGGCGACCAGTCACGCCACGCTCCATCCGTAAGTTGACGCCGCTCGCGCCCATCCGCCGAGGCCAGCCAGAGGTTTTGGTAAACCGCATTCGCCGCGCGGTCGTTCCAATTCTCCGTGTAAACCACCCAGCGCCCGTCCGGACTGATCCGGGTCTCCGATATGGTGCGCCACAGCCAAAGATCGCCGGGCGTGAAGGTCTTCCGCTGCGCCCAGGCGCCCGACGTCAATAAGGTAGTCGCGAGGCTAGCCGCCAGAATCGCCCTGCCCAAAGAAGCTCTCCGTGGGATGCGCCCGAGGCTTGGTCCAAGGCCTGCCTTGTCCCAGCCGCTCCGAGCGCTCGGCTTGCGGTTGTCAGTCTCCGATTGAAGCTCGTTGTTGGCCTCGCCGGGCCAGCCCCCATGAGCCCGTCCCACTTGTCCAATCCCCCAATTTGATCCCGCCACTTAGTCCAGCTACTATCTTAAAGCTGGTTCAACGAATCTATAGCTCAAACAACTGATTATAAACATACTGCTGCCCCCGGTTCAGTCCGCCGCGCCGGGTCCTCGACGCGAGTTAACCTATCCCCCCGGTACTAACCTTAGTTATGAACTGCTTACCCGGAAGATCGTCCATATAATCAGGTTCATTCCCACGTATCATAGGTACCAGGACTAGTAGTAATATTCGGCACAATTCATGGGATGCACTTATTGCGGGAAGGAAATCGGGACGTTGCGGTTGCTCCGCGACAACGAATTCTGCACCTCCAAGCATCGCAAGCTCTATCGGGACCGTCTGAACAGGGTACTGGGCGAAGCGTTGGCTGACGGGTCGGCCCCGGGCAGCGTCGCGGATTTCATCACTCTGTTGTCGCCCCGCGAGTGCCTGCCGCATCCGTTCCCGGATCTCATGCCGCTGGATTGGGATGCCGTGAACGCGCCGGCCGAGTGGCATTTCCCGCTGCATATCGATCCGGTAGCAGGCCACCGCCCAAAGCATATTCCTTATCTCGCAGCCGATCGCCCGGCTACGCCTCACATGGCCGATCAGGTGATCGAGATAGGCGCCCAAATTGGTGCGGAAGAGGTTGAGATTGGGCCGCCAGTCCCGCCTTCGATGCTGCCTGGCGCGCCGGTGCTACCCAATATTCCTTACCCCGCAATTGCCGCGCAATCGAGTTGGAGCGTTAGGCCGGAATCCGAACCGGCGATAGGCAGTCTGATCCCGGCCGGCGTCGCACCGCCTTCGTTCACTGCCTCCGCCCCGCGTCTGCCGGAGTGTCTCACGCCGGCGCCGAATTCTCCGCTGACGCTCGTTATCGACAGCAGTCCGAAGCTTCTTGCTTTTCATGCGGCCGATCGCCCGTCTGCACCTCGCATCACCGATCGAGACATCCCATCGCCAACTCCGCCTTCGCTGCAGCTTAATGCTTCGGCTCTACCCGGGATTCCCCATCCCGCAATGGCGGCGCCAGCGAACTGGAGCGATGGATTGGGAGCCATACCGGCGATGGGCACGCTGTTGCCAACCAGCCTCGCGTCGCCCCTGTTCTCCGCTGCCGCCCAACGCCTGCCGGCGTGCCTCACGCTGGATGCGAATTCTGCGCTGACGCCCGGTGCGCTTATCGACCGTCTTGCGGAGCTTCCTATTCAAGCGGCCGATCGCCCGGCTGCGCCTCGCATGCCCGATCGGGAGATTGCGTCGCCAATTCTGCCATCGCTGCAGCTTACCGCTTCGGCACTACCTGGGATTCCCCATCCCGAAATGGCCGCGCCAGCGAACTGGAGCAATGGACTGGCAGCCACGCCGGTGATGGGCACGCTGTTGGCGGCAAGACCGGCGGCGCCTTGGCTCTCCTCTGCCGTCCAACGCCTGCCGGCGTGCCTCACGCTCGATTCGAACTCTGCGCTGGCGCTCGGTGCGCCTATCGACCATCTTGCGGAGCTTCCTATTCAAGCGGCCGATCGCCCGGCCGCGCCTCGCATGGCTGATCGAGCGACTGCGGCGGCAATTCCGGCTTCGCTGCCGCTTACGGCTTCGGCGCTACTCGGCATTCCCGATTCCGCCATGGCGGCGCCAGCGAATTGGAGCGACGCGCTGCAAGCCATACCGGCGATGGGCATGCTGTTGCCGGCCGGCGCCGCGGCGCCTTCGTTCTCCGCTGCTGCCCTACGCCTGCCGGCGTGCCTCACGCTGCATTCGAATTCTCCGCTGTCAGTTGCTTTCGACGGCGCCGCGAAGCTGCTTCCTTTGATGAACGCGGCCGATCGCCCGGCTGCGCCCCGCATGGCCAGTCAAGAGATCGCATCGCCAGTTCCGGCTTCGCTGCTGCTTGGTGCGCCGGCGCTGCCCGCGATTCCCCAACCCGCGATGGCCGCCCCATTGAATTGGAGCGACGGAGTGCAAGCCGCACCGGCGATGGGCATACTGTTTCCGGCCGTCCCCGAGCCTTCGTTCTCCGCAGCCGCCCCACTCCTGCCGGCGTTCCTCACGCTGTGCTGGGATTCTGCGCTGGTGCTCGGTCCGGTTATCGACAACCGCTTGCAGCTTCTGACTTTCCACGCGGCCGATCGCCCGGCTGCGCTGCGCTCCGGCGATCGGGAAATTGCGCCGTCCACTTCGCACTTGCTGCAGTTTACGGCTTCGACGCTACCCGGCATTCCTTATCCCGCCATAGCCGCACAAGCGAATTGGAGCGATGGGCTGCGAGCCGAACCGGCGTTGGGCAAGATGGGTCTGGCTGCCGCCGCGCCGCCTTCGTTCTCCACGGCCGCCCCACGTCTGCCCGCCTTCCTCACGCTGGAGCCGGTTCAAGCCGTCCAGAGCCAGGAGCCTCCGAAAGAGGCCGATTTCATTCCCCTCGAATACTATTGTGCAGCGGCGATATCCGGCCCCTCGTTCACGCAGGAATGGAAGTGGCGCTCGCCGGTTTGCGCCCTGCTGCCGCTTCGGTTGAAACTCGTCGGCGAGAAGCTCGAAACGCCGGCCGCCGTAAAGAAGGCAGTCGTGCCTTTCCTCGCGCCCGCCCCGGCGGTAGCGAAGAAGACCAAGTGGGAAGGGCGCGTGATCCAGTATGCCGCCGCCGCGGTCTTACTGGTTGCGCTGACGGGATTCGCCGTGCGGTTCACGGCAGGCATCGGAATCGGGACCCCCGACGTCAAAGCCAATGACGTCGCCGGCTCCACAACCGCGGTGAATTCGGGCGGTCCGATCGAGAACATTCGCCACGCCATCGCCACCCGCGCCAAAGTGGAGCTGAACGACACCTTCGATCGGGGAATGACAGACTGGGGCCACACCGCGTCCTGGGCGCCCGGTTGGAGCCGCCACGCCGAAGGCTATGTTCAGCCCGGCCAGTTGGCGTTGTTCCAGCCCTCCATGAAATTCACCGATTACCGCATGGAGTTCTTCGGCCAGATCGAAACGAAGAGCATCGGCTGGGTGGTGCGCGCTCACGACCCCCAAAATTACTACGCCATGAAGTTCACCGTCATCCAATCCGGTCTGCGGCCGATTATCGCCATGGTGCATTATCCAGTCACTGACGGCCATGCCGGCAAGCCCATTGAGACTCCGTTGATGGACGTGATGGTGCACAACAACACCCCGTATCATGTGGCGGTGACGGTAGCCGGCAACCGCATCATCACCTCCATCGAGGGTCAGGAAGTGGACCGCTGGGTTGAAGATCAGATCCCCTCGGGCGGCGTGGGCTTCTACAGCGACGCCGGCGAGCGGGCGCGGCTTTACTGGATGAAAGTATCCAAGAACGAAGATTTTCTGGGGAAGGTATGCGCATACCTCTCCGGCTCCGCGGACGCATCGCGTGTATTTGCGACATTGTTACCTCCAGGGTGGAAATATGACAAACGATAACTCTTTGAATACGCTTACAGCCATTGACGGCGGCCGCCCGAAACGCTCCGGGCGCACCATCGCCAAAGCCGTTTCGCTGCACTTAGAAGGGAACCGCGAAGGCGCAGCCGACGTGCTGTGCAAGGCCATCGACCAGGGCGAACAGGACCCGGCGCTCTTTTCCGCGCTGGGCCATATCTATTACGAAAAAGGCGATCACCAGGCCGCCGCCCGCGTCTACCGGCAACTGACCGAAATCGAGCCGGAGCACCGCACGGCGCACTTCAACCTCGCCGTATGCCTGGGGAATCTGAAGCAATTTGGCGCGGCCGCGGAATCGTTCCGCACAGCGGTTAAGACCGATCCTGCCCGCGCGGATGCAGCCCTGGGGCTGGGAATTTCGTTATTGCACGCCGGGAAAGCGGCCGAGGCGCTGGAGCCGCTGGAAGAATACCTGCTTCTGTTTCCCGACCGTGAACAGGCGCTCTTCGCCAAAGCCGCCGCGCTGCAGCAAACCGGACGCACCGCTATCGCCGTGGAAATGTACCGCAAGACCATAGCGCGCAACCCCAAGAATACCGACGCCCTTTCCAACCTGGTTTCGATTTTCCTCGATAAGAAGGATTCCGAATCCGTCAAGCGCTACTCGGAAATGCTGCTCGAAGTGCAGCCCGATGCGCCCATGGCCATGGAAGCGCTGGCCGCGCTGGCATTCGCCGCCGACGATGCGCCGGCCGCCGCGCAGCAGTGCCGCAACCTGGCCGGCGTGGCGCCCGATCAATTCGAAAACTGGTGCAATCTGGGCGTTGCCTATCACCGCATGGGCGATCACGGCAAAGCCGCCGAAGCGTATAAAAAAGCCTGCACGCTCAATCCGTCGGCCGCCCAGGCCAGCCTCAATCTGGGCGTGGTTCATCAGGAGATGGGCGATCTCGCGGCGGCGCGCGCATGTTACGAGCGGGCGCTCGAGTGCGACCCGAACCAGACCGCGGCCTCCTGGAACCTGGCTCTGACTTTGGAGCAGTTGGGCGAGCGAAATTGGGCCGAGAAACTTTATGGACGCATCCCGGAGACCGCGCCCGAATGGTGCGACGCCTGCTTCCGCGTAGGCTACCTGCAATTGCTGCGCGGCGATTACGCCACCAGCGCCGCCAACTTCGAAGCCTGCATCGCCAAGCGCCCGGAATGGCCCGAGGCCTATTTGAACGCCGGCATCGCCTACGCGCGTTCGGGCGATAGCGAATCCGCGCGCCGCTCACTGCTGGAAGCTTTGATGATCCGGCCGGATTCCACCGAAGCCGCGCGCGGCCTGGCGGCGCTGGCCCTCGAGCAACAGGATTATCCCCAGGCATTCGAAATGCACCAGAAGCTGATCGAGATGGGCGACCACAGCCCGGAGCTCTTCTTCAACGCCGGCCTGATCTGCCAGAAACGCGGCCAGTTGGACGACGCGGCCACGCTCTACCGCCAGGCCATCCAGGAAAACGCTACCTTCGCGGAAGCGCTACTGAACCTGGGCCACACACTGATGGCGATAGGCCAGGAGGACGAAGCGCGTTCCTGCTGGCGCCGCGCCCTCCGCGAAAAGCCCGAGATGGCCCAGAGCTACTTCGAGCCCACCGCGTAGGGCCTTCGGAGCCGCGACCGTGAGGGAGCGTTCAACGCCATGTAGGGCGGACCCCCTGGTCCGCGCGGGTCCCCCTGGACCCGCTCTTCGCTCCGCAGAAGCAGCCTTCATGAAGAGACTGGCGGCGCCCTCTAACGCGCAAACTTCATCACGGTATCGATGCGTAGCGGCGAGAACTTGATATACCGCCCCGCATGGTATTGCGGCTGGGCGGCCAGCCGGCACATCTCAACGATCTGCCCCGGGTTTCCGCGAGCGCTCTCGAGCGCCTTCTCACGAAACTCATTGAGGTCCATGTGACGCAAGTTGAAATAATCGGCGGCGCTCTCGAACAGTTCTTCGGCGTCCCGCCCGGGAAGCGGCGCGATACTTAGCGCCTTCGCCGGATTCCAGAAGAGCCTCGCTAATGCTCCCAAACTGACAGCGTCCCTCGCGGCAGCGAACAGAGTCATGCCGGCCGTATGGTAGATTCGCTGCAGAAAACGGTAAGTAGGGAAACCCGCGCCCGCAACCCCATCGAGCATCATCGGAACAGGCGAAGTTTCCAGCGCAGTCCAGAGAAGCCCTTTGAGGTGAAGACTGGTTTGCGCCGCAAGCCATGCTTCGCGATCGGCGCCGGGCTTGGCAAGGCCGATGAAACCCGCATGGCGCGCGGTCATCAGAGCACGCGCCATTGCGGTCAGTAAGTCATGTAAAGTTGGAGCCCAGGCAATGCGTAGCACGCGGGGATTAGTGGAGAGAGCTTCTTGAATGAGCCTCGTCTTACCGCCGCCCTGAGGACCCAGCAGTAACAGCGGGTCGCCCGCGCCAAACGCCAGGCTTAGGCGCTGCCTCTCCTTCGCCATCCCCACGAAAGGAAGGTGCGGTTCCATCGAGCTATCCCGCTACTTCACCACCAGCACGCTGCAGCGCACGGTGCTGGTCAGGTTGTGGGCCGTGCCGCCCCAAATGTGCTCGTAAATCCGGGAGTGTCCCGTGAAGCCGATTACCAGCATATCGATGGCGTTCTCGCGGACGAAATCGCCAATGATCTTGACCACATGTCCGGGGACAATTACGGTCTGAAGATCTACCGAATGCATCGCCGCGCGCGTCCGGCAATGCTCGGCAAGCTGCCCGAAGTAGCTATCGGCGCGATCCTTCTCTTCGCGCAGCTCGTCGATCACTTCGGCGTGGCGGGGAATCTCCTCCTCCACGCAAATCATGCGCAGACGCGCGCCCAGGCGCGCTGTCAGCTCCACCGCAAAATCAAATGCCTTGCGGCCGCTATCTGAGCCATCGTGTGCAACCAGGATTTGCTCGATCATATTATTCACCAGCTTATTCAGCAGGTCCGGCGTCTTCGACCAGCATCGGCCGGACCACCGCCTCCGCCTTCGGTAGCAGATGCCTGGGCATGAACCAGGCGTTGGCGATCGCCGTCGGTATAACGGCGCTGGCGATCACGGTCGCCACCAGGTGTGAGTACTGCGCATCCGTAATGATATGGTGGTTCAATCCGAACAGAGCGGAGATCGTCCCGAAGGTCAGTCCCGTCGACATCATCAGAGAGTAATAGAGTCCCTGGTGTCCCTGATGGTTGAACGCACGGACGGTAGGAACCAGCGGGACCATCTTACTGACCATCTTGGTCGCCAACAGCGTGAGAAAGACCAGCGGCGTAGCGGCCAGAGCCGGCACTGAAACCAGCGATCCCGCGCGAATGAAATAGAACGGAGTCAGCAGGCCGAATGTCAAGGTTCGCAGACGCCTGATCAGCACGTGATCCTTTCCCACTGTCCCGGCTAACACCATCCCGATGATGTAAGCCGGCAGCACCGCCTCGCTTCCAGCCCAGGTCGACAGGCCGCCCATCCCGAATAACAGGAAGAGGATGTACTTCGCTTCCAGCTCAGACACGCGTCCGCCGTATTTTCGAAAGAACCAGTGAGTGACAAACGGCAGCGCCGCGAATACAACCACACACACCACTACAAAGATGAGTGTCCGCACAGTAAAGGGCGCGAAGATGAGACCCAACGCGATTACAGTTCCCAGATCGTTCACAAAACACGCCGCGAGAATTCCCTTGCCGAAATCGGTCCGGTTCAAGCCGAGTTCCAGCATCACGGCATATACGACGGCAACCGAAGTGGTGGACAGGGCGACTCCGGCGAGCCAGCTTGACTGGACGGACCACCCCAACAGGAAGCGCGCCACGGCCGCGGCTCCCAGAAATGGCGCGAAAAAGCCCACCAGGCCCACCACCATGGCTTCCTTCCACTTCGTGCGGAATATGGCGGGATCGAGTTCGGCCCCCGCGAGAAACGTGAGCACGATCGCTCCCGTGCCGGCCAGAAAACCCACCCAGGCAGACTTCGCGCCCAGCACTTCAGTGCCGATCAATGCGCCGATGATCACCTGCGCTACCGTGCCAACCACGATCTCGGACAGCGCCGTCGAGATCCTGAACCAAATCGATAGCAGCGTGGCGATCAACGCAAGGATCAGCCAGAGCGCCGCTGAAAACCAGACCTGTTCCATGCCGGTCTCCTATATTCAAATTTAGCTATAGGGATTCGGCCGAAGCCCTACAGCGGGTAGTGCTGTAGGAGTCATTGGCCGCTCGAGAAAGCGACAGTTTGGCGAACTCCACCGCCTAACCACAGGATACAGCAAGAAGTCCCCCTGTGGGGCAGATTGTCAGGGGTACCCTCTGGGTCCGGCGGATTGGCAATCCGCCTATCTCTGGCGATCAGCCGCTTTCACAGCCAGCCCGCGCGCCACTGAGGTAAACTCATTTCCGGTGCGAATCCTGGCGGCGCCAAAACGTGTTTCGAAGATCCGCCTTACGGCCGGCACAAACGATGACCCGCCGGTCAGAAACACCATGTCCACGTCTTCAGCTCCGGCTCCCGACGCAGCCATGAGGGAATCGACGCAGGCCTCGATTTGCCCCAGCTCCTCGGCGATCCAATCCTCGAAATCAATTCGTTCCACGGTGGATTCGATCTCGATGACGCCATCGGAAAACCGGAATTGAGCCGCCGCATTCTCCGACAGATCGCACTTCACCTTTTGGACCGCGCGATGCAGATCGTACCCCAGATCCTCTTTGATCAGGTGTACCAACGCTGCGATCTTTTCCGGTTCGAATGCCGCCGCTCGGCTGCCATTCAGCATGTTCATCACGCTGCTGGTGCGCAGAAAAGAGAGATGATGCCAGTGCTCGAGTTTGGCGTACACCCAATTCGGAACGGCCGGCAGCACTTTCTTCATCGACCGCGCCGAAGACCCTCGGCCCAGGGCAGGGGAGACCAGATTCCGGACAATCTTGGCATCAAAGGCGTCGCCGGCCAACCCGACGCCGCTGTTGCCGAGCAAATCCGCGGGAGTTCTGCCTCGCTTGCGGATGTCGGGGCCGACGTGCAGCAGTGAGAAGTCACTTGTACCTCCGCCGAAGTCTCCGATCAGAATCAACTCGTCGTGATCCAGCGTTGATTCATAGTAATGCGCCGCCGCGACCGGCTCTAACTCGAAGGTCACGTGTTCGTATCCGGCAAGGTGGAAGGCCGCCATCAGGCGTTCTTCGGCAAAGCTGCTGTCCTCTTCCTTATCGGCGCCAACGAAGCGCACCGGCCGCCCGGCCACCGCGCTCCGAATCTTCATTCCGAACTGACTCTCGGCCTTTTCCCGCAGATCCCGAAGGATCCGGGCGATGAGATCCTCAATAGTCATGCGCCTTCCGAAAACCTCGGTGCTCTTGAGACTGCGGCTGGTCAGGAACGACTTAAGCGATTGAATTAAGCGGCCCTTACTCTCGGCGGCAAGATACTCCTCAATGGCGGTTGGCCCGCTCCAGGATTTGATTCTGGTAACTCCCCGTTCCTTCACTTGTTCGAGATATAGCAACGAGCGATAAGCATCGGTGAAGCCGCCCGCATGCGAAAATCGGGCCAGCTCGATTTCGCCGGAGCCGTTCGCGCGAGCGATGGAGCTGTTCGTCGTGCCAAAGTCAATGCCGATGCTTTGCGTCAAGTGTGTTTTCAGACTCGATTCTACTATGTGGGGCAGCCAATCCTGGCTGCAGCCGGCTTTCAGCCGGCTCTCCAGCCTTGAACTTGACAGAGGTCTTACTACGTCGTACGATATATTCAGTGGAACGTAATAAATGACCGACCCGACGCTTCTGGTTCTCGCCAGCCTGGCCGATGGCGATAAGCACGGCTACGCCATGATGGATGATATCCAGCGGTTCGCCGCCGTCCGGCTAGGTCCTGGCACGCTTTACGGCGCCATCACGCGGCTCGAAGAGCGCGGCTGGATCCGTCCCGTGGCTGCCGAGGACCGGCGCCAGCCTTACACCATCACGGCGCTTGGCCGCCGCCATCTTGAGGAACAGGTGAGCAGCCTGAACGCTGTAGTGAAAGCCGCTCAGCGGAGGCTCAAACACGCATGAAACAGTGGGTCCGCGTCGCGTCCTGTTTCTACCCTGCCTCATGGCGCAGGCGCTACGCCATGGAATTCGACGCCCTCCTGGACGAAGTGGACGCCAATTGGAAAGACGTTTTCGACATCCTCAAAGGAGCCCTTACCATGCAGTTCACTTCCTGGAATCTCAAGAGTATCGCTGTCGCCTTCGCTGTGACCGGCGCCGCGATTGCCGCCGCCGTCGCGTTCAGCATTCCGAGTCAGTATCAATCCACATCCGTCATGCAGATCACCACTGCCGGATCCGCCCAAGGAGATGCACGGAGCGATTTCACTAAACACATCAACAAGATGGAGCAGGAGGTTCTGAGTCGAACATCCTTGCAAAGGTTAATCGTCGGACTGGGCCTGTACCAATCCCAGCGCCGCGAGAAGCCCATAGAAGACATCGTCCAGGACATGCGCAACCACGAAATAAACATCAAGCCGATCCACGAAGCGGGGGGCAATCGGCAAGACGCGGTGGCGTTCTCCATCAGCACTACCTACCCCGATGCCAAACTGGCGCAGGCCATGAACCGGGAACTGGTTAGTAGATTCACGGAGCAGAACGTGATAGCTGCGCGCGCCGGCTACCTCCGGATGGGGGAAAACCTGGAGGTACTCGACCCGGCCAGTTTACCTCGGAAACCGTTCTACCCGGCCCGCGGTTGGTTTGCCTTCACGGGCTTGTTCGCCGGCCTGCTCGCAGGCTTGGCAGTATCCTACGCGTTGCGGTGGCGAATCACGATCGTGCGCAGGCCCGCACACTAGCCGCTTACAATAAGTTCATGTCCAAGATGCTGGAGGAAACGCGCCAGCAACCGGAAGCTCTCTCGCGCACCCTTGAAGAAGCATCGGACGCTTTGCAGAAGCTCCGCCACCGCTTCCAACGCCACCGGCCCAAGCTGGTGATCCTGGTAGCCCGCGGCACGTCCGACAACGCCGCGCAGTTCGGCCGCTACCTCATCGAAATCACCACACAGATTCCGGTTTCGATGGCCGCGCCCTCGGTGGTGACGCTCTATCATTCCGAGCTCGACCTCACGGACGCGCTGATGGTGGGCATCTCGCAATCCGGCGAATCCACCGACACCAACGCGGTGCTGGAAGACGCGCGTAGCCGCGGCGCCGTGACCTTGGGCATCACCAACGAGCCATCGAGCGCCATGGCCCGCATCTGCGAATATGCGCTGTTTGCGCGCGCGGAAAAGGAAGAGAGCGTCGCCGCCACCAAGACCTACGCGTGCCAGCTTATGGCGTTCTATCTGCTGGCCTGCGCGCTAGGCGGCAAGGTGGATCCGGAAGCCCTGCGGCGCCTGCCCGATCAAGTGGACCGTGCACTGCGCCTCGAAGATTCCATCGCCCAGTTGGCCGCCGAGTATGCCGCCATGACGCGCGCCGTCACCGTGGGCCGCGGCCTGAACTACGCCAATGCGCTCGAGTTCGGCCTCAAGCTGATGGAGACCTGCTACGTGGTGGCCGAGCGATTCTCCGCCGCGGATCTGATGCACGGCCCCATCGCCATGGTGGAGCGCGCTTTTCCAGTATTCGTCTTCGCGCCCGCGGGCGTCACGTGGCCGTCGATTTCTTACGTGCTCGACCGCGTGCGGGAACTGCGCGCACAGACGCTGGTGATCACCGATTCCACCAACGCCGAGGCCGCCGCGCGAGGCTCGCGCATCATCCAACTGCCGGACGCGGTGGAAGAGATCTACACGCCCATCCCTTACATTGTGCCCGCCCAGTTGTTCGCGGCGCACCTCGCAGCCATCAAGGGCCTCGATGCGGACCGGCCGCGCACGCTGCAAAAAGTCACGCTGACCATGTAGAGTGGAAGCATCTTGTACTCCGCCAACTCTCAACGTTACGACTCCATGACTTACCGCCGCTGCGGCCACAGCGGGCTCTTGCTTCCCGGCATCTCGCTCGGCCTCTGGCACAATTTCGGAGGCGTCGATACCTTCGAAAACGGCCGCGCCATGCTCCGCCGCGCGTTCGACCTGGGCATCACGCACTTCGACCTTGCCAACAATTACGGGCCGCCGCCGGGCTCGGCCGAGGAGAATTTCGGCCGCGCCTTCCAGCTCGATTTCGCGCCCTACCGCGACCAGTTGATCCTTTCCACCAAGGCCGGCTACGACATGTGGCCCGGCCCTTACGGCAGTTGGGGCTCGCGCAAATACTTGCTGGCGAGTCTCGATCAAAGCCTCGCGCGCATGGGCGTCAATTACGTGGATATCTTCTACTCGCACCGGTTCGACCCGCACACGCCCATCGAAGAAACCATGGGCGCGCTCGACCAGGCGGTACGGTCGGGCCGCGCGCTGTATGCCGGAATCTCGAACTATCCACCGGCCGAGACTGCGCAGGCCGCCGCGATTCTTCGCCGTATGGGCACGCCGTGCCTGATCCATCAGTTCAAATACTCGATGCTGCTGCGCACGCCCGAAGAGGGCTTGCTGAACGAGCTGCGGCGGTCAGGCATTGGCGGCATTGCATTTTCCCCGATGGCGCAGGGCCTGCTCTCCGACCGGTATCTGGAAGGCATCCCCGCGGACGCGCGCGCGGGCAAACCGCACGGGTTCCTCAAGGCGAATGAAGTCAGCGGACAACGCATTGGGCAGGCGCTGGCATTAAGCGCGATTGCGCGCGAGCGCGGCCAGACGCTGGCGCAGATGGCCCTGGCATGGGTGCTGCGCGACCCGGCGGTGACCAGCGCGCTCATCGGCGCCAGCAAGTTGGAGCAGGTGGAACAGAACATCGCGGCGCTGGCCAACCTGCGATTCTCGGAGGAAGAGCTGCGCCGGATCGACGAAATCGTCTGACGCAGTTGCCTGTGCCTGCCTGTGCCGTGGTTGCCTGTGCCGTGGTTGCCTGTTCCGTGGCGCACGCACTCCTGCGTGCCGCGTTCACACTCGTGTGAACGCGTCTTCGCCGCTGGATTCCCAATTCCGCCATCCCCCAAAACTCCGTTCACAGCACTTTCAACTATATTTTTCGCCCCTTTTTAGGCCCTTTTCAACCACTTACGCCCCACCGCTCCCTTGCAGCCCCAAAAGCGCCTGCTAGTGTCGAATCGAGAGAGGCTTTATATGCCATCACCGAAACAAACCGCAGCGAACCACACTAATTCACAAAAATCCACCGCTCCACCCACCACCGGGACCCAAGCCGCATCCCGCTACAACTCCGCGAAGCACGGCATCGTCGCCACGACGCAAATCATGTTCGACGAATCCGCCGATGATCTCACCGAGCTCGCCGCCGAGTATCACGAACACCACAACCCCGCCGATCCCGGCCAGCGTTTCCTGGTCGACACGCTCGTCAACAACGAATGGCGCATCCGCCGCCTGCGCCGCGCCGAAGCCGAGCTCTGGGACCACGCCACCAATATCTTCATGGCCGCAAATACCGAAGTTCCGGCCTGCACTTCCGGCGACGCCTTCGCCACGGCCGCTCCCACCTTCGAGCGCCTCCAGCGGGTCGCCAATTCCTGCGAGCGCATTTACCACCGCGCCCTAGAGCAACTCCAAGCCAAAGTGGGGCAGGCGCTTTCGCCTGCCAACCCCGATGCTCCGCCGCAGCCCCCGCAACCCGAAACCGCGCCCGCTCCCCCCGCCGCACCCCCGCAACCCGAACAATCCAAAACCAGTTCCGCGAAATTGGGTTCGTTCCGTCAAAATCTGAAAACCCCGCCTGCCGCAGCCTCAAAACCACCCGACGCGCCGCCGCCTGCCGGACCGCTTACCAGCCAACCCGCTCCAAGGCCCATCCCAGACCCCGATGGAAGCAATTGACGCCGCCTTGCAAGGGAATCAAATCGTGGCGCGCGCACTCGTGCGTGCAGCGTTCACACTCGCATGAACGCGCTTCGTGTTGCCCTACCCGCATGAACCACATCCACGCCCCAATTGCAGGCACGCCGGCGCTCCCACCCGCCTTCTCCCGCTATGATTGAGTTTCGCCATCCCATGACACAATCCCCGCTCCGGCGCATCGTCACCATCTTGAATATTGTCATCGCAATCGCCGTGGTGGCCGCCTTGGGAATTGTCTACTGGTTCGCGTGGCGGCCCCTGCCGCAGCGCTCGGGCGTTATCGAGGCTCCCGTCGCCGCGCCCGTTCAGGTCGCGTTCGACGCCCGCGGCGTGCCGCACATTCACGCCGCCAGCATAGACGACGCACTCTTCACGCAAGGCTACGTCACCGCGCAAGACCGCCTGTGGCAGATGGAAGGCCTGCGCCGATACTCCGCCGGCGACCTCGCCGAAGTGATCGGGCCCAGCGCTCTCGAAGCCGATGAGGAGGCGCGCCGCCTGCGCGTTCGACGCATCGCCGAGGACGCTTACGTCACCCTGCCGCCAGGCGACCGCGCCGCCGCTGCCGCCTATGCGCGCGGCGTCAACCACTTCATCGCCACCCATCTCGGCAATCTGCCCGTCGAGTTCAGCCTGCTGGGGTATCAGCCGCGCCCCTGGAGCGCCGTGGATACACTCATCATCGGCCTGTACATGTTTCGCGATCTCACCACCACATGGAAGACCGATATCGTGAAGCGCAACATGCTCGCAACGGGCAATCCGCAAAAGGTGGATTTTCTGTTTCCCACCCGCACCGGCCTCGACCTCCAGCCCGGGTCCAACGCCTGGGCGGTCTCGGGCAGTTTGACGGCTTCCGGAAAACCGCTGCTTTCAAACGACATGCACCTCGAGTATTCGCTGCCCGGCATCTGGTACATGACCCGCCTCGAAGCTCCCGGCCTCGATGTTTCGGGCGTGGCGCTGCCCGGCACGCCCGGCATCCTGGTGGGTCACAACCGGCGCATCGCCTGGGGCATCACCAACCTCGGCTTCGACGTCCAGGATTTGTACCTCGAGCAATTCGACGAGCGCACCGGCCGCTACGTATACAAGGGTCAGATCGAGCAGGCCAGGGAAGAGCGCGAAATCATCCGCGTGAAGGGGCGCAGCTCCGTGGAGATGACCATCTGGGTGACCCGCCACGGTCCCATCTTCGTGAAGGATGGCGGCAGCGTGATGTCGCTCCGCTGGGTGGCCGCCGAACCCGGCCTGTTACAGTATCCGATTCTCGATATCGACCGCGCCCAGAACTGGCAGCAGTTCACCGCCGTACTGGCGCGGTTTCCCGGTCCAGGTTCGAACTTCGTCTACGCCGACGTGGATGGCAACATCGGCTACCACGCCGCGGGAATGCTGCCGCAGCGTCACGGGTTCAGCGGCGATGTGCCGCTCGATGGGCCCTCGGGCAAGTTCGAATGGGAGGGCTTCATTCCGTTCGAGCAATTGCCGTCGGTCTTCAATCCGCCCGGCGGTATCATCGCCTCGTCGAATCAAAATCCGTTTCCCGCGGACTACGCCTATACGGTGAGCGGCAGTTTTGCATCGCCGCATCGCGCGCGGCAGGTGCGCGCCCTGCTGTCTGCGCGCAAGGGTTGGCGCGCCGAAGATATGCTGACCGTGCAGAAGGACGTATACTCCGAGCTCGATAAACTCCTCGCCGGGCAGGTAATTGCCGCGTATGATCAGCGCCACGCGCAAGATCCCGACCTGGACCCTGCGGTCGCGCTCTTGCGCAAGTGGAACGGCGAGATGGATAAAGACCAGGCCGCGCCGTTGCTGACCGAATTGATCTTTCATTACGTACGCACCGCCATAGCGGAGAATGCCTCGCCCGGAAACGGCGCGGTTTACGAGCCTCAAATGTCGGCCGCCGTGGTCGAGATGCTGCTGCGCGAGCGGCCGGCCGGCTGGTTCCGCGATTACGACGCCATGCTGCTGCGCGCTTTCGTGGACGCGCTCGAAGAGGGCCGGCGCATGCAAGGCCGCGATCTGAAGCGCTGGCGTTGGGGCAATTACCTGAACGTCACCGTGGAAAACCCGGTCGTACACCGCATCCCTTATATCGGCAAGTACTTTGACATTATCGGCACGCCCATGAGCGGCGGTCCGACCACGGTGAAGCAGACCACCGCCAAGATTGCGCCGTCGATGCGCATGGACGCGGACCTGGGCGACTGGGACAAATCGCTATTGAACGTGCTGACGGGCCAATCGGGCCAGATCCTCTCAAGGCACTACCGGGACGAGTGGCAGGATTGGTATTACGCCAAAAGCTATCCGATGGAGTTCGAAAAAGTCGAATCCCGAAGCAAATTGGAATTCCACCGGTAACGCCGGCGGTCTTTGCCGCCGGTTCTTTCGCCACAGGGCTCCACTTCCGATAACGAATATTATGTCAAATTATACTAATCTCTCAGGAACCCCGACATCCGCTTACTCCCCTCAAACCGCAATTTCAGTCGTAGGGCGGACCCCCTGGTCCGCGCGGGTCCCCCCGGACCCGCTCTTCGCCTCGCAACTCAAGCCTCATTCCGTCTTAGGCGGACCCGAATCGGGCGGCACGCCGCCGGTGAGAGCCTCGAGGAACGCGATCAGGTCGGCGCGATCTTGCGCGCTCAGATGAATGCGCTGGATGGCGGGGTCAAGCTGCGGGTTGGAATTAGCGCCGCCGGCGTAGTAGTCCACCACCTCCTGCAAAGTCTTCTCGCTGCCGTCGTGCATGTAAGGCGCGGTCAGAGCGGCATTGCGCAGTGTCGGCGTCTTGAATGCGCCGCGGTCCGCTTCCACTTTGGTCTGCATATAGCGGCCCTGGTCGGTCAACTCGCCCGTCGGATCCACGCCCACGCCGATATTGTGGAATTTGCCGTCGGTGAGCAGCGCGTAGTCCTTTCCGATAAGGTGGCACGCGACGCAGTTACCGCGCGCCGGATCGCGGAAAGCTGCCAGGCCACGGATCGCGGCTTCGCTCATCGCCTTCGGATCGTGGCCATACTCATAGCGGTCGAACGGCGAATCGCCGCTCACCAGCGTGCGCTCAAAGCTGGCGAGGCACTTCTCGATCTTGTCGATGGTGATGGGGCCGCGGCCGAACGCCTTCTCGAACAGCGGCCCGTACGAGGGATCGGCTGCGAGCTTGCGGATGGATACATCGTGCGGCTGGCCCATCTCGATGGGGTTGGCCATGGGACCGCCGGCCTGGTCCTCGAGGCTGGCGGCGCGGCCGTCCCAGAATTCCATCGGGTAGTAAGCCGCGTTCAAGAGCGACGGCGCGCTGCGCAACCCTTTCTGGCCGCGAATGCCTTTGGCGACTGCCTGGCCGTCGGTGAAGCCGCGGCCGGGGTCGTGACAGGAAGCGCAGGAGATGGAGCCGTCAGCGGAGAGCCGAGTATCGTAGAACAGCCTGCGTCCGAGAGCGATCGTTTCGGCTGTCGGCGGATTTCCGGGCGGCGTCGGCGCTGCGGGCAGGCCCAGCGGAGCGTGGATCTGAATCGGCGCGCCAACGGGCATGGAACCGGGCGCGCCGGACATCCCGCAACCAAGCTGCAGCAATCCTGCCGCGATCACACAGAGTGGGGCAGGCGCTTTCGCCTGCCAACCGCAGAGATTTGGCCCGCGCAAACCGCCCATATATTCATGGTAACCCTCCGCCGCCTAATAGAGGGTAAAGGCGAAAAGCGATCCTTCCGCAGCCACCAGAATATACTGGTGGCCGTCGAGCATGTAGGTTTCCGGAGCGTTCGAAACCTGTCCGATGCGCGAGTGCCACAGAATCTTCCCGTTGGCCGGATCGTAAGCCACCAGGCTGCCGCCACGGTCGCCCCCGAACAGCAGCTTTCCCGCCGTGGTCAGAAGACCGTTGCCGCCTCCGCCGCCTCCAGCGCCGCCTGCCGGATACGTGTGCTGCCACGCAACCTTGCCGGTCTTATAGTCGATGGCGGTCAGATAACTGCCCAGCGTGGCGACCCCCACTTCATCCTTGCCGCCCAGCCCCATAGCTCCGCGCGGATCGGTCTCAGTCAGATAATACATCGAGTAATTGTCACTGCTCGGTACATAGAAGAGTCCGGTATCTGGTGAGAAGGCGGGTGGAGGCCAGTTAGTCGCGCCGCCGTTATTGGGTGAGACCAAAGCGCCGCCTATGTCGTAGTCTTTAGCCGGATTGCGCACCGGCTGGCCGTTAGCATTCAGACCTTTGGCCCAGTTGACTGTATCTGAGAACTTACCAGTTACTAAGTGCTCGCCAGTTACCCGGTCCAAAGTGAAGAAGTAGCCATTGCGGCTGGCGGTCAACAGCAGCTTGCGCGGCTTGCCGTTGAAATCGGCGTCAACCATCACCGGCGTCTGCGCCGAATCCCAATCGTGCGTGTCGTGCGGCGAGGTCTGGTAATACCAAGCCATCTTGCCGGTATCCACGTTGACGGCCACCATCGCGCACGTGTATAGGTTAACGCCCTCGCCGCGGCTCTGGCCGGTGTAAGCGGGAGTGGGGTTGCCCGTTCCCGTGATGTAAAGGTGCGTCTCCGGGTCATAGGAGCCCGGTATCCAGACGTTGCCGCCGCCGTGCTGGGCCGCGTCCAGGTTCGACCAGGTTTCGAGGCCCGGATCGCCCGCCTTCATCGGCACCGAATACCATTTCCACTGCACCGCGCCGGTTTCGGGATCGAGCGATTCCATGTAGCCCGGTTCGTCCAGATCGTCGCCCGTGCCCACCAGGATGTGGTTGCCCACCACCACGGGGGCCATGGTCGAGAAGTATTGCTGGCTGAAATTGGCGATTTCGACGTGCCACCGCTCCTTGCCCGTTCGAGCGTCCAGGCAGACCAGGTAATCGTCCGGAGTCTCCATGTACAGCCAGTTGCCCCACATGCCGAGGCCGCGGTTGCCGATGTGCGTTCCGCCCTTGGTCTTCCAGACGTAGTGCCACAGCGTGCGGCCGTCGCGCGCGTCCACCGCCCAGGCGTTATCGGGAGTGTCGAGATACAGAATCCCGTTCACCTCCAGAATGGACGCGCGGATATTGGCGTTGCCGCCGCCGGCGCTGGCATCGGCCGTGCCCTCGCCGCCGACAATCGTGGGTGCTCCCCCGCCGCCGCGTCCGCCGCCGCCGGCGTTCCCCGCCCCCGCCGTCATCCGGCTCGTCCACGCCAGCGTCAGGTTCTTGACATTGGATTGGTTTACCTGAGTCAGCTTGCTGTACCGCTTCCCCGAGTAATCGCCGGAGTAAGTGGGCCAATCGTTGGCAAGTGGCTTGAGTAAGTCGGCGGAACTCAGGCCCTGCGCCATGGCTGTGCTGGAGAACATGGCGGAAAACATGCCGGTAATCAGATACAAAGAAGCGCCGGCAATCAGCGTCTTTGAGGTCATTAGCGTTTTTGGGGTCACTTCAGTGTCACCAGGTATGCGGTCAGATCGTGGATGTCTTTGTCGGTATAAGTCCCGAGCAGCTTCCTATGCGGCTCCAGCGGATCGTGTATCTCGACTTTGGGCGTATCGCCATCGCGGCGGATGGTGCGGGGTAAGCCTTCGGAATCTACCAGCGTGACCAGGAAATCGTCGATGCGCTCCAGTCGGCCTTCCAGCTTCTGGCCGGATGGCATGGTGACGGTCACCGTGACCGGCGGAATCGTAAGCGCTCCCCCGCCCCCGCGACCGCCCCGTCCGCCGCCGCCGGGCATCAGCCAGGCTTGCTGCAACGAGCGCGGATCTTCCATCTTCGTAGCCAGGCCTTTCAGGTCGCCGCTAGCCGAATGGCACCCGGAACAGGTAGCCTTGAAGTACGCTTCGCCCGCCGTGGCGTTGCCCACAACGATGGTAGGCGGCCGGTCGCGCGAGATGTCATAGCCACCCACGCGGAAGGTATGGATAAAGGCGGCGATATCGGAAATCTGCGCCGCGCTCAGGTCGAATTTCGGCATGCCGCGATCCACGCGGCCGTTCTGAACCACCGGAGCGATGGTTTCGCCGTTCTGATCGCGCATGACGATTTCCGCACGGATCAGGTTCGGACCACCCTCGCCGCCGCGCGCGTCGGAGCCATGGCAAAAGCTGCACTGCACGCCAAATAGCGCCTTACCGCGATCGATGGCGGCTGGGTCGCCCGGCGGGTGCTGCGGATAAGCTTCCGGACGGGCGCCACCGCGGCCCCGGCCGGCCTGCGGCGCCCCGGCGCCGGCATTGCCCGGCGGGGCTTGAGTTTGCGGTTGCTGCTGGGCCATCGCCAGGGTAGCCATCGCGACTGCCACGATCACGGGGGCAGCCGTCTGCTTAGTGGGTCTCAATATCCACCTCGATCTCATTGAGCCTATCTTACTCTGGAAAACATCGCCGGCAAGTCCGCCGGCGCCACTCTTACGCCAAGGCATCCTTGCAATACTGGAGACACTTCTTCATCTCGACGACCACATTCGAATCTTCGGGAATCCGATACTCGAGTTCGATGTTCGCCGGGAAGCCATACTTCTCTTTCTTGAGCAGTTGGAGAACGTCCTTAATCGGCGTATCGCCCTGGCCCCACGGCACGTTCATACCGTGGTCCTTCTTACGGTCTTTCAGATGCAGGTTTGTGATCTTGGCGTGGTGCTCTTTGATGAACGCCACCGCATCGTAATTCGCCGCCGTGAAGTGGCCTATGTCGAGATTCACCCCGTTGTACTTCCCATAAGCCATTAAGGTCGCATAGCTCTCGAGAGTCGCGGTCTGATTGGGGTCGTTGGTCGCATCGTGGCCATGGTAGCCCACCAGCAGCTTATGCTTGTCGGCGATCGGGGCGATCCGCTTGGCCATGGTAAGCGTGGTGCTGGTTGTAATTCCCTTGACGCCGAGGCCCTTGGCCATCTGAAAGCCGTATTCGATCTCCTCGTCCTTCATCCTGTCGTTCATGTTGTAGCACAGCAGCGCGACCTCGATGCCGGCATCGTTGAACTTCTTGCGGACCGCCTTCCATGTGTCCGCGGTCGCAGCTTTGCGCCACGCAGCCTGCGCCGCTTGCGCCTGATCCATCTGGGACTGCTGCTCGGGCGTCAGCGGGGCGCGCCCTCCGCCGCCCCGGCGTCCGGCGTCGGCTCCAGCGCCCGGTCCCGGCGGCGTCGCCTGAGCGCCCGTCGCCCCGGCCGCTCCCCTGCCCCGTCCGCCCCCTCCCCCGCCCCGTCCAAACGAAGGCATGGCGGGCGCTCCAGCCAAACCCTCGCAGTGGTTCGACATAAGCTCCGCCTCGCCCAGACCGATTTCGGCCATCGCCTTGATGATCGCCTCCGGATCGCTGGCGATGCTGTTGAAGCTGTAGGTGATGGCGCCGATTTGCACGCCATAGAATTTGGAGTTGATGGCTGCGTACGCACGCGCCAGTGGTATAGCGGCTAGAGCGATCTTTCCTAAATCCCGTCTGCTGTAATCTCTGGTGTGATCCATGAGTTCCTTCTTTCCCCTCACACGCAACGTCATGCCTTACTTTTCAAATTACAAGTGTATCGCAAGCTTTCAGACCACTAACAAGCGATCGTCAGCGCGAGAATAGCGATAAGTCGACGGCTTCACCCATAGCCTTGTGTCCCGCATCGTTAGGGTGAAGATGGTCGCCGCTATCGTAAGCCGGCAGAAACTGGATGGGCTGATCCGGATCGCGCACGGTTTTGTCGAAATCCGTCACGCCATCGAAGTCGTTGCGGCCGCGAATCCAGCGGTTCACCGCCTGGCGCTTCTCCTCTTTCGGCGATGTGGCGGCGGTGAGCGGCATGATGGTGAATGGCATGATGGTGGCGCCGAAAATCTTGAGCCCCCGCTCGTGCGCGCGCTCGATGAGTTGGCGGAGGCCGGCGATCATATCCTCCGCACTGACGTCTTCGGACATCGGGGCCGCGCCTCCAGGATGGCCGATGTCGTTGATGCCTTCGAGGACGATGACGTATTGGACCCCGGGTTGCGCCAAAACGTCCCGCTCGAACCGCGCCAGAGCGCTGGGTCCGTATTGCGGACCGTTGGCGCCCGCGCCGTCGTGCAAAATACGGTTGCCGCCAATCCCGGCGTTGATCACAGCGAGGCGGTTGTTGCGCTCCGCCAGCAAGCGGTTCGCGAGGATATTCGGCCAACGGCGGTTGGTGTCCGCGGTCGAGCGGGAGCCATCGGTGATGGAGTCGCCGAACGTGACGACGGTGGCGCCGGCGTTCGGCGTCAACACATCGACGCCCGTCAGAAACGGCCACGAGGAAACGGTCGAATCGGTGGGCATCTGCGGCGCGGCGCAGGTATTGCCCGCGGCCAGGTACGAAGTCTGTTGCGCCGAATAGTGGAGCGTACTGGCGATCGTGGGTCCGGCCGCGAGATAGAGGCTCACGGCCAGGTCGGCGGAGGCAGGCGCTTTGAGATCGACGGGGTCGCTCAACACCAGGGCGCCGGGCGGAATCGACACCGCCGGCCGGCCGCCGAAGGTGAGTGCGCGGTCCGAACCGGCCGCGATGGCGGGGCCCTGGTCGCGAATCGCGAGGTGCGCGGCTGAGATGGCGAGCGCCTGGGCGCCGAACGCATTGGACAGGCGGACGCGGAACTGCTCGCCGCCAAGCGTGATATGAACGATCTCGCGCACGGTTTGATCGCTGAATTCCATTTTCCTGCGGCGCATTTGATCCGCATCGGGACTCGCAGGCGATGGACTGGCGCCCCAGGTGGCTACCCAGTGGTATGTCTTATCGCCGGCCTTGCCATCCGGCCCAGCCTGACCGAATAGCGACGCCACCATCAGAAACGCGGCCGAAGTTTTCAGGAATAGCTGGAGCGAAGTTGGGAACCGCATGTGAAGCATCATCGCACAACTCGTTGCAAGGGCTGTGTGTTGTTGAAAGCGCTTGCGTCACTAAGTGCAGTGAGGGAAGCTTGAGTTCAGGTACAATTCCCGATACGGTTGTGTGAGAGCGATTTCAAGATGCCGTGCCCGGTTGTGCCCGGCCGCACGCAGCGCTACTGTACCTGGGAGGTTCGTCGAAGCCATGAAACGATGTTTTGCGCTTATATCCGCCATGGCTCTGTTGCAGAGCTTGCCGGGATTCCTGGCGGCACAGTCGCGGCCGGCAGTGATCAAGATCGACACAGATCGCGTCATTGGCGAGGTGGATCCTCATCTCTTCGGCAATTTCACCGAACACCTGGGCCGGTGCATCTATGGCGGCATCTTCGATGAGGGGAGTCCGTTGTCCGACGAGAACGGATTCCGCAAAGACGTGCTGGCGGCCGTGCAGGGACTGGGAGTCACCGTGCTGCGCTGGCCTGGCGGCAACTTCGCTTCCGGCTATAACTGGATGGACGGCATCGGCCCGCGCGACCAGCGTCCGGCGCGCCGCGACGATGCCTGGGGCGCGCTGGAATCGAACCGCTTCGGCACCGACGAATTCCTGAAGTATTGCGAGCGCGTGGGCGCCGAGCCGTACCTCTGCATCAACGCCGGTCTGGGAACCGTGGACGAGGCTCGTAAGTGGGTGGAGTACGTCAACGAGCCGGGCAAGACTTACCTGGCCGAGCAGCGCCGCAAGAACGGCCGCGACAAGCCGTGGGGCGTGAAGTATTGGGGCTTGGGGAATGAAATCGACGGGCCCTGGCAACTCGGACACAAGAACGCCGAGGACTATGCCACGTTCGCGCTGGAAGCCGCGAAGGCCATGCGTCGCGCCGACGACTCGATCCAGTTGATTGCATCCGGCTCATCGAACTTCGGACCCGATTCCGACTGGGTGGGCTGGAATCGGACGGTGCTCGACCGCCTGAAGACGGAGATCGATTACATCTCGCTGCACACTTACATTGGAAATCGCGATAACAACTTCGAGAAGTTCCTGGCGGTGTCGCGCGATATCGAGGACCGCATCGCGGTGGTGGAGGGCCAGATCAAGGCCGCGCGCGTGGGAAATCCAAATGCGCGTCCGATCCATATCGCATTCGACGAGTGGAATGTCTGGTATCGCGCGCGCCCTTCCGGGGAATTCGCCATCGGACGCACGGGCCTCGAGGAGAATTACAATTTCGAGGACGCGCTCGCCATGGGGATGTTCCTCAATGCTTTCATCCGGCATGCCGATGTGGTCAAGATGGCCAACCTGGCGCAGTTAGTCAACGTGATTGCCCCGATCTTCACTAACAAACAAGGCCTCTTCCTGCAGACTATCTACTTCCCGCTGGCGGAGTACGCGAAGCAGCGCGGCTACCAATCGCTGGACGTGTTAGTGCAGGCTCCGGAATACAAGCCGGACAGCGGGCGCGCCCTCAGTTATCTGGATGTCTCGTGTACTTACGATCCGAAGACGCGCCGCGTGTTCCTGAATGTGTTGAACCGCAGCGAGAGGCAGGACATCGCCGCGCAGATCGGCAGCGTCTCAGGCGCGATGACCGGCTCCGCCAACTTATGGGAGCTGAATCATGCCGATTTGAAAGCCACTCACACCTTTGGCAACGACAAAGTGGTGCGGCCTGTCACTAAGGCATTCCAACCTGTCGCACAGGAGAAAGGCTTCGGCTATACGTTCCCGAAGCACTCGTTGACGATTCTTACGCTGCAATTGAATTAGAGTAACACCGGAGCTTTCAGAGGACGAATGCCCGAAACATCCATTTAGAAGTTGCTCCCGCCAAGTCAGGGCGCGTCAGCCTTGCGGTACTTGCGCTAAAGGGCTTGTGATATGATTTTGTCGAGTTGCTTTTAGCGTGACTTGACGCTCCCGTCCCGCGGAAATCGGCATCATCGAAGAGAAAAAGGAGTTCCTCATGTTCCGTCCTCTAAGCATCGCGCTGCTGGCCGGCCTGATCACCGGCGCACATTTGGCGATGGCCCAGGTTCCAGTCGCCGCTCCGCCCGCAGCCGCGCCGCGGACGCGTCCGGTTGCGCCCACGCGCGATCCCCAAACCCCCGGTTATGTCACCGCGAAAGACCTCCCTGACGGCGCCATCGCTCCGGCCAAGGCCGACGGAAACTTCATCCTCGGCCCCACCCACACGCCCGCGGCCGAGATGACCGTGCAGGAAGGCGTGCCGCAGGGAACGGTTTTCAACTTCACTATGGAATCGGCCGACAGTAAGTTTTATCCCGGCATCGCGCGCGTACCTAATCCCCCAGGCCAGGCGGCCCCCGGCGGCGGCGCCAGGATGGAAATAACCACCCACCCCGCTCCTTACACTCGCAAGCTGGCCGTGTATGTTCCGAAACAATACGTACCCGGCACGGCTGCGCCGTTCATCGTCGGGGCGGACGGGCCCGACCCGGCATTGTTTACGGCCTTGGACAATCTGATCGCGCAGCACCGCGTGCCCGTGATGATCGCCATCTCCATCGGCAACGGCGGCAGCGACGCGCAGGGAAGCGAGCGCGGCTTGGAATACGACACCATGTCAAGCCTCTACGCGGAGTTCGTCGAGAAAGAGGTGCTGCCTCTGGTGGAGAAGCAAGCCAACGTGAAACTCACCAAAGATCCCGAAGGCCGGGCGACCATGGGCGGCAGCTCCGGCGGCTCGTGCGCCTTGATTATGGCGTGGTATCACCCGGAACTCTACCACCGCGTTCTGACTTACTCAGGCACGTACGTGAACCAGCAATGGCCGGCGAATCCCGAGACGCCCCACGGCGCATGGGAATTCCATGAACACCTCATCCCGAACAGCCCGGCGAAGCCGCTCCGCATCTGGATGGAAGTCGGCGACCGGGACAACTTCAGCACGCGCGACAACCTGCACGATTGGGTGGTGGCCAACGAGAATATGGCCAAGGTGCTGGCCGATAAGGGCTATCACTATCAATTTGTATTTGCGCGTAACGCCGGACACACGGACCGCGCCGTTAAGCAACAGACCCTGCCCGAGGCTTTGGAATATGTTTGGCAGGGGTACCCGATCGCCGGGTCGAAGGATTGATCGAAGCGGGAGATACGATTAACGTCGTATGGGGACCGCAAGCGTTGGAGATCGGCAGCGCGTCGTCTTCGGCGCCTGGCCGGGCTTTTTTCGACGCAGGGGCGTGGCGGTAAGTGTGCCGGGCTATAAATGGTGTAAGAACCCGCTTGCGTTTCAGCCGGGCAGAAGGTAAAATCTATGCAAGCGCTTGCCTCTTGCAGGAAGCTGCTTGGTTACATATTATAATGACGGGTCCGCGACGCTCCTCAGTTATATGCAATGACGAGCGAAGCGGGTTGCCATCCAGCCTTCCAAATACCTGCCCGAAAAGCGCGCGATGCGGAGGGGTACGTTTGCGGACCAATACGATTAACGGGGTTCATGTTTTGAGGGGAATCGCGCCAGGGCTGGCATGCGCCGCTTTGCTGGTGGCAGGCTGCGCGACCGCGGCTACGCCCGAAACGCCGAAGGTTGTGGTCGACGCCGCCGGTTTCGATGCCAAAGTCAAACCCATCATTTCCAAAACTTGTTCCGGCTGTCACAACGCGAGCTTGATGTCGGGCGACGTC
>Ga0116129_1000202_pt1 | contig 42951 bp, 40 predicted proteins | sample June2015DPH_17_2_FD_89732 | JGI IMG/M metagenome (GOLD analysis project Ga0116129, IMG submission 89732) | Peatland microbial communities from SPRUCE experiment site at the Marcell Experimental Forest, Minnesota, USA - June2015DPH_17_10 | ecosystem: Environmental > Terrestrial > Soil > Wetlands...
AAAGCGCAGCAATTTAAGCAAAAACTCCAGGCTATTTCGCGTGGAATGAAGCCGAAGATGCATCGTTCCTTGCGCTACAGCATGGCGCGCACGATGGTGAATATTTCGCGGTTGATTCGCGGCATCCATTTCAGCTCCATGACGAGGCGTGCGCTGGCCAGCCGTTTACGCACCGCCGTCGAAGAATTGCGGCCCATCGAGCGGGAGATTGCGCGGATCCAAAGAAAGCTGGAGGCGCCGCAAAACGGCTCCGCGACCAATGCCGGTGTGCTGCGCAAGGAACTGCGGACGCAGAGCCAGCGCATCCAGCAACTGGAAGAGGATTCGGGCGCGGGCGCGACGGAGCTGCGGCGGACGCTGCAAATTGTGGAGCGCGGGGAACTGGAAGCGGAGGTCGCGAAGAAGCAGTTGATCGAGGCGAACCTGCGGCTGGTGGTCTCGATCGCCAAGCGGTATACGAATCGCGGACTCCAATTTCTCGACCTGATTCAGGAAGGCAATATCGGCCTGATGAAGGCGGTTGATAAGTTCGATTATCTGCGCGGATATAAATTTTCGACATACGCGACTTGGTGGGTGCGGCAGGCGATTACGCGGGCAATTGCTGATCAGGCGCGGACGATTCGCATCCCTGTACACATGATCGAAACGATCAACAAACTGGTGCGCATGCAGCGCCAGTTGCAACAGGATCTGGGGCGCGAGCCGACGACGGAAGAGCTTTCGGTGAAGATGGAACTGCCGGTGGGCAAGGTGCGCAAAGTGCTGCGCATCGCACAGGAGCCGATTTCGCTGGAGACTCCGGTGGGCGAAGAGGAAGAATCGCACCTGGGGGATTTCATCATCGACCGGCGGGTGGTATCGCCGTCGGAAGCCGTCATTAATTTAAATTTGCGTGAGCAGACGGCGGAGGTTTTAAAGACGCTGAGTCCGCGCGAAGAGAAGATTATCCGCATGAGGTTCGGGTTGCAGGATGGGAGCGAGCATACACTCGAAGAAGTGGGGCAACACTTCGCGGTGACCAGGGAGCGGATCCGGCAGATTGAGGCGAAGGCGCTGCGGAAATTGAGGCACCCAAGCAGAAGTCACCGGCTGCGGGCGTTTTTGGATACTACGCTGCACGATTAAGCGTTAGCATGGAAGAGACGCCATGCAACTGACAATCGACCTGCCCGAAGATGTGACGGAGTCTCTCCGCGGGACCTGGGGAGATGTTTCTCGTCACGCGCTGGAAGCACTGGCGGTCGAAGGTTATCGGACCGGAGCGCTCACTGAGACGCAAGTGAAGCGGCTCCTCAATTTTGAGACGCGCTTTCAAGTGCACGCGCTGCTTCGCGAATTTCGGGTTCCTTATCACTACACGGAAGAGGACGCAGCGGACGATTTAGCGACGCATCGCGACCTGGGAATCCTACCGCAGCGATGATCGTTGTCGCGGACAGCGGCCCTCTGCACTATTTAGTACTGCTTGGCGAAATAGAGCTTCTGCGCGGCTATGGAGATGTGCGCATCCCCGCGGCTGTCGAACGGGAGCTGTTATCGCCGGGAGCGCCTAAGCCAGTCGCGGAATGGATTGCGCATCTTCCGGAATGGATTCGCGTCGAGGCCGTGATTGGCCGCGATCCTACTATCGGGACGATCGATTCGGGGGAACGAGAGGCGATCGCGTTAGCATTTGCGCTCCCTGCCCAATTAATTCTCCTGGATGATCTCGCGGCACGGCGTGAAGCTCGGCGGAAAAATCTGCGGGTAACGGGGACGTTGGGAATTCTTCTTGCGGCCGCCGAGCGAAATCTCATTAATGTGCCGGAGGTGATAGCAAGGCTGAACGCTACCAACTTCTACTTCGATGAGATCCTGATTCACTCCCTCTTCGGCAGATGGCTGGAGTAGGTGGTGGGAGAAACCGGACAGAGGGTTTGAGGTCCTCGGGATGGTGCGAGACCTCTTGAAATCATTGGGTCCAGTCGATGAATTTTGAGCTGAGCAGGCCATCGTGGATGTCGATGGTGAACTCCTGCTTTTCGGAGCCTTTCATGACTTGCACGTGATGGGGGCCGACGCTCAGGCTGAGGTTCGCGGGGGTTTTCTTGGCCTGCTCCTTCCCATCGACGATCACCGTCAGGCCGGGCGGATTGGTGATCAGGCTGAGGGATCCCATCTGTTTGGCGAGGTCGACAATGAGGCCGGCGTCGCGCGGCACTTCAATGATGCGATGGGCTTCCCGATAGCCGGGGTGCTGGACGACGAAGGTATGGCGGCCGGCGGCCAATGAGATGTTGCAGGGCGACTTGCAGCGGGTGGAGGAATCGCCATCGAATGTGACGTTGGCGCCCGCGGGCGAAGTGGTCACTTGAAAATCGGCCTCGGCCAGGGACTTTGGCTTGGCGGTCACTGGCTTTGACTTTTCCGGCTCCGCGATGACCGGGGCGGGGGGCGGCGCTTCCTCTTTAGGAGGATCTTCCTTGGCGGGCGTTGTATCCGGAGGGGGCGGAATGGCTTCCTGCGGAGGGGGCGTGGTCTTTGCGACGGGCGCCGGCTGCGGAATTTCGCGCGTGGAAATTTTTTGAATGGCGATGAAAATTCCGATCAGCAGGACGGCGACTCCCACGGCGGAGAGCAGTACGTTGCGGAGCACGTGGGTTGACTGATCGCGAGCCTCCCGGCGGGCGCGAGGTTCGAAGGGCGGGGGAACTTCGACGGGCGGAACAGGCGGCGGGCGATCGGCGGCGGGCCTGCGCACGTCGTCTTTGTTCAAATCAGGCCGGTTCAAATCAGGCCGGTTCACATCGGGCCTGTCATCAAGGGTCGCGCCCATTCCATCCCCGGAGCCGCCGGTGGGCATGTTCAGGCTCGCACCGCGAGGCAGAGGCATCCAGCCATGGGTCGCATTGCAGGCGGTGGAGAGCACGTTGACGAACTCGGTGCAATTTTCGTAACGGTCGGCGGGGTTCTTTGAGAGAGCCTTGCGCAGAACCGTATCGACCTGCGGGCCGAGGGTGGGATTCAAGCGCTGCGGCGAGAGCGGCTCCTCGCGAACGATCTTGAACAGAAGCGTGGGCAGATATTCGGCGACAAAAGGCTTTTCGCCGGTGAGCACTTCATAGGCGATGACGGCGAGCGAGAACTGGTCGGCGCGGCCGGTGATGGCGCTGCCTTGGACCTGTTCGGGCGACATATAGCTAGGCGTGCCCATCATGGCGCCGGATAGGGTCATCTGCTGGGAAACGATTTTCGCCACGCCGAAATCGGTGATCTTGGCAGTGCCATCCTCATGGATCATGATGTTGGCGGGCTTGATATCGCGGTGGACGATTCCTTTCTTATGCGCGTAATCGAGCGCGGCGGCGGTCTGGCGAAAAATGCTGAGCAGGGTTTCTTTATCCGGCGTCTGATCGCGCAACAACATTTTTTCGAGCGGAGGGCCGTTTACGAACTCCATGAAGATGTACGCCATGCCCTCGTCTTCGGCGATGTCGTAGATGGTGACGATGCCGGGATGGGATAAAATGCCGGCCGATTGGGCTTCGCGGACGAGGCGCTCGCGCAGGCGCTCCCGCTCGGCGGTATCGGTGAGGTCCTGGAGGCGGATGCTCTTGATCGCGATGGTGCGGCCGATGGCGGGGTCCTGGGCTTGATACACGATGCCCATCGCGCCCCGCCCCAACTCCGCAACGATTTGGTAGCGCCCGACCTGTTGCACGTGAATCCTCCATTCTATCGTGTGCGACAGGCGGCCTGCGATACAATCGACGCGGAGGAGTATCGCGAATGACGATGAGCCAGGCGCTGTTGCCGGAGTTCGACAATGAGATGAAGTTTACGCGGAAGGCGCTGGAACGGGTGCCGGACGATAAGTTCGATTGGAAGCCGCACGAAAAATCGATGACCATGGGCAGACTGGCCACGCATCTGGCGGAACTTCCGGGCTTTGCCGCCGCCATCATCCAAACGGATGAGCTGAATTTCGATAAGCGCGAGTATAAACCAGCGTCGGCGACCAATCGCGCGGGGATATTGGAGATATTCGACAAGGCAGCCGCGGAGGCTCACGAGGCCATCGCGGGCGCCACCGATGACCACTTGCGGAAATCCTGGAGCATGATTTATAAAGAGAAAAAATTGTTCGATGCACCGCGCGCGGCAGCGCTGCGCGGCATGGCGATGAACCATATCATTCATCATCGCGGGCAGTTGACGGTTTATTTGCGCTTGAACGATGTCGCGGTGCCGGCGATTTATGGTCCGTCGGCGGATGAGATGTAATCAATTTATGCTCAGGGACCTTCGGTACGCGCTGCGCACTTTGCGCGGCGCTCCCGCTTTTGCGGTTACGGTGGTGCTCACGCTGGGAATCGGTCTGGGCCTCAACACCACGCTTTTCACGTTGTTCAACGCGTACGTGCTACATCCGTTCGCGGTGAAGGATCCCTTCAGCCTTTATCACTTCGGATGGCAGACGAAGCGGTGGTCGAGGCAGGGGCTGACGTGGCGGCAGTATCAGAACCTGCGCGCGGAGGCGCCGGTTTTCAGCGATATGCTGGGCGTTTCGCCCGTCATCACGCGGGTGGAATCGCGCAATGTCTACGGGATGGCGGTGTCGGGAAATTATTTCTCGATGCTCAACGCGGGCGCCCTCTATGGCCGGCCGATTCTGCCCGAGGACGCGTCGACACCGGGCTCAGGTTCCGTAGTCGTGCTGGGCTATCCATTCTGGCAGGCGGCGTTCGCGGGGGATCCGGGCGTGGTGGGGCGAACCATCCGCATCGCGGACAAGCCCTTCAAGGTAGTAGGGGTCTCGCACGCTGATTTTACAGGCATCGCGGAATTGCCGGTCGATTTTTTCATCCCGATCACGATGCAAAGCGTAGTGATTCCGGGTCCCGATTTATTCGGTCCGGAGGAGCCACGCGGCGTGATGGTGATCGGACGTTTGCGGCCGGACGTTCGGGTGGATCAAGCGAAAGCCGCGCTTACGGTTTGGATTCAACATGCCACCGAACAGGGGCCGGAAAGCGAACGCGCGATCCAGGCGACGCTCGAATCGGCCGCGACTCCGGTATCGATGGACGGAAATTTACTCAGGGCCGTGCTGCCCGCGTTTCTGCCGCTGGTAGTGGTTTTCGGGCTGGTGCTGGTCATCTGCTGCGCGAACGTGTCGAACATGATGCTGGCGCGGGCGTTGGCCCGGCAGAAGGAAATCGGCGTACGGCTCGCGATGGGGGCGGCGCGCTCGCGGCTGATCCGGCAGCTGCTGTCGGAGAATCTCCTGCTCTCGCTGCTGGCTGGCGCGGTGGGCTTTGTGGTATCGAACGCGGCCATCGGCGGCTCGCAGAGAGTGCTGGTCGCGACCATCCCTCCCGCATTGAATTTGTTGCACGTCGCGCCGCTGAGGCCGGATTACCGGGTGTTCCTGTTCATTCTGGGCGCCTCCGCTCTATCGACGATCCTGTTCGGACTGGCGCCCGCAATTCAGGCGACGCGAACATCGCTGGTCGAAGCGCTGCGCGGCGAATTCGGAGTGCGCGTGTCATCTTCACGCCTGCGATCGATGCTGGTGGTGAGCCAGATCAGCGTCTGCGTGATCCTGCTGGTGCTGACCGGGATTCTGCTGCGTGCGAGCGGCGCGTATCAGCGCGCGGATCTCGGCTATCGCATCCAAGGCGTTGTTTATCCCTTATTTCTGGGTCAACAAGACGCGAGCGCGCCCGGTAGACTTGCGCGGAAGCTCGAAACCGAACCGTGGGTGGATCAAATGGCGGCGGCCTTGCGCCCTCCTCTGTATGAGACCGAGGACAGGATTCCGGTGACCACGGCGCAAGGCTCGCAGCCGGTGCGGGCCGGCTTCAACATCGTCTCCCCCGAATATTTCAAAGTATTGGAAATCCCGCTGCTGCGCGGCCGCACTTTCAGCCCGCCGGAAGCGGAGGCGGAGGCCGCGGTAGCGGTGGTGAGCCAGGCGACTGCCGGGAAACTCTGGCCGGACGGAGACGCGATCGGCAAATCGATCATGGTGGACCGGACGACGCCGTACATCGGCGATGTGCCTGCTTCCGATCACGCGGTGGTGATTGGCATTGCGAAAGACGTGACCAGCCGCGGCGTGATCAGCGGACGCGACGCGACCATGATTTATTTCCCGACCTCCGTGCATGCGAAACATCCGCGCACATTCCTGATTCGTGGAAAAGGCGATGCCGCGGCGGCCACCAGGCATCTGGAAGCCTCGCTGACGGCGGCTGTTCCGAACCGGCCGGCGATCGCGATCTCGCTGGACGAAATGTTTCTGACGCAGATGTATCCGTTCTGGGCCGCATCCTGGATTTCGGCGCTGCTGGGCGCACTCGCGCTGCTACTGACGCTATCGGGCATGTACGGAGTCTTGTCGTACCTGGTGGGGCAGCGCACGAAAGAGATCGGAATCCGGATCGCGTTGGGCGCGACGCCGGGCATCGTGATCCGGCTGGTGCTGTCACAATCCCTGCGATTCGCCATTGGGGGAGTTGCGGTGGGATTATCGCTGGCGTTCGGAGGCGCGCTTCTGCTGCGACATTTACTGACGGTGATCAACGCGTTCGACGTCGTGTCTTACGCGGCGGGCGCGGCGATCGTCGCGCTGGCATCGTTGGCCGCGGCATATTTTCCGTCGAGCCGGGCGGCACGGATCAATCCGGTGGAGACGCTACGGGCGGATTAGGCGTTTATCCGCATGCGTAAGGGGCGGATAAAACTTTGTTCAGCGGTACAATCCGTGCTCGCGAATGTATTCTGCTACGGAGGGCGGCAACTCGTCCGGAGTTTCTCCTCGCCCCAGCGCGTGGCGTGTTTCCGACGACGAAACGGGGAGTGCGACGGTTTCCAGGCGATGCACGCGGGCGCCTTGCGGGATGGAATACGTGTGGCCGGGACGCGATACTACGATGAATTCGGTTTCGCGCACCACGTCTTCCCATCGATACCAGGAACGGATTTCGGCGAAGGCGTCGGAGCCGAGGACGAAGAAGACTTGACCCGAGCCGGGCTGCGCTTTCACTCGCTCAATCGTGTGGATGGAGTAGCTTTTTGCGCATCCTTCTTCGAGACGCGAAGGGAAGAAGCGAGGCTCGCCGGCACAGGCCAGTTCGACCATATTGTAGCGATCTTCGTAGCTGGCTCCGGCTTCTTTATGAGGCGGATTGGCGGCGGGAATGAATAAAACACGATCGAGCGAAAATGTATCGGCGGCTTCGCGCGCGACGATCAAGTGAGCTCGATGAATGGGATCGAATGTTCCTCCAAAAATCGCCGTCTTCATAAGATTTGTTGGAGAAATTCCTCTTCTTTATCGATTTCGATTCCGATTTTCAGCCATAACAGCTTGTGGGGCGCGACAATCTTAGTCGTCTGCTCGCAAAAATTCATGACGTCCTTTTCAGTGGTGACCAGAGTTTCGGCACCGCAGTCCGCGGCTTGCTTGGCAAGCCGCTCCAATTCGGCGGGCTTGTAATGATGATGATCGCCGAACGCCCAGCGGAATGTAACGTCGATTTCCAACTCTTCCAAGGTTCGCCAGAACGCACGCGGGTTGCCGAGCCCGCAAAAAGCGGCGACGCGGCCGAAATTGACTTCTGAAACTGTGCGCATGGATTTCGATTCATAATCGATCCAGTAACGCGGAGCGACCCGTGCCGTATAGATGGGAGCATCGGGGTTGAAGTTGCGGATCATTCGTCTCAATCCAGCAATATCCTGGCCGGGTTCGACGCGGGTGACGACGATCGCCGAGGCGCGACGCAGACTTTCGCACGGCTCGCGGCGCCTGCCGAGAGGGAACATTCCGCCGCCGAAAGGATCGAGCGCGTCGATCATCACAACGTCATGAGTGCGGGTGAGCCGGATATGTTGGAAGCCGTCGTCGAGAATGAAAATATCGGGCGATAGCGTTTCTTCCAGATGCAGGCCGGCATCATAACGGTCCGCGCCGATGCCGACGTGGGCGTCGCCGGCGCGGATATAAATTTGTGCTTCGTCGCCGGTAAGCTCGGTGGAGGCTTTTTCTCCGCGCGGAACAAGGACCATCTGATCGTGCGATTTTCGATGATAACCACGTGTCAGGATGGCGGGATTGCGACCCCGTTCATGTAGGCGATGGGCGAGGTGCGCGACCATCGGCGATTTTCCGGATCCGCCCATGGTGAGTCCCCCGATGCTGATCACGGGGGTCGAAAGACTGTGGCGCTGCATCCGTTGGCGCATGATGTTGGCGCGATGACCAGCCGCCCAACACCACGACAGTGGAGTGAAAAAGACACGAGCCGCGAGCGTCCGAGGCGGATCCGGAACGCCGTTGGAGCACGCGTTCCAAACCTCTTCGGCGATGCGATTGACGACTCCCCGCTTCGACACTGCAAGCTCGCGGGCGCAGGCACCCAAGGTTTTTGGATCGTCGAGCAGGCGGAGGACGGCTGGGCCCAGGGAGTCGCCATTTTCGATCAACTCCAGCGCCTGTGCCGCATGAAATTCGCGTGCGATCGCCGCGAAATTTTCCATATGCGGGCCGACAATGACGGGTTTTGCGAAATAGGCCGGCTCCAGAATATTGTGGCCTCCCCGGCGCGCCAGCGTTCCTCCCATGAACACCACGTCGGCGCAGGCGAACAGGGACGCCAATTCGCCGATCGAATCGACCAGCAGCACTCCTGGCAAATCCAGATCCCCGAGGTTGGTCCGGCGCACAAAGTGGATGCCGGCTCGCTTCAACTTTTCAGCGACGATGTCGAACCGCTCCGGCCGGCGCGGCGCAATGATGAGCAGTAGCCGCGGATGACGCGCGGCGAGCAGTTCGAATGCACGTAAAACTTCGTCGTCTTCGTCGACGTCTGTAGAATCGGCGGGAGGCATGGTGCTGGCGGCGATGACGATCTGCCCGGGCTTGGTCTGTTCGAGAAATTCGGCGATGCCGGGCGGGATGCCCGCGGGCGGCGTGAAATCGTACTTCAGGTTCCCGGCGATTTGTATCTGGTCAAGGCGCGCTCCGGCGGTGACGAAGCGGTGCTCATCCTCGGCGCTCTGCGCAAAAATCATATCGGCGCAGCTGAGCACCCGGCGGAAAAACCAGCGCCAGCGGCTATAACGCGTCAAAGCACGATCGGAAATGCGGCCATTGACTACGATCAGCGACGCTCCGGCACGCTTCGATTCGCGATAGAGGTTAGGCCAAATCTCGGTTTCGAGCACGACGACCGCGGCCGGCCGCAAGCGTCGCAGCACGCGCCTCACGATGGAGCGGTAATCGAGCGGCGCGAAAAAAACGCCGTCGGCAAGACCTTTAAGTTTTTGATCGGCGGTCTCGCGGCCGGCCAGCGTGGTGGTCGAAACGTACAAGCGGGTGTGAGGATGTGCCGCGCGCACGGTGCGAATCAGTTCCACCGAAGAAAGAACCTCGCCTACCGATACGGCGTGAAACCAAACGGCTCCGGTGCCCGTCGTTTGAATGGCGGCGGGAAGGAATCCCAGCCGCTCGGCAAGACCGGCGAAGTATCTGCGGTCGCGAAATCCCCGGTACAGTAGATAGAGGGCCACCGCCGGCGTGAGGGCGAGTTGCAGGACCTGGTAAAGGAAATAGATGAGACGCGTAGCGGTTTTCTCGGGCGTGATCGTTCTTCTGAGTATAGCGGCGCTGGCGGCCGACTACAACGAGGACGACAAGGATAAGGATCGATTCGCGCCGGGCGCAGCGGCGTCCTACAAGGGCAGTCAGACCACGGACAAGATCACCATGGCCGCGGTTCCGTTCATCACCGAAGAGCAGATGCACACCGCGTTCGGCAAAGTGAATCCGAACAAATACGGCGTGCTGCCGGTGCTGGTGGTCCTCGAAAACGGCACGGGTAAGGCGCTGCGGCTAAGTTTGTCGGCCGACTATATCGCGCCGGACGCCAGACATGTGGATGCGACGCCGGCCTCCGACGTGACGTTCATCGGCGGGTCCGGTAAGCCTCCGTCCGTGCCGGGGTCGAATCCGCTGCCATTTCCGCGGCGCGCGAAGAAGGGTCCGTTGAATACATGGGAGATCGAAGGGCGGGCGTTTACCGCCAAGCTGGTGCCGGTGGGAGAGAAAGTTTACGGGTTCTTTTACTTTCAAACCGAGTATTTGCCGGGGTCGAAGATCTACCTGACAGGGATTTCGGATGCGGCTTCGGGGAAAGAGTATTTGTATTTCGAAGTGCCGCTCGAAAAGCAATAGCCTAAAAATTAACGATCGATGCGAAGCTCGCGGGGTCCAGGCTCGCTCCGCCGACCAGTGCGCCATCGATTTCGGGCTGCGCCATCAGACCTTTCACGTTGTCGGGCTTGACGCTTCCTCCGTAGAGAATGCGGCAGGCAGAGGCGGCATCGGCGCCGAACTTATTGCGCGCCTCACCACGAATAAACTGGTGCGCCGCGGCGGCCATTTCGGGGGTCGCGGTCTTGCCGGTTCCGATTGCCCAGACTGGCTCATAGGCAATCACGACGCGCGCGAACTGTTCCGGGCTTAGCCCGCCGAGCCCGCCGTCGAACTGCGCGCTGCAAACCGCTTCGGTCGCGTTCGATTCCCGCTCCTCCAAACGCTCGCCGACACAGACGATGGGAGTCAATCCCGCGTCGAGGGCGGCGACGGTTTTTTTGAAGACCGTTTCCTCGGTTTCGTGGAAGTATTGACGGCGCTCACTGTGCCCGATAATCACCCAGCGGCAGCCGACGGCGGAGAGCATAGGTGCGGAAACTTCGCCCGTATACGCGCCTTCCTTCAACCAGAAAACGTCCTGCGCGCCGATCCCGATGGCCGTGGATCGGGCAGCTTCGACAGCGGCGGGAAGGTTCACGAAGGTGGGGCAAATGACGACTTCGGCGTGGGTCGCGCCGGCGACCAAGGGAGCAAATTTCTCAAAGAAAGAGGAAGTCTCGGCGGCAGTTTTGTACATCTTCCAGTTGCCAGCCATCACGGGTTTTCGCATGCAACTTCAGAATACCGTTTTATGCCAGCCGCAGTTGTTTGAAATTATTGATCAGCTCAAACGGCGTGCGCACGGAGCGAATCGTCTCGCCGCGCTGCTCGATATGGGATTCCGCGGTGTTGCCAAGGCCGCGAGCGGCGGCCATTTGGAGATACTCGACGAGCAGCGGATCGATGCCCATGATGCGGCAGCAAGTCGCGTCGACCGCGGGCAGATCGGAGCCCATCACGAGCACGCCCGCTGGCTTGGGAGTCCCTTGAATCGGGCCATTTCCTTCCATTCCCACGATGCCGTCGACAATGGCGAAGGTGCGGCGGAAAATGCGGTTCAGCTCCACGATAGACAGGTCGATACCAACCTGATGCAACTCATTTTTGGGCCATCCATAGATCGATCCAGGGACCACGCCAAAGAAATTTTTCATGGAGAGCGTCGCGCCGGCCCAATGATGCGTCTTCATTTTTGCCAGCGAGACAATGAGGTCCGCGCGCAAGGCGGTGTTGGGCAGGTAAATCTCGCCGCGATCGGCAAAGCCTTGAATGGGGCTGACGTCGTCGCGATTCAGATCGGTGAACAGCGCGTCGAATTGCGGGATTTCGCTGCGATAGCGCGTCATTTCGGCGATCGCGTAGGTGTCACGGCGATGGCCCGGTCCTTCGCCGATTTTTACTCCCGCGGCACCCAGGGAGCGGAATGCTTCGATTGCGGCGGCCACCACGCTGACGTCGGTATTGATGCAGGTTCTGGGATCAAACTCCACCAGGTTCGGCTTGAGCAGCACGTGCTGTCCCCGGACATCGAGGCCGCACTGCTTCACGCCTTCCAAAATACGGCTCACCAGATCGTCGGAGTACGATTTCGCCTTAATGATGGAGACCGGCGACGAAGTTTGCGCGGCAGCGCGCGTGGGCTTGGCGCCAGTGAAACCGGCGTATCCGGCAAGCAGACTGGCTCCCGTGACGGCGAGAAATTCTCGGCGATTCGGACTCATGTGACGGCTCCCGTGCGGAAAAAGTGAACCTTATCTTCGGCCAGAATCGAGAGCGCCGCGATCATCGTTTCAGGACTGGACGCGAGATCGACCGCTGAAGGCGGGACCTCCGCTTCCTGCAACCGCAGGGCGATGGTGAGCCATGCCCGGGCCAGCGGCGAAGGGGTCTCGCGCGCCATCCGCACGGCAAGATCGATTGATTTTCCCAAGCCCGGCTGCCCTTGCAGTCCGATTAGCGCGAGGCCGGTAGTTTCCGGAAACGCCACCAGGTCGACGTTCAACGCCGCGTGACTGCCGTAATTCCATCCTCCATCCTGGCAGCGGACGTCGAGCAACTGCGCCTGTCCGATGCGGACGCGTTCCTGCAATTTGCCGCTCGGCGCCTTTGCGGATGCCTGCTTGAGCGCGACGATAGCGTGAGATGTCGGTTCCACCCAGGATGCGGTGCCGGGTTTCCAGGGCCAGCCTTTGAGGTCGAGATTCCGTTCAGGGTTGCCGAATAGATGGGTGCGGACCAACACGCGCTGCCACAAAGGTCCTTCGATTCCAGCCGAACCGAGCAGCCACGCGACTCCTTTTTGAAAAGGTTCTCCAAATTCATTGCGCGATTGCGCGAGCGTCACGCACAACGAGGTGGCCCAGGTCGGCACGTGAACGTCGGCCGAGGGACGCCACCCGCCGTCGGCGCCCTGCCAGGATTTCAGAAGTATCCAGGCGCGATCCGCGGCGGGTTCCCCGGCCAGGGCAACGGCCGCGTAAAAGGTCGGTTCCAGCCAGGATTGTTTGCCTGGGAAATAGCCCCATCCGCCGTCCGCGTTTTGGGTTTGCCGCAAGCGCACTGCGGCTGTAGGATCCTTCACACTCAGTATTCGGCGGGATTGTGCGGAAACTTTAGCGTCCTGAGAGCCAAGAAATTGCATCAGGAGAAGGCGTATCATTTTGTCATGAGGTCGATCATCTTTGCGGTTGTCCTTTTCGCCGGTGCGGCTGGTGCGGAGGAGTTCGCGGATCGGGCGGCGATTGAGAAAACAATTTCAGCGCTTAATGTGTGGCCGGTGCGGGCGGATATTTTTACGGCCGATTTCGATGGCCGTCAGGAACTGGCGCGGCTGGCTCAGAATCCTCAGGTTGTGGCGGCCGATGCTAAACCGAGCGTCGAGATTTCCAAGGAACCGTGGGGTGAAGCGACGATTTCTCTGCCGGGCATGATTCTGCGAATTAGCCCTGCGATCGTCACGAAGAAGATTCGTTTTCTGAGCGCCGATGTGGCAATGGTGGACGCGGTAGGAAAGGGTCCGCTTCTGTTCGTGTTGAAGAGGGAAGGGACGGATTGGAAAATCGCGTCCCTTCGGATCTTGGCGGAGAAGTAACTAAACCTTCTCGGGCACGACGTAAGGGCTGCGATAGTTGCGGGTCAGCATCTTATTCGCTTCCTCGTCGCCGATGTACTTGCGTGTGGCTTCGTCGAATTTCAGCGCCCGCTTCAGGCGGTAGCTGGTATTGGCGAGGTGGCACAAATCGGCCGACGGGACTGCAATTTCGACGTCGGCGTGCAAGCTTTTATAATCGCGGCTCTTCACTGCGGCGAGGAAATTCGCCATGTGCGGGCCGGTGTCGCCGGCGGCGCTCTTGGTCTCATCCATGATTTTTTCCTGCTTTTCGGCTTTGCCGTTCATGACGCCTTTATAGACTTGAAAACCGGCGCCATCGACGGCCATCCAGCCATCGTTTCCATAAAACAGATTGCCGATCGTGTTGCCGCCGCGAATCTCCAGGCCGCCTTCGGGGCCAGTGATGCCTCCGCGGACCTCGAACATCAGTTCGGCGTCGCCGTAGTTGAAAGTCGACATCTGGGTGTTGGGAGTTTCCTGGTCGTCGTTGGCGGGCACATAGTATTTCCCGCCGCTGGAAGTGACGCTTTGCGGCAGGCCGCGATTGAGTCCCCACCGGGCGATATCCATTTCATGAACGCCCTGATTGCCGATATCTCCGTTGCCGGTGTCCCAGAACCAATGCCAGTTGTAAGCGAACCGCAATTCGTTGAAGGGTCGCATGGGCGCAGGACCAAGGAATTTGTCCCAATCCAAACCGGCGGGAATAGGCGCATCATCCTTGTGGCCGATTGACAAGCGGCGTTTGAAACAAAGTCCCTTGGCGAGGTAAACCTTTCCGATGATTCCTTCGTGCAGAAGACGGATGGCCTTCATTTTGTGATCGATGCTGCGGCTTTGGGAGCCGATTTGGACCATGCGGCCGTACTTGCGGGCGGCGGCGATCATTTGCTGGCCTTCGAAAACGTTGTGGCAAGCCGGCTTTTCGATATAGACGTCCTTTCCGGCCTGGCAGGCCCAGACGGTGGCGAGAGCATGCCAGTGATTGGGAACGGGCATGGAAACGGCCTGCACCGATTTATCGTCGAAAACCTGGCGCATATCGGCGTAGCCTTTGGGCTTGTTGCCGGTCAGCTTTTGGACCAGCGCCTGGCCTCGTTCGAGAGCCGCCTGGTTGACGTCGCACAGGGCGACAATGTTTGCTTCGGGCAGCTTTGCGTATTCATTCATATGAGCCTGGCCGCGACCGCCGAGGCCAATGATGGCGACATCGACCTTATCGCTGGCGGCCATCGACTTCTGGCGGCTGGCGGCAACGGCAGCGGCGGTGGCGAAGGAGAAAAAAGTGCGTCTGGTAGGTTGGGCTGACATGGCAATTGCTCCCTTAAAATGATACACCTCGCGTGTATTTAGAAACCATAAGCGGATTGGGAGCATCAGACAATGAGCGGGGCAAAATGTCGTTAGGGTATTCTCTAGGAAGTAGAACATGCTGATTTTTTTCGGGCGGCCCTTGCGGACGTCGTACCTGCTGTCGATTGCTCTGTTGGCCGCGCGAGGATTCGCGCAGGACGCCGAGGCTCCGCAGCAAGCGGTCCCACCACCGGCCGATAGCTCGGTTGCCCCCGTCAAGCAGGCTCCAGCCGATCCCGATGCGCCTAAACAGGATCAACCCGCAGCCGCGAATCGCGCGGCCGATATGAATGCCGCACCGGATAAGCACGTGCTGGGTGTGCTGCCAAATTTCAGGACGGTGAACGACAACGGCGCCGTTCCGCCCATTGACACGAAACACAAGCTGATTATTGCCTGCAAGGATTCCTTCGATTATCCCCTGGTCCTGCTGTCCGCGGGTTTGGCGGGCATCGGGCAGTTGGCGAACGAGGATCCTTCCTATCACCAGGGCGTGGAAGGTTACGCGAAGCGGCTGGCGGCGAACTATGCGGACCAGGCGATCGGCAACATGATGACCGAGGGATTTTTCCCGGCCATGCTGCATGAGGATCCCCGCTATTACCGGATCGGTCCGTCGAAAGGCAGCGTAAAATACCGCGCCTGGTACGCCTTTTCGCGCATTTTCGTGACCCGCACCGATTCGGGCAGCGAGAGGTTTAACTTTTCGGAATGGGGTGGCAACGCGACAGGCGTGGCGATTTCGAATTTGTATCATCCCGATGGCCGCGATGCGTTGGATAACACATACAAGCTGTTGGAACAGTGCGCCACCGACGGGGTTTCCCAGGTTCTGAAAGAATTCTGGCCCGATATCAAGCAGAAATTTTTCCATAAACACCCTCCGGTTTCCGCTTCCAACTGAGAGGTTCGATTGAGGACACTGGTCGCAGCGATCGGCTTGGGTCTTTCGGTGAACGCGGGCGCGACCACCATCGTCGCGATCTGGACGCCAACGAAGATCGTAATCTCCGGCGACAGTCTGCTCAACATGAACTGGACCGGCGAGAATGGCGCGCCGCAACATAAAACGTCGAAGGATTGCAAGATTCGCAAATTCGGATCGAACTACATTTCTGCGGCGGGAAATTATCACATCCAGACCGCGGGTTTCGATGTGTGGCAGACAGCGGCGCACGCCTGCGGGACCGCGCCGAATGTCGATGCATGCGCGGCGAAGTTCAAGGCAGAACTACGAATCGCGCTGGCGAAGGCGGTCGGCATGCATGACGTTCACCTCGCCGTGCTTGTGGCCGGCCGGCAGAACGGCGCGCCGGCGCTGGACCATATCACTCTGATAGGAACGCCGGAGGGACGGCTCAGCGTGAAATCCGAATCGTTCCGCAAGGGCAAGCAGAAATGGGGCCGCGTGATTCTCGGCGAGCGCGATGCCATCGACCGTTATGAGCACGGAGCGGCGTCGACCATGACCGATAGCATGCAGGCGCAGGCTTTATCGCTCGTGAAAATCGAAGCTCGTGCCCTGCCGCAAGAGGTAGGTGCGCCGTTTTCGACGCTGACGATTGACGAAGCGGGCGAGCAATGGACCAATCCAGGGTGCTGTCCGTCGGCTTGTTCAAAATAAGTTAAAATTGCCGGAAGGAGGTCCGGATGAAACGACTGGTCCTTGCTTCGATTCTTTGCGTGACTTTGCGCGCGCAGGACAAACCTCTGCCTTTAGCGCCGCCACCGGTGATCGATCCAGCGGATCCTTTGGGCGTGAAAAATTTCCAGCTCTTGCATCCGCGCGACGTAAAAGTTGCGAATAAGCTGACGCTGATGGGCAACCTCCCGCCAGCGCCGGGTGTCTGCTCCGTACCGTTGCTCGAAGCGCGCGTGGCCGCGGTGGATCCGGGCATCGCTACGTCGCCCTCAAACTCTTCCGTGCCGATGCCGCAGGCTAGAGTTCCCGCGCCGGCGTGCACGAAATAGAGCGGTCAGCCTCGCATCAGGAATCCGAGAATGCGGCGCGTCAGCTTACTATACGGTGGACGCATCAGCCTGAGCGGCGTCCACCGGCTCTCCAGAAAAATCCCCTTCTGATTCGAAAATGTCTCGAAGCCATGCACCCCGTGATAGTGGCCCATGCCGCTGGGGCCGATGCCTCCGAACGGCAGCCCGCTCTGCCCTACGTGAAACATGCAATCGTTCACGGTGACCCCTCCTGCCGTGGTTCGCGCAAGCACGTCCTTCACGCGGGAGCGGTTCAAATCGAAATAATACAGCGCCAGCGGATGCGGCCGCGCGTTGATATAAGAGATCGCCTTGTCGAGCGTGTCGTAAAGCACGATGGGCAGGATCGGACCGAAGATTTCCTGCTGCATGACGGCCATTTCGTCGGTTACGTGAAGCAGCAAAGTCGGAGGGAAAACCCGATTCTCTTCGTTGTACGTTTCCTCAGAAGGCTGGATCGTTTGAGCGCCCTTTTCGCGGGCATCGTCGACCAGCGCCACCAGGGTTCGATAATGTGCGGCGTCGATAATGCGCGTGTAATCGGGATTCGCGACCAGCTTCGGATACATGCCGGAGATGATCCCCGGCGCGATTCGCAAAAACTCATCGTTGAGCGCGCGCGGGAGCAGCAAGTAGTCGGGAGCAACGCAGGTTTGTCCGGCGTTATAAAGTTTCCCGGTGAGAATCCGCTCCGCCGCGGTCCGCAGAGGATAGTCGGGATGCACCAGCGCGGGGCTCTTGCCACCCAGTTCCAGCGTGACCGGCGTCAAATTTTCCGCGGCGGCCCTCATGACGAGCTTCCCGACGCGGGTCGAGCCGGTGAAAAGAAGATGATCGAAGGGCAAGCTGGAAAATTCCTGCGCGACCTCCGCACCGCCATTCACGACGGCCACGTAGTCGGGCGGAAATGTTTTGGCGATCATTTCCCCCAGCAGAGCGCCGGTGCGGGGCGCAAGCTCCGACGGTTTGATCATTAAATGATTTCCCGCGGCAACAGCCCCGATGGCGGGTCCGATGGTCAGAAACAGCGGATAATTCCAGGCGCCTAAAATTCCGATAACGCCTTTCGGCTGCATCTCGATTCTGGCGCGCGCGGGCCTGAATTGCCAGTCGACAGCGACGGCACGCCGCTTCATCCACCCTTTAAGATGCCTGCGCGCCTCGCGAATTTCGCCCAGCGTCGGGACCAGCTCGAGCGTCAGCGTCTCCTCTTCCGCGCGCCCGTTGAAGTCGTCCGAGATGGCGCGGACAAGCCCATCTCTGTGGTCGAGCAGCGCCTGTTCCAAGGCTTGGAGCGCCGAGATGCGTTCGCCGTACGATCGAATCTTCAAGCGGAACGCGGCGCGCTGAGCGTCGAAGGTGCCAGCAATCATCGTTACATTGTCGCTACAATGAAGGGCGATATGCATAGCCCACGTCGGCTGGTAGAGGTAGCACTCTTTTGAATCGCACGAATACGGAAGATCCGGCTTATTACCATAAAGTCGTCGATTGCCAATGGGCGTGCCCCGCCCACACTAATGTTCCCGAATACATCCGCCTGATCGCGCAAGGGCGCTTTACTGACGCCTACATGCTCAACCGCGAATCGAACGTGTTCCCAGCGATTTTGGGGCGCACCTGCGACCGGCCCTGTGAGCCTGCCTGCCGGCGCGGACGGCTGGACGGCAAGCCAGTCGCGATCTGCCGTTTGAAACGCGTCGCAGCGGACCATCGCGGTGAAATCGCCGATCTGCTGCCGCCGATTCCCACGAAGAAAAACGGCAAGCGGATTGGGATTGTAGGTGGGGGGCCGGCGTCGCTAACCGTGGCCAATGATTTGATGCCGCACGGCTACGAAGTCGTGATCTTCGAGCAGAACGAAAAGCCCGGCGGCTTGATGCGCACCAACATTCCCGCATTTCGATTGCCCGCCACGGTGCTCGACGAAGAGACGGCGACGATCCTTAATATGGGCGTCGATATTCGCTACAACTCGCCTGTGAAGAGCATGAAGGCTCTGTTGGCCGAAGGCTTCGATGCGATTTTTGTCGGCAGTGGTGCGCCGCGCGGTAAGGAGTTGGAGATTCCTGGACGCCACGATACGGATCGAATTCATATAGGGATCGATTGGCTGGAGTCGATTTCCTTCGGCCATATCGATTCCGTCGGCGAGAATGTGCTGATTATCGGCGTCGGAAACACGGCAATGGATTGCTGCCGTTCATCGAAGCGTATGGGCGCGAAATCCGTTAAAGTGATGGCGCGCCGGCCGCGAGCGTATTTTAAAGCCTCCGCATGGGAGTTGGACGACGCGGAAGAAGAAGGCGTCGATATCCTGATTAATCACGCGCCCAAGCGCTTCGTGATTGAGAACGGGAAGCTGACCGGCATGGAGTTCGAGCGTCTGGAATGGGACGCCAAGGCGAAAAACTCGCGCGTGATCGACACCGTAATTCTGCCGGCCGACGACGTGATTCTCGCCATAGGTCAGGAGAACGCATTCCCCTGGTTCGAGCGCGACCTGGGCGCTCAATTCGACAAATGGGATCAGCCGGTAGTGGATGAGACGACCATGATGTCGACGTTGCCCGGCGTTTTCTTCGGTGGCGACGCCGCGTTTGGGCCGAAAAACATCATCTGGGCAGTCGAGCATGGCCATCAGGCTGCCATCTCGATCGACAATTATTGCAACGCCGTGCCCGTCACGGAGCGCCGCAAAGACGGGATGAATCTCATCAGCCAGAAAATGGGGCTGAGCGAGTGGAGCTATCACAACGACTACAATCCGGCATCGCGTCAGAAGATGTCCCACGTGGATCTCGCGTCGCGATTCAAGCAACTGAATATTGAAGTCGAGCTGGGGTTCGATCCGGAGCAGACCGCCCGCGAAGCGCAGCGTTGTTTGAATTGCGACGTCGAGACCGAGTTTACCGCCGCCCGCTGCATCGAATGCGATGCCTGCATCGACATTTGTCCGCTGCAATGTTTGACCATCACGCGCGATGGCGCCGAAGAGGATCTGCGCACGCGGCTATCGGCGCCGGCGATCAATCTCACGCAAGCGCTTTACGCTTCCGCGCCGTTGCCGCAGACTTCTCGGCTCATGATCAAGGATGAGGATCTGTGCGTCCACTGCGGATTGTGCGCGGAACGCTGCCCCACGGCGGCTTGGGATATGCAAAAATTCGAGCTCGAAATTCCATATGCGGGGAGGGCGGCCGAATGCATCAGCTCCTACGTACCCGCATAAACGATTTCGCCGTGAAGCTGGCGAACGTCAACGGAACCGGCTCCGCCAGCGCCAATGGGTTGCTGATGCAGGCGATTTTTCGCATGGGCATTCCGGTGTCGGGCAAGAATCTTTTCCCGTCGAATATTCAGGGCCTGCCCACCTGGTATGAAATCCGCGTCAATAAGGATGGCCACACGGCGCGGGCGCTCGATTACGATCTGATCGTCGCCATGAACTCGCAGACCTACGCGCGCGACGTTCGCGAAGTGCGGGAGGGCGGTTATATCCTCTATGACTCGTCGTGGCCGCTGGATAAATCCCTAATCCGCGACGATGTCACTTATCTCGGCGTGCCGCTGGCGCAGCTTTGCAACGATCATTTCAAGGATCCGCGCGAGCGCATTCTGATGAAGAACATCGCCTACGCCGGCGCGATGATCGCCTGGCTTGACGTGGATATGGAGATCGTCACGCAGTTGCTCGACGAGAAATTTTCGAGCAAAAAAGCGTTGCGCGAATCCAATCTGACCGCGCTGAGCCTCGGCTACGATTACGCTAAACAACATTTCCAATGTCCTCTGCCGTTCTCTCTTGAGAAGATGGACGCCAACGCCGATAAAATTTTGATCGACGGAAATACGGCCACGGCGCTCGGCTGCGTCTATGCGGGCGCGACTGTTGCGGCATGGTATCCCATCACTCCGTCGACCTCGGTGATGGATGCCTTTACCAGCTTCTGCGCCCAGTACCGCAAAGATCCGGAGACCGGGAAAAATAATTGCCTGATCATTCAGGCCGAAGATGAGCTGTCGGCGATCGGCATGGTGATTGGCGCCTCCTGGACCGGCGCGCGATCCTTCACTTCGACCTCTGGTCCGGGAATTTCGCTGATGGGCGAACTGCTCGGCCTGGCGTATTATGCCGAAATTCCCACCGTGGTCGTGGATATTCAGCGCGTCGGCCCGTCCACCGGCATGCCCACCCGAACGCAGCAGGGCGATATTCTGGCGTGCGCCTACGCCTCACACGGCGATACCAAACATATTTTGCTGTTCCCGTCGAATCCGGCGGAGTGCTTCGAATTTGCGGTGAAATCTTTCGACCTTGCGGAACGCTTTCAAACCCCCGTATTCATGTTGTCCGACCTCGATATCGGCATGAACGATTGGGTGGTGCCGCAGCTCCAGTGGGATGACGCGTACCGGCCGGATCGTGGGCGCGTTCTCGATTTGGAGCAGATCGAAAAACTTTCGAAGTTCCTCCGCTATAGCAACGAGGATGAAAATCACGTCGCTGCGCGCACCCTGCCTGGCGTGAATTCGAAGGGAGCATTTTTCACGCGCGGCTCCGGCCATAATAAATTCGGCGGCTACACCGAAGTTCCGGACGAGTATCAGGAAGTTGTCGAACGCCTGCTGCGCAAACACAAAGCGTCCGCGAAATTCGTGCCCGCGCCGATCATTATCAAAACGAAAAGCGCCCGCATCGGCATCGTGACCCTGGGCGGCTGCGATCCTGCCGTGCGCGAAGCCATCGAATTGCTTCCGCAGCGCGGTATTGATGCCGATTTCATGCGCATTCGCGGATTCCCGTTCGGCGAAGAAGTCGAGGCTTTCCTGAACGACCACGACGTTAACTTTATCGTCGAGCAGAATCGCGACGCGCAGCTTCGCTCGCTGCTGGTGCTCGAAACCGGCGTCGCCAAGGACAAGCTTCGCAGCGTGCTTGCCTTCGGCGGTTTCCCGTTGAGCGCGAAAAACGTCATCGACGGAGTTTTGGAACAAATAGGAGAGCCGACGCATGCCGTCCATCGCTAAACCAGTCGCCGTTCATCCCAGCCTGCACAAAAACGAGCTCGGCCTCACCATTCGCGACTACGAAGGCGCCATGTCGACGCTCTGCGCCGGCTGCGGACACGATTCCGTCACCGCCGCAATCACCCGCGCGCTGTGGGAGCTTTCGACGCCTCCGCACATGCTGGCCAAGATGAGCGGGATCGGCTGCTCCTCCAAAACGCCCACCTATTTCGTCAGCGGCGCGCACGGATTTAATTCCGCCCACGGACGCATGGCGGCCATCGCCACCGGCGCCAACGCGGCCAATCGCGAACTCACATACATCGGCATTTCGGGCGACGGCGATTCGCTGTCAATCGGCCTCGGCCATCTGTGCCACGCCATCCGCCGTAACGTCAAAATACTGTACATTATTGAAAATAATGGCGTGTACGGATTGACGAAAGGACAATTTTCCGCGTCGGCTGATGTCGGCTCGAAGAGCAAGCGCGGGGAGCCTAACCGCATGGCCCCCATCGATCCGGTCGCGCTCGGGCTCAGCCTCGGGGCAACCTTTATCGCACGCAGTTTTTCGGGCGACAAGGAACAGCTCGTGCCGATTCTGAAGGCCGCCCTGGCCCATCGCGGCTTCGCCATCGTCGATGTAATTTCCCCCTGCGTGACCTTCAACGATCATGCCGGCTCGACCAAAAGTTACCTCTATACCCGCAAGCATGCGCGCCCGGTGACGGAGAGCGATTTTGTTCCCCACGCCGATGAAATCTTGGCTACCATCGGCCAGACCGGAACCACCACCGTGACGATGCATGATGGCAGCGTGGTCCGGTTCACGGGTGTGCCAAAAGATTATGATCCTACCAATCGCCAGCGCGTCACGTCCTATTTGCAGGAGCATCAAGGGCAGGGTGAAGTGGTCACCGGGCTGCTGTATATCGACGAAAGTGTCCCCGATTTGCATGAAATGAGCAAATCGCCAGAGGGCGCTCTGTCAAAAGTCCCATATGAAAAGTTGTGCCCCGGCGCGGCCGAGTTGGCGAAGTTGCAGGAAGAGTACCGGTAACTTGTATAAATAGAGAACGTCTAGTCTAGAGAGAGGTTTCGTCCAGTTGGCACTTATCGTCGGCGTTTTGAAAGAGACTTTCCCGGAGGAGCGCCGCGTTGCCCTGACCCCGAAGGCTTTTGACGTTCTTAAAAAACTCAACGCCGAAGTGTGGGTCGAGAAGGACGCCGGCGCGCAGGCGGGGATTCCCGACGCTGATTACGCCGCCAAAGGCGCCCACATTGGCTCCGCCGATGAAGTGCGCCAGCATGCCACGGTTCTGCTGCATGTTCGCGTGCCGCTTCCCACCAGCGGCCACACTTCGATCGGTTTTTGCGATCCCCTTTCAAGTCCCGATCTGGCCGCCAAATTCGCAGCCGCGGGCGCGACTTTATTCTCCATGGAATTGGTGCCGCGCATTTCGCGCGCCCAAAGTATGGACGCGTTGTCGTCGATGGCGTCGATCGCCGGATATAAAGCCGTTATCCTCGCCGCCGACACTCTGCCGCGTCTCTTTCCGATGATGACCACCGCGGCCGGAACCATTCCTCCGGCCCGAGTTCTGATCATCGGCGCGGGCGTAGCCGGATTGCAGGCCATCGCAACCGCCCGCCGTCTGGGCGCCGTAGTCAGCGGCTTCGATGTACGCGCCGCGGTGAAGGAGCAGATTGAAAGCCTCGGCGCAAAATTCGTCAATATCAATCTCGGCGGTGCGAAAGCCGAAGGCGAAGGCGGTTACGCGAAAGCTCTGGACGACGACGCGCTTCGTCTCCAGCGTGAGCAGATGTCCGCGTTCATGCGCGAACAGGATGTAGTGATCACCACTGCTGCTATCCCCGGCAAGCGTGCGCCGATTCTGATTACCCGTGAAATGGTTCACGCCATGGCGCCCGGCTCCGTCATCGTTGACCTTGCGGCGGAGCGCGGCGGCAATTGTGAACTGACAAAATTCGGCGAGACCGTCATCGAGCGCGGCGTGACTATTCTCGGCCCCGCGAATCTTCCCGCGACCGTGCCGTACCACGCCAGCCAGATGTACGCCCGCAACCTGGTGACGTTTCTGAAGCACCTCGTCAAGGAGGGCAAATTGAATATTGATACCAATGACGAAATCACGCGCGAGACTCTGATTTCCTATCAAGGCGAGGTCGTCCATCCCAAAATCCAGGCGCTGCTCGGAGTCAACGTATGAGCCCTGAAATCGAGATGAGCCTCTACGTGCTCATCCTCGCCGTTCCTCTCGGCCTCCAACTGGTCCAGCGCGTCTCGCCCTTATTGCACACGCCTTTGATGTCGCTCACCAACGCTATTTCCGCGATCTCCGTGGTCGGCGCGATTCTCGTTGCGGGCGCCGCCGGAGCGTCAAAGCTCAGCCAGGTCTTAGGTTGTGTGGCCGTAGTCGCCTCTACCATCAACATCGTAAGTGGATTCCTCATCACGGACCGAATGCTCAAGATGTTTCGTAAGAAGGACAAGTAACGGTGAGCCCCGTGTGCAAGCTGCGGGCCGGCAGAACCGCCATGCGTCAGCATGCGGACATTTTGGGAAAAGATAAATAATGGAACAGATCTGGCAAATCGCCTACATCGTTGCCGCGCTTTCCATTGTCGGATCCATCAAGTGGCTCAGTTCTCCCGCCACCGCCCGCCGCGGCGTCATGGCCGGACAATTCGGCATGTTATTCGCCGTGGTCGGGACTCTGCTCCGGGCTGAAGTGGTCGATTACGAATGGATCCTGATCAGCATTTTTATCGGAGCCGCCATCGGCGCGCCGCTCGCCTACCTCATGCCGATGACCGCGGTGCCGCAGTTGACCGCCCTTTCGCACGCATTCGGCGCGCTCGCCGCCGCCCTGGTCGGAACCGCCGAATATTATAAAAACATCCCCACCGGTTTCACCATGACCGCGCTGGTCATCGAAACCGTCCTCGGCTATCTCACCTTTACCGCCAGTATCATGGCATTCGGGAAACTACAGGAAATCGTCCCCACTCGCCCCATTACGTATAAGGGCCAGAACTTCGTCAACATCGCGCTGCTTCTCTTCGCGGTCTCGCTCGGCGTATGGATGATCGTTGAACCCGCGCCCTCCTGGGTCTTTCCCACCTTCACTGGCTTGTCGCTATTGTTCGGCGTACTGCTCATCATTCCCATCGGCGGTGGCGACATGCCCACCGTGATCGCCCTTCTGAACTCCTACGCCGGCGCGGCTTGCGCGGCCATGGGATTCGCCCTCTCGAACCGTTTGCTGATCATCGCCGGAGCGCTCAACGCCGCCTCCGGATTCATACTCTCGGTCATCATGTGCAAGGCCATGAACCGGTCCTTCCTCAACGTTCTGTTCGGTGCTTTCGGACAGGTGCAGGAAGGCGCATCCGCGCAGATGTCGACCAAACCGGTCCATTCCGCCACTGCCGAAGACGCCGCCTCGATCATGGCCGGCGCGCGTAAAATCATCGTTGTCCCCGGCTATGGCATGGCCGTCGCGCAGGCCCAGCACAAGCTTCGCGAACTGACCGACGCGCTTACTAAACGTGGAGTCGAAGTGCGATTCGCCATCCATCCCGTAGCCGGCCGAATGCCGGGCCACATGAACGTGCTCCTCGCCGAAGCGGACATTCCCTACGACAAAATGCATGAGATGGAGGACATCAATCCCGATTTCGCCGAAGCCGATATCGCCCTCGTGATCGGCGCCAACGACGTGGTGAATCCAGCCGCGCGCCACGATACGGCAAGCCCTATTTTCGGCATGCCGATCCTCGATGTCGATAAAGCGCACACCGTCATGGTTATCAAGCGCAGCATGAATCCAGGCTTCGCCGGCATCGATAACGAGCTCTATTATATGGATCGCACGCTAATGCTCTTCGGCGACGCGAAATCCTTCGTAGCCGAAATCGTGAAGGAGCTCCCCGCCCACTAAAATGAACCTGCGAAGAATTAAGAATTGGGGACAACCTACTCTGTCCCAAGGCGCCATCAATGCTCGAAAGCCCGCTCCCCTCCGACGCCGCGTGGACAGAGCGGGCTGTCCCCAATTTTTCGCCCCATCCACTCAGCCCAATTGCCACACCGGCGGCAATGAAAACCATGGTTCGTCGTGGGGCAGGTTGCCAACCTGCGGACCGATTGCTAATCGGTCCATCCGGGCGCAGCCCGGACGCCTGGCACAGCCTCCGGCAGCGTTTTCGAGACTATAAATGATTTGGGCCCCCATCGGCGCGACCCTAATGGCCCTCGGCGTCATGCTCGGCGCATTCGGCGCGCACGCGCTCAAGGACCGCCTCGACGCCTACTCCCTGGACGTCTATCAAAAGGCAGTCTTTTATCATTTCATCCACGCGCTCGGCATCCTGATCGTTTCCGCCCTCCAGCGCTCGGGCGCGCTCACAGCCTCCGCGTGTACGATGGTGTGCTCGCTTCTGCTCGCCGGCATCGTTCTCTTCTCCGGCAGCCTCTACCTGCTCGCCCTCACCGGTTCCAGAGGACTCGGCATTATCACGCCCTTCGGCGGACTGGCATTTATCGCCGCTTGGCTGCTGCTGGCTTACCGCCTGCTACGCTAACCACGGCAATTCCGCGCCGCCGCAATCCATCGTGGATGCTTTGCCGCCGCGCCTGATCTTCTTTGACTAAATGCGCCGCGATTTCTTCCTCCGTCGCCATGCGATGGGATTTAGCATGCAGCAATTTCGCCGCCGGCTCCGCGCCCACCTCGGCCATGCGTCCGCCCACCATCCCTCGCTTCCGATCCTCGATGCTCATCAGCCATACGAACTCCGGCAAGGTCCGCTCCAGCGTACGAACTTCCTGCCAGTATACTTTCAGGTCGCGCATTATTCTTCTCCCCGCAACACGCGCGCGATCTCTTTGGCCGCCGCGTCTTTCTTCTCTTCCGACATGCCGGGATGAATATGTTCCATGTGAATCGCGTTTTTCTGTCTGCGCTCATTCACTTCTCCCGCTACCGACCGCCTTAGCTCGTCGAGCCCTTCCCGGTCGAGCCCCTCTACCAGTTCCTGAAACTTACTCATCGTCTTTTCTCCCCACGCGTCATATACGATTTCTCGATCCGGTCAGCGTTCTCACTCTGCTGGATCGCCAGCTTTTTCAACCCGCTGGCATGCGCCAGCAGCGCCCCGGCCACGCCTTTCGATAGGTCCACCGGCAGCACGATTTCTTCGCTCACCGCTTCCTGAAGCTGGCCCAGCAGCCGCTCCGCGCGCGCCTGCGCGATTTTTTCAATCGCCCGCGTCCGCGTCATCAACTCGTGCGAATCCCCGCGTAGTTGCGCGATCTGCGCCATTGGGATCAGATGCTCCACTAGCCGCTCCAGCGCGCGGCCGGCGTGGCGATGCCGTGTTTCGATCGCCGCCAAGTCGCCGGCTTTGGCGAAATCCGGCTCACCCGTGGCCGCCGAATGAATGATCGTATCCAACGCTCCCTCTGCCACCCGCGCCATCTCCGCGCTCGATTCCCGTGCGTATTGATGCAGCGCGCGCTCGGCCTTTTTCAACTCCTGAAGCCGTTCGCCCCCGCCGCAACTCGCTTCCGCCGCCGCGATCACCTCCGGCTGCTCCCCGGCCAGCCGCAGCGATTCTTCCAGGCGCTCCTGCAAATCCTGTGACAGCCGCTGCTCGTCCTCGCTGGCCACGAAGTGCAGCGTCGGCGTTTCAATGATGTTCATGATGATCGTTACTTCCTGCACGCAACATAGCTTGGCCCTGCGCGCAGCCGCACCGGGTGGAAACGCCAAATGCCTGAAAACTCTCGGTTATTTCAGGTGCGAAATTTCGCGCATGATCGCCGCGAGCGCGCCGCGGAACTCAATCGGCGTCGTCACGTCGAAGATCCGCGGAGCCAGTGGTTTCAGCGTTCCCGCCAGCGAATCCAGAATCGGGAGAGCTTCGCCGCCACCTTCAGGCACTGGTGCAGGAACGCGGCCGCGTCTCCCGAACCCGTCCGGCGCCGCTCCGATGGGAAAACCCGGACGCGGCGATTGGTAGCGAATATAAAATACCCGTCCTCCGGCCTCCGCTTCGATGGGCCGCAGATCTTGTCCCTTTGGAAACGCCATCGGAGCGCTCAGCACGATCACCACCTGGGCTTTCTCCACCCGCTTGCGAACCTCGGAAACGAAAAACTGTGCGTTCTGTTCGTGATTCTCCAGCGCATGCACGTCGATCTGGTCGGGATTGGTCTCGACCAGCGCCCCTCGCAGCCGCGCCCAATCGAGCGTGCCCACTTCCTCTTGCGTAAACCTCACCCGGTGCCGCTCCAGATCGAGCATGGAGACATGGATCGATCCGTTCTCGATCTCCATCTGCGAAATGGCCTTGAGCGCCGGAATCAGGTTGCCCATGTTGCGCCGGCTCACCCGGCCATTCACCAGCTCCGAAGCCGATTCGTTCACCACTACTTCGACGCGCACCGGCCGCTCCGTCTTGACCGGCAGATGAAGGCGCGATGTGATCTCCGGCAAATACCACAGATCTGGCGGCTCCGGCGTCCCTGAAAACTCCGCACCGGGCAGATCCAGCCACGCGCCGGGCAAAGGATCGCGAGGCAATTCCGGAACCCGCAGCTTCATCCGCTTCAGGCTGTGTTCCTTCGATCCGGCGTCATACACCGCCGCCGTGACCTCATAATTGCCCGGCGTCATAAACGTGTATTGCTCGTAATTGACCGACGCCACATCCTTCACGTCCGGAAGAATCAGCGCCCGATGGTTTCGATAAGTGCGATTGTCCTGATCGCGAATTTCAAGGAACGCCACCACCTGGCCTGGCCTGTTCCGCTTCACGAACTCCTCTCCATCGACGGCAACCTCGACGATCGTCGACAGGCGCTGATATACCGTCAGACGAATCGGGAGAATCCGCATCGACCAGCGGATGCGCGCCTCGCCGCTCCCTTTCCGCCATTCCTCGAAGGGGATCTTTTCGAACGCCGGGTCCGGACGTCCTTGCTGGCCAAGCGCCACGCCCGCCGCAAACACACATAAATAGAAAATCCGCATCACTTCAGACAATGGAATCATAGCGGAACCGGGGAGGAGGGGCTATGCTATTTGTAATGTCGTTTGTAATGGGGGTAGTGGAGCGGTCATGACCGAAAACCGCCCGATCACGATGCTGCTGCACGCCTTTGCAAGCGGCGACAAGAGCGCGTTAAACAATCTGATCCCGCTGGTCTACGCAGAATTGCGCAAAATTGCCGACGGCCATCTCCGCAATGAGCGCCCCGGCCACACCCTCCAGCCCACCGCCCTGGTTCACGAAGCCTACGCCCGGCTAATTGAGCAAAAACAGCCCGATTATCAGGATCGGGTGCATTTTATGGCCGTTGCCGCGCAAGTGATGCGCCAGATTCTCATCGACCACGCCCGCAAGAAATTTGCCGCCAAGCGAGGCGGTTCCCGCCCCAAATATTCGCTCGACGAAGCCTGCGACGCCGCCATAGAAGCCCTCCCTCATGATCGATCTGGACGACGCCCTCAAAGCGCTGGAATCCCACGACGCTCTGAAAGCCCGGCTCATAGAAATGCGCTTTTTTGGCGGTCTGACCGCCGAAGAATCGGCCGAAGTGCTGAAAATGCCCGTAAACGACGTCCGCCGCGGACTCCGCATCGCCCAAGCGTGGCTGCAACGCGAACTGGACCGCTCCGCCGGCGATGCATGAAATTTTTTTTCGCTCAACCTGAAAAATATGTCTCCGCTTTGCGCATTACAGATCAGAGGCGGCAATCCGGATGATCAATAAAAAGATTCTCGGAGGGTCTCGAGTTGCCGCCCTCTTCGAACGCTTGGCGCAGTGAGCGATAATCTCAGGCAATGCCCTCAAAACAGTGGGAGCAAATTGAGGCGATCTTCCTAACTGCCGCGGACCTTCCCCGGGCGGAGCAGCAAGCCTTCCTCGACGAAGCCTGCCGCGGCGATGACGAACTGCGCGGCGAAGTGCAATCGCTGCTCCAGTCCGACCGCAAGAGCGGCGAAAAAATCACCCGAGCCGTGGAACATGAGGCGGAATCCCTGTTTGGCCTCAGCCCCATCGTCGGCTCCCGCCTCGGCCCCTGGCGCGTGATTCGCGAGCTTGGCCGCGGCGGCATGGGCGCCGTCTATCTCGCCACCCGCGACGACGATCAGTTTCACAAAACCGTCGCCATTAAGCTGGTCAAGCGCGGTATGGATACCACCGACGTCCTGCGCCGCTTCCAGCATGAGCGCCAGATTCTCGCCGGTCTCGATCACGCCTATATCGCCCGTCTCATCGACGCCGGCACCGCTCCCGACGGACGCCCTTTCTTCGTCATGGAGTACGTCGAAGGCCAGCCCATCGACGTTTACTGCGTGGATCGCAACCTCAGCACCGCCGACCGCTGCCGCCTTTTTTTGAAAGTGTGCGAAGCCGTTTCGCACGCCCACCGCAATCTCATCGTGCATCGCGATCTCAAGCCCGGCAATATCTTCGTCACCCCCGATGGCACGCCCAAGCTTCTCGATTTCGGTGTCGCCAAGCTGCTCGCGCCCGAATCGGACCCGCATCTCACCGTCACCGGCATGCAGGAGCGCCTGCTCACCCCTCAATACGCCAGCCCGGAGCAAGTTACCGGACGCCCCGTCAATACTTCGAGCGATGTCTACTCGCTCGGCGCCGTGCTCTATGAATTGCTCACCGGATCCTGTGCCCAGAATCTCGATTCCACCACTTCCCGAGAGGAAATTGAGCGCGTCATCTGCATCCAGGACGCCCCCAGGCCCAGTGCCGTGAAACCCGGCGTTCCCTCCGATCTCGACAACATCGTATTGATGGCCATGCGCAAGGATCCCTCGCGCCGCTATCATTCCGTCGACTATCTGGCCGAAGATATCCGCCGCTATCTTGACGGACGCCCGATTCTCGCCCGCAAGGATTCGCTCTCTTACCGCACCGGAAAATTCGTTCGCCGCCATCGCCTCATGATCGCCGCTGCCAGTCTCGTCCTCCTCAGTCTGGTCGGTGGACTCGTGATTGCCGAGTCCCAGGCCCGCCGCGCGGAGCGCCGTCTGCAACAGATGGTGGAGCTCGCCAACCGCTCCCTTTTCGATGTTCACACCGCGATTGAGCGTCTCCCCGGCGCCACGGATGCCCGCCGCGCCATCGTCAAGACCACCCTCGAATTTCTCGAAAATCTCAATAAGGACGCCGGCCGCGACGATCGCGTGCGCCTTTCCTTGGCCACCGCCTATTATCGTCTGGGCGATGTGCAGGGCTATGCGCACAAGCCGAACCTGGGCGATACCAAGGGCGCGCTGGCCAGCTACGCCAAAGCGGTCGACCTGCTGGCGCCTTTGCGCGTGAAGCATCCCAACGACCCGGACGTTCTACGCCAGGTCGTCGATACCTATGATCACATTGGCTCCGTGAAGGCCAATATGGGCGATATTCCAGGCACTGTCCAGGCGTATGAAGCCGCTCTGCCCGCCGCCCGTTTGCTGCCGAAGCTTCTGCCCAACGATGTGGAAGCCAATCAAGGCGAAGGGGTTTTCTATAACGACCTCGCCCTCGCCCTACAGTTCTCAGATCCCAAGCGCGCCAACGAATATGCCCGCCGCCATCTGGATCTCATCCCCGCGCTGCTCCAAAAATTTCCCGGCGATGACGATATCGCCGATCAGGCTGCCGTCGCTCACGCCACCATGGGAGTTCTGCTGGCGCGCGCTGGCGATCTCGCGCAGGGCCTTGCCGAAGAGCGGAGGAGCGCGGAAATTCGCGAAGGAGTCGCGGCCCGTCATCCCAACGATGTCCAGCGCCGCCGCTTGCTCATGATCGCCTATGGCCATGTCGGCGATCACCTCGGCTCGCCGTTTTCGATCAATATGGGCGATGCCAAGGGCGCGCGCGAATATTTTGACAAGTGCGTTGCCATCGCCCGCGAAATCATAAAAGCGGACCCTCAGGATCGCACCGCTATCTACGATCTCGCCTCTGCGCTGCTCCGCCAGGGAGCGGTCGATGTTCCCAAAGCCGCCCTCTCGGAATCGCTGGCCATCCTGCGCGAATCCGCCGCACTCGTGGAAACGCTCGCGCATTCCGATCCTTCGGGCATCCGCTTCCAGCGCAATTTGGGCACCACCTATGAGTACATCGGCAACCGCCTGCGTGACTTAGGACATCCTGACGAGGCATTGGCCGAGTACCGTCGTTCTATCGCTGTCGCCGGCGCAATGATGGCCGCCCATCCCGGCGATGTGACCGCGGAGGCGCAGATCGTAATGGATCACGAATGTATTGCCGGCCTCTTGCTCGCCCGCCACGACTTTGCCGGCGCCATGGCTCAGGCCCAGGAAGGCCTGGCCCTCGCCCAAAAAAATGCGAACGGACCCGAACCCGGTCTCCGCGTCCGCTATCTGGGCGGCGCCTGGTTGACGCTGGCCACCGTCGATCATGCGCTCGGTAAATTGCCCGAAGCCCACGCCGCCGCCGCCCAGGCGCTCGCCGCTTGGAATACTCCCGGAGTCGTCGGCCTGACGCAGCAGCGCCGGGACCAGGCATCCGCGATCCTCGCCGCCGTCAAGTGATATCATCACTCGCATGACAACTCTCGTCTTGTTGTTTGCAATGTTCCTGGCTGACATTTCCGGCAAATGGTCTTTCGAAGTTGTGCTCGACGCCGGCAGCGGCAGTCCCAACTTCGAATTCACCCAAGCCGGCGAATCCCTCACCGGCATGTATCACGGCCAATTCGGAGACCATAAAGTCACCGGCACGGTAAAAGGCGATAAAGTAGAATTCACCTTCAGCGGCGACGACGGCACCGTGAAATACGTCGGCACCCTGGACGGCGAAAAGAAAATGAAAGGCGCCGTCGATTACGGCGAAGCCGGCAAAGGCACCTTCACCGCCACAAAAAACTAGCCTGCCTTGCTCTATAGCAACTGTGAAAATTTCCTGGTCGCAAGTGGGGCGGTCCCCCCGGACCGCAGCCGACGCCCCCGTCGGCTCTTCTTTTCATCAGCCGAACCACGACCAACGAACCCAAACGCCGTGAGTCCGATCTCTTTCCCCTGAAACATCTTCCCCCCGAACCCGCTCACACTTCCTATGTCAACCGAAACCACCTGCTGCATCGTCGGCGGCGGACCCGCCGGCATGATGCTCGCCTATCTGCTCGCCCGCTCCGGCGTCCCCGTCACCATTCTCGAAAAACATAACGATTTCCTCCGCGATTTTCGAGGCGACACGGTCCATCCCTCCACCCTCACTCTGCTCCAGGAACTCGGCCTTCTCAAGGACTTCCTGAAGCTCCCGCATCAGCAGTTGACCTCGGTAGGCGGCATGTTCGGAGACTTCCCTTTCCAAGCCGCAAACTTCACCCGCGTCCCCGGACCCTGCAAATTCGTGGCGCTCATGCCGCAGTGGGATTTCCTGAATTTTCTCTCCGCTCGCGCCATGCGTTTCCCGACTTTCGACCTGCGTATGCGGCACGAAGCGGTCGATCTGATCCGCGATCACGGCCGCATCACCGGCGTCGAAGTGCGCACGCCCACTGGAACCACGCACATTCACGCCGACCTCGTGGTCGGTTGCGACGGGCGCCACGCTCTCACCCGCAGCGCGGCGAAAATGGAGGTGATCGAGACCGGCGTTCCCATCGACGTCCTCTGGTTCCGCATCAGCCGCAAGCCGCACGATCCCGACCAGGTCTTCGGAAACATCAACTACGGCAAGGGTCTCATCCAGATCAACCGCGGCGATTATTTCCAATCGGGATTCATCATTCGCAAAGGCTCCTTCGATCAAATGAAACGCAACGGTCTGGCGGCTTTCCGCACCAGCATCGTGCAGATCGCGCCTCATCTTCTCGATCGCGTCGACGAACTGCAAAGCTGGGACCAGATCAGTCTGCTATCGGTGCAGATCAACCGCCTGCGCCAGTGGTATCGTCCCGGGCTGCTCTGTATCGGCGATGCCGCCCATGCCATGTCGCCCGCCGGAGGAGTCGGAATCAACCTCGCCATTCAGGACGCTGTTGCGGCGGCAAATCTTCTGGCCCGTCCGCTTCTCGAAGGGCGCGTCACCGGAGCCTCATTGGCAGCGGTCCAGCAGCGCCGCGAATTTCCCACCCGGGTGACGCAATTCGTCCAGGCGCACGCCCACCAGGGCCTCGAATACATTTTCCGGCATCCAGGCCCTCTCAAAGCCCCCTGGCAAATGAAGGTTGCCGTGAATATCCCGGGAATCCAGCACCTCACCGCCCGCCTGATAGGAATCGGCGTGCGTCCCGAACACGTTCGTCCCAGCCTCTTCAAGCGAATCGCCATCGCCACCGGCATCTCCCTGGCGGTAGCCGCAAATTTAATGCGGAACGCCCCCCAGCGTGCCAAATCGCCGCACCGATAGCAAGGTCCGTTGTGGGGCAGGCGCAGCCCGGAGAGTGTCTGTGGGGCGGTGCCATGCGCTGCCATCGATATCGACTCCGGATCTTTACTTCCCCTTCCGCGCCCTCTTATTCAACTCCGCCACAAACGCCCGCGCCCCCCGAGGCGGCCTCTCTTTGCCCGACAAAATGTCTGCATTGCCGATCTCATATCCGTACAGCTTCTTGTTCTCCCCCGCATCCGTCCTCAGCGTCGCGCCTGCGAGCGATGCCCCGTTGAACAATTCCTTATTCCGCGAGAATGAAACCACATCAGCGTCCACCGTGAACTTATCGTCCAGCAGCATTTGCATTCCCGCCGGATTCACAACCACCAGGATCAGGTCCGTCGCCGAATCGAGGTTGCTGCTTTCCATCGCGATGGCCGCCGGTGAGCTCCAGCCTCCATTCACTCTGCGGCACGATGCAAATCCCCGTCCATATTTCCCGCCCACCAGCCCCGCGCCCTTCATCAGCCGCGGCACTACGATGATGCATTGCGCCTTCCCGGCCAAGTCCTTGGGAACATTGCTATCGACCGAAAGAAACGCCCGCAGCGCCTGCGTAGCATGGTCAAGCCGCCTGTCCGGATTCACCTCCTGTGCGGAAAGAATCCCCGCAAATCCAAATATCGCCAGTACGCGATTCACAATCTTTCCTCAATCAATGCCCGTGAGCTACCCGCAATCAACCCCGAAGTAGGTTCACTCGGATCCCCCTCCGCGTCATACTCCATCGAAAAATACCCGCGATACCGAGCCGCCCTGGCAATCTCAAAAGTGCGTCCCAAATCCACCCGAAACATTTTCTTGCCATCCTGTTCCGAGTCCTTCACGTGGCAAATTCCATAAGCGTGATCGAACAATGCCGCCATCGCCTTGTAGTTATAATCGTCGCCGCGTTCCAGTAGCATGGAATTGCAAAAATCAGGCAGCGCCCGCAGCCACATCGTATTCACCGCCTTGATCACGTCGACCAAAAAGAACGCTTCTTCACTATGCGCATCGTCATTCTCCAAATGGACGACAACATTTTTGGCCTCCCCGTAACTCGCGACTTGGCGCAAGCTCTCCGCCGCTAACGCAACATCAGGCGGATTCTTCGCCGTCATCATGTGCACCCGTACACTCGGCGATCCCACTGCGTTTGCAACATCGATCCAATGCTTCGCCGTCGAGATCGCCACTTTGCGCCGCTCCTCATCGGCATCATAAAAACTCGCTCCCAGCCGATCGACAGGAATGTTGACCACCCGCGACCCACTTTTCTCCACCGCGGCGCGAAGCTTCTCAAGATAGGCGGCGTCGGTCGAAGGAAAATGTTCGCCCAGCAACTCCACGCCATGAACGCCGAACCGGTCGGCAACCATCTGCGGAAAATCAACCAGCGCCAGTGTGCCGTTTTTCGGATCCACCAGTTTCCGAAAAGGATAAGACGCCACCGCTAGCCGATCCCGCGGATTCGCAGGAAACGCAACATGCGGCGGCAAATCTCCCGAATACTCGCCCTGCTGATAGGTGTTGCCTTTATAATCCATCTCGTCGTGGATGCCGATTTTCGAAGTGTAGTAGGCGCGGATGGTCGCGCTTTTCAAAGTTTCAAAAAACGGCTCTTTTTGAATGCTCTCGACAACTGCGATACGCTGCGAATTATGGCATTTTAAGAACGCTTGTTGATACATTTTTGATGCTTTATGGTCGATTAAGGCGAGCTGTTTTCGCCAATCGTCGCGTTCTTCAGGTCCAAACGCCTCGGCCAGCCTCTGGTCGATATACTCCGCAACCTTCGCCGCTTTCGCCCCTCCTGACTTCTCGTCGGTGGGAATAATGATGTCCGTCAGTTCGTCCACCATCGCGTATTCTTCGCTGGTGAAGAATTTATGCCCGTCGGCGCCCTTTGCCAGTGCCGCGCCCAGGCTCAATTTGATTAAATCCCGGCGGTCAAGCACTTTTAAATCTCTCCTTTACGCATTTGATCGGCCAGATAATCGCAGGAGCGCCAGCACAAAGCCATGATGGTCCAAGTCGGATTCTGGCACGATGCGCTGACGTGCGAACTGCCGTCGACCACAAACAGATTCTTCACATCGTGTGATTGTTGGAACTGATTGACAACAGACTTCTTAGCATCGGTCCCCATGCGCGCCGTGCCCAGTTCGTGGATGGACCAGCCGGGCGTCAGCATTTCCTTATCGGCGCCGATAATTTCGATGCCCGCTTCTTCGAACATTTCCTTGGCGCTGGCGCTCATGTCGGCGACCATTTTCTTTTCGTTATCGCCGAAATTGATGTGGAATTTCAGCACTGGAACTCCCCAGGCGTCTTTGACTTGCGGATCTAACTCGACGTAATTTTCATAGCGCGCCAGCACCTCTCCAAACCCTCCCATGCTGATGAATGCGCCGGCATGGTCGCGTACTTCTTTCTTGAACGATTTTCCAAATCCAGGCGTAGAGAACGCGTGTTCCGGAACCATGGTTGTTCCGCTTTCGCCCTCGAATCCGTAGCCGCGAATGAAGTCGTTTCTTTTCTCGGTGAGATTTCTAAAGCGCGGCAAATAAAAGCCGCCCGGTCGTCCGTCATCGAGCGTTCGCGGCTTGCCGACCAGATCTTTCACCAGACCGGTGACGCCCGGACCCATGACGTGTTCACAAAAATTATGACCGATATGCGAATTGCCGATTTTCGATAGCAGCATCAAACGGGCGGATTCCAGCGTGGAAGCGCCTAAAACGACCACTTTTGCCTTGGCCTGATAATTCTGTTTCGTCTCGCTATCGATGAAGGAAACGCCGCTGGCTCTCCCATCTACCACATTGATTTCATAAACGGTTGCGTTGGTGCGAATGGTCAGATTGCCGGTATCGAACGCGGGATAAATCAAACCGGTAGGCGAATCGAACGCGGCGTGAATATCGCAGCCGCCGACGCGGCGATTGCAGGCTCCCCGGCCGAAACATTTACTGCGATATTTGTTGTGCTTCAAGCCGTCGGTCGTGACGCCGGCCCGATAGGGCGTGACCAATCGGCCTCTTTTTTCAAGCGATTGGCGCAGCATCATTTCAGCCGGCATCAGTTTATTAGGCCTCTGGAAGAGGCTGTCAGGGAGATGCGGGAGATTTTCCTTTAAGCCGGAGATGCCGAGGTAATTGTCGACGCGGTCGTAATAAGGTTCGATATCGGCGTAGGAAATCGGCCAGTCCTCGCCGTAGCCGTCGCGCGAGGCGGCTTTGAAATCGGTATCCGAAAGACGCAGCGCTAAACGGCCCCAAATATTGGTCTTGCCGCCCAAGGCGCGAGCGCGAACCCAGGCGTAGCTGGTCCCTGTATAAGGATGATCCTTTTCATCGACCACAATATTCTTCGAATAGTCGGTGCCGCTCCAGCCCTGCACATAGGAAAACACGTGTTGAAATTTCGAGCCCTTCGCATAAGGCGGCTTGCGGATGGTGTACTCGTTGAGCGTAAGCGCATGATCGCTGGGAGGCATCTCGCCGCGGCGGGGATGGTTGTACGGCCACTCCATCGACTTCAGCTCTTTCTCGATCGGCAACTTGCGGCCGGCTTCGAGCAGCAGTACTTTCATGCCGTGCGAAGTGAGAACATGCGAGGCCATGCCTCCGGCGGCGCCGGAGCCGATGACGATGGCGTCATACGTTACCTTCAAGTCAACATCTTGCAGCATGATCCATATTATCTTGAGATTATGTCTTCTAATCCAGACCGTGTTTTTGGATTCGCTACGCGCGCGCTCCATGCGGGACAGCAGCCGGATGCTGCGACGGGCGCCCGCGCGGTGCCGATTTATCAGACCACTTCCTACGTGTTCGACGATACGGCGCATGCGGCGGCGCTGTTCAATTTGCAGCGCTTCGGAAACATCTATACGCGCATCATGAATCCGACGACGGCGGTGTTTGAGGAAAGGATGGCGGCGCTCGAACGCGGCGTGGGCGCGCTGGCGGTGGGCAGCGGACAGGCGGCGCAGTTTATTGCGATGAGCAGCCTGCTTGAAGCGGGCGATGAAATCGTATCGGCGAAAACGCTTTATGGCGGCACGTACACACAGTTCGACGTGAGCTTTCGCCGGCTGGGAATCCAGACGACGTTTGTCGATCCCGACGATCCTGAGAATTTTCGCAAGGCGATTACTCCGAAAACGCGGGCGATTTATGGGGAAACGATCGGCAATCCTCGCATTAACGTGCTGGACATCGCCGCCGTGGCGAAGATCGCTCATGAGCACAATCTGCCGCTAGTGATCGACAACACGTTCGCGTCTCCGTACCTGTGCCGGCCGATTGAGTATGGCGCGGACATCGTGCTGCATTCGGCGACCAAGTTCATTGGCGGACACGGGACCTCGATTGGCGGCGTGATTATCGATAGCGGCAAATTTCCCTGGAATCAGGGCCGTTTTCCACAATTATTGGAGCCGAGCCCGGGCTATCACGGGATGAAATTCTTTGAGACGTTCGGGGATCTGGCTTACATTGTGAAGGCTCGGGTGGAAGGATTGCGGGATTTCGGGCCGGCTTTGAGTCCGTTCAATTCGTTCTTATTTTTGCAAGGACTGGAGACGCTGAAATTGCGGATGGAGGCGCATTGCGCGAACGCCCTGCGAGTGGCGCAGTTTCTGGAAGCGCACGATCGGGTGAAGTGGGTGCAGTATCCGGGCCTAAAATCGAATCAGTATCATGCGCTGGCGCAAAAATATCTGCCGCGCGGCTCGGGCGGCATGCTGACGTTCGGGATCAAGGGCGGGATTGCCGGAGGGCAGAAATTTATTGAGGCCCTGAAGCTGTTTTCCCACGTGGCGAATGTGGGCGATGCGAAGAGCCTGGTGATCCATCCGGCGTCAACGACACATCAACAGTTGACGACCGAGCAGAGGGTGGAAGCGGGTATCAGTGACGATCTGATCCGGCTCTCGGTGGGGATTGAAGAGATCGAAGATATTCTGTGGGATCTGGATCAGGCTTTGAGGGCGAGCGCTTGAGCGACACTTGCGCGATTTCATTTGGGGATGGCGTAGGAGCGGGTTCCCCTGTCAATACCAGCCGTTTCGCGACCACGGCGGCGGACCGGCTGCGCATTCTGGAAAAGTACCGGAAGATTGCGATGGTAGGGTTGTCGTCGAATCCTTATCGTCCGAGTCATTTCGCGGCGATGTATCTGCTGGCGGAAGGGTATGAAGTGATTCCCGTGAATCCGCGGGAGAAGGAGATTCTGGGCCAGATCTGTTACCCCTCGGTCACGGCGATTCCGGGCGTGGTGGAAGTGGTGGACATTTTTCGCGAGCCGTCGGCAGTGCAGGAGATCGTGGATGAAGCGATCGCGGTGGGCGCGAAAGTGGTCTGGATGCAGCTCGGCGTGATTCACGAAGAAGCGGCGGAGAAAGCTCGCGCGGCGGGGATCGAGGTGGTGATGGACCGCTGCATGAAGATTGAACATGCGCGGTTCTTTGGCGGATTGAATACGCTGGGGATGAACACAGGGGTGGTTACGGCGAGGAAGCGGGGGAAGATCGCTGGGTGAAGGCGAGCATCGGAATTTAATCGGAACGCTTGAAATTCTTGAGTTGGGGGAAAACCGGGGAAAACCGGGACTGCCTACTGACGTGCACCCCAAAAATGAGACAGAGAAAATAGTGACAGCCCCTCAAGGAAGGAGCTGGAACGATGGCAAGGAAGAAGGCGAGGGAGTTCAGCCGGGAGTTCAAGGTTGCGGCTGTGCTTCGGATGAAGGCCGGAGAGTCGACGGCGCGGTTGGCGGAGGAGCTTCAGCTCCGGCGCAAGCTGCTGTACGAATGGAAGCAGCGGATGGAAGGAAGGCGGCGAGGAGAGCCTGAGCCGCGGGTCGGGAAGGCCGCGGAAGTCGGCGGCCACGCGCCAGCAGGACAGCGAAAGCAGGCAAGCGCAGCGGATCGGGGAGCTGGAACGGCTGGTGGGTAAGCAACAAGGACTGATCGCTTTTTTCGAGAAAGCCTTGCAAGCAGTCGAAAGCTTGCCGAACAGCGAAGCTGGCAAGGCGCCATCTACGACAGCATCCGGCGCACGCGGGAGGAGGCTGTGACGCTCCCGGTCGAGGAGATGTGCCGCGAAGCCTGGGGGCGACGGTGGCGACGGACGGGGGCGACGGGGACGGGGGCGACGGGGACAGACAGAATCGACGAGCTCAAAAATGTGCCGAATCGTGCAGACAGCTCCGTCCCCTTCACGATTCTGACCCTGCGCACGCCTCTTTTTCACCTCCGCGGCGAGGACTTAGCGGTAATTCTCTAATTCACACGTTCGGGTCAAGCCGTTCGTCCGCTGCTGGTTAAACGCGTGCGATTATCAAGAAACCGTCCGAGAGCTCCGATGACGGGAAATCCGGGGAAATCGGCCAATTTTCATGAGGGGGACGGAGCCGTCTGCGTCGTTCGCAAGCGTTTAGTCCGTGTCGATTCTGTCTGTCCCCTTCGGCCCCCTTCGGCCCCCCTTCGGCCCCCCTTCGGCCCCCTTCGGCCCCCTTCGGCCGCGATCCTCAAAGAGCGATCCGCGCCTGTCTGCTGGCGCGCAGTGTGCCTGTCGACATCAAGGTAATCTGCGCTGTTAATGGATCGATCGAGGACATCTCGACGCGCCTGAACACAAGGAGGGCGCCTGAGAATCTCCAGTTCATAGCGATGCCCCCAAGGGCAGGGGGCGCACGAGGATCGCATCGACCACGGCGAGTACCGTGGAATTGGCGCCGATGGCGAGTGCCATGGTCAGTATGACTGCGGCGGCGAAGCCCGGATTCTTGAAGAGCAGGCGCAATCCAAAACGAGTGTCTTCGAACATTTTTCCCATACCGCGGTTGTTATGCGAGCAGGCTTCGGACCATGATGAACGGAGTGTTTTCAACGAAAGGACGGTGCGGCGGTGACCGGTGGCGCGGATCGGTGTCCAAAAGCGAACAATTGGGTTAAAATCAGAGTACGCCCCGATAGCTCAGTTGGTAGAGCGCCAGTTTTGTAAACTGGATGTCGCTGGTTCAATCCCGGCTCGGGGCTTTTCGAATTTTGATTCTCCGACTAAAGACGCCGCGTTCTCGGTTAGACTAATTTGATGCGGAGTTTGAGTCTTTTCCTTTTTGGTCTTTCCCTGATCGCTCAGAATGCGCCTCCGGCCGGGCGCGGCGGGGCTGCACCTGTTACGCCCACTCCTGCTGCTACACCGACGCCCAATCCTAATGACACGGTGCTGAAGGCGCTGGACGATATTATGTGGGTGCAGAAGTTGAGCGATATTGCGGATGTCGACAAGGTTGCTTATGCCGGTCCGCCGCCGGTGCACGTGCTGAACAAGACGGGGCCAGGGGCGGGGAATCCGCTGATCATTCATGCGTATACTTTCATTCCGAAGAAGATGGACCGGTCGAAGAAACAGCCGCTGCTGGTGCTGGCGCATCAAGGGATTCATGGCAACGTGTCGTCGGCGGAACTGGGGCACATCATTCGCGAAATGATGGAGCAGGGATACGCGGTGATTGCGCCGGATTACCGCGGGAGCACGGGTTATGGGCAGGGATTCCAGAACCAGATCGACTACGGCGGGCGCGAGGTGGACGATGTGCTGGAGGGTAAGAAATGGATGCTCGAGAAGTATAGTTTTCTCGATCCGAAAAGGGTGGGCGCGATCGGCTGGAGCCACGGAGGGCTGATCACGCTGATGGAGATCCTGACGCATCCGGACGCCGGGTACGCGGTGGCGTATGCGGGAGTGCCGGTCAGCGACCTGGTGCTGCGGATGGGCTATCAGACGGCAGGATACCAGGCGCAATATTCGGCGGCTTATCACATCGGCAAGTCGGTGCGGGAGGATATAAAGGAGTATGAGAAGCGGTCGCCGATTACGTATGCGGCGAAGCTGGCGACACCGCTGCTGATCCATTCCAATACCAATGACGAAGACGTCAATGTGCTGGAGGTGCAGCGGATGATCATGGCGCTGAAGGCGGAGGGGAAGCAGTTCGAATCCAAGATTTATGAAGACGCACCGGGAGGGCACATGTTCAACCGGCTGGACACGAAGCTGGCTCGGGATTCGCGCGAGGAGATTTATGCGTTTCTGGCGAAGTATTTGAAGAACTGAAAGGACCAAGTGGATTCCATATGAAACTTAGATTGATTGCGGTTTTAGCGGCGGCGGGCATTGTTTACGCGAAGAAAGTACCGGTGGAGCTGGCGGGAACTGCCTGCCAGACTCCTCCGCCATTGCATTGTCCGGACGCGAATTGCGCGGGCACGATGGTGATCGAATCGGGAAGCACGGTGGAGCCGAAGAGCGGGCGCAAATTCTTTCTCGACTATCCGTGCGATTTGAAGAAGGGTGAAAAGGTCACGTTCATCCTGTCGCTGCATGGGTTCGGGTCCTATGGGAACTGGCAGCGCAATTATTTTCCGGTCATGGATTACAAGGACAAGTACCGGCTGGTGATCGCGACTCCGAACGCGAGCGCGGCGCCGCCGAAGGCATGGGCTGCGGTCGACGACGAGTATCTGCAAGGCATCGTCAATCTGGTTTATGAGCAGATCGGCAAGGAAAATATCAAGGCGTTCTGGCTGGTGGGGCACTCGCAAGGGGGGATGACTTCGAACCGTCTGATCCGCACGGATTTTTTCAAGCAGAGAGTCGACGGGTGGCTGAGCTTATCGGGGGGACGGCTGGGGGCGAATCCGGGGCGGGGGAATTTCAGCAATCTGGCGGCGAGGGGTCCTGCGCCGGCGGCTGCGGCTCCGGCGGCGGGCCGGGGTGGGGCGAATCCGATCGC
>Ga0116129_1000203_pt1 | contig 42824 bp, 40 predicted proteins | sample June2015DPH_17_2_FD_89732 | JGI IMG/M metagenome (GOLD analysis project Ga0116129, IMG submission 89732) | Peatland microbial communities from SPRUCE experiment site at the Marcell Experimental Forest, Minnesota, USA - June2015DPH_17_10 | ecosystem: Environmental > Terrestrial > Soil > Wetlands...
AGCCTCCCGCCTTCGGTGCCGAACCTCCCGCCTTCGGTGCTGAACCTCCGGCTTTCGGTGCCGAACCGCCAGCCTTCGGTGCTGAGCCTCCGGCCTTCGGTGCTCCGCCTCCCGCCTTTGGTGCTCCCCCTCCCGCCTTTGGTGCTCCGCCTCCAGCCTTCGGTGCTCCCCCTCCCGCCTTTGGTGCTCCCCCTCCCGCCTTCGGTGCTCCGCCTCCACCCTTCGGTGCTCCGCCTCCACCCTTTGCCGCACCGCCTCTATCGGCCGTGTTGTGGAAGGCACCGGCATGACCGCCGTTGGCCGACGCGCCATGTCGCGCCGCTACGCCTGCTCCTTTGAAATTACCTCCGCCATGCGCAGCCGCGGCGGGAGCATGACGAGTCACTGCCGCACGTCCCATCGCACCACGCGGCGGAACGCCACGGCCGTGCAGAGCTTCATGACCGCCCAGGCGGCCTTCCCGCGTACCTGCGATTCCACGAGCACCGTCACGCCGCGCTCCGGCATGATCGAAAGCGTGACCGCCAAAGCGATCGCGATGAGCGAACTCGCGTCCGATCGGATGGCCTCCTGCGAAACCACCGCGGCCGACTACGTTCACGGCTCTAGGATCGTGTCCAAAGGACAAGCTGACCGCCGCTCCGCCCCACACACCGGCGATGATTCCGGCGGCGAAGATCGTGCCGCAGAGGTTGACGCTGTTGTAATAGCCGAAGCTGACGCCAAAGCTCGGATACCAGGGCTCACCCCAACTCAGCGCCACCCAGCTCACCGGATCGACCACGCCGACCAATTCGACGCCGCCAATGAAGGATACCAGCGCTGGCGCGAAAATCGCGGTTACCGCGACCGGTCCCGGCGCCCATCCCCAAGCTCCGCCCACCATGACCCAGCGGCCGTAATGGAACGGCGCGTAGCCCCAGGGAGCGTCGTCAATCCAGGTCCATCCCCACGGCGGAACGAAGCCCCAGTGGCCGAAACGGTAAGGAGCCCAATCGGCCACCATGCCGTTGGGAAACCATACGTTACCGTAAATCGGAGCCGGTCTCCACGCGCCCGCGACATCCAGATCGGCGGCGCCGACTACGCCCGGTGCGACTTTGGTCACCGATACGGAGGCGTCCTGCTGCTGATCGCGCGTGGCTGCCCAATCGTCGAACTCATCGCCGCGCGGCGCGCCGTGCTTGTCGTAGCTGGCGGGCGCGCCTTTGATCACCACCTGTTCATTGGCATGCAGCGGAGCCGCTTTGCCATCGGCCGTGGTTTCGCCGTCGCCTCCGCGAACCGTAATTACCGTCGTATCGCCGGCCTCATTCACTTCCACCCGGTAAATGCCCGGACGCAACAGCGTGAACGCCACCTGCGGCGTATCCACTTCATAAGTTTCATTCGGATCCAGGTTCTTCAGCCGGATCAACATCACGCCCAGCGAGAGTTGAATCTGGGTGGTGTCGCCTTCCACGCCGAGGAACGAAAAATTGGTGTGGCCGTTCAGCCGGACAGTGGAATTCACCGTTTGAATTTCGGTGCGCCCACCCTGCTCCACCCACAATTTGTCGCCGGTGGTGAGGGCGCGATTGGGATCCGCGTCCACCCAGTCCGTTTCCTCCGCCTGGGGTTGAAATGATACTTTACCCGCCACATAGCTCAGCCGTGCCGCTCGGCTGGGTGGGTCGTCGTCGGCCACCGCGAGGGCGCTCACAAAAACGCCCGCGGTAAAAAGAATGAAAAGCTTCCGCATACTGCCCCCTCTGTCTGCACTTAAAATTCGTGTCCGCATGTCCAGTTCCTTCCTTCGCTGCCCATTGGCACTTTTAAATGGCGTGACTATGCATGGCATATTGGCAGCCCCACAAAGAAACTCGCGGCTAACCGGATCATGATACTCGATTTCTCACGTCGGGGACAGTCAGTGTCGCACAACTGAGCCGCCATGCGCAGCATGCGGTTTGCTCGTTGCGTACGGCGGCTAGTATGTCTGGCACTTCGGACCCTATCGATCCTTATCTGTCCTGGTGGTCCTTTTGGCAGGCTTCGAGGTTTTCTTTTGTGCATGGTCCTGCGCCGGCGGCGCATTGGGATGAGTTTCCGGCAGCGTATTGGGACGCGCCTCTGGACGCGCTTCAGGACGTGCTTCCGGACGTGACTCCGGTCTTGGCGACGCCACGCTGTTCATGCGGGGCGCAATACCGGCCGGCCGAATATTCGCGTGGACCGCGCCAGGAGGCGTCATGCGGGCGATCACCGGCCGATTCATCGACGCCGGCGGAGGCATATGGCCGGCCAGAGGCGCGCGTCCGCCGAGCAGCGCGGCTCGCTGCGGCGCGATCGGTGCCCCATGCATGATTTCCGCGCGCTCCACCGCTCCTGGAGGAACGCGAATCGCGACCGCGCCGATCGGCCGGCCGCCGACCAGGGCATCGCCGCGCACCGCGATCACCGCTCCGGGAACGGCTCGATTCGCGTAGACCACGCCGACAGCGCCGTTGCGGATAGCGACTTCAGTAACCACAGCATTAGTCATATTGACGCGAGTCATATAGACCGCGCTCACGCCGTAAGCCGGTACGAAGACTTCCCGCGGTCCCAACGGAAACCAGCCGACGGCGACTCCTCCGCCAACCGAGATCGCCGCACCGAATCCGGGACCGCCCACGAAGGCGACCATCGCCGGCGCATAAACAGGACGCACGCCGACCGGTCCCACCGGTCCTGGAACCCAAACCCAAGTCCCACCGGCGAAAGCCCAGCGTCCATAATGAAACGGCGCGTAGCCCCACGGCGCGTCATCGATCCACGTCCAGCCCCAGGGAGCGATATAGGCCCAATGGCCGTAATGATACGGCGACCATCCTACCGGAACGTTATTCGGGACCCATACCGGACCATACTGCGGATCGTTGCGCCAAGTGCCGTTGGCATCGAGATCGGCATAGCCAGGCATATCGCGCGAAACATATCTTGTCGAGGGCGACATATCGTCGCGCCGGTCGCGATCCTGGCAGAACATATCAAAAGGATCGGCGGGAGGAGCGATGCGTCGGTCGAGCACCGGCTCTGAACCTTCCGTCGCCGTGATGCGAACCTGGTCCCGGGCATGAACCGGGAACGCCTGGCCATTTGCGGTCGCCTCCGCGTCGCCCGCGCGGACCGTGACCATGGTCGCGTCCCCCGCCTCATTCACTTCCACTCGGTAATCGCCGGGACGCAGCAGCGTGAAGGCCACTTGCGGCGTATCGATCTCCACCGTTTCATCGTCTGCCAGGCGGCGCAGGCGGATGTTCAGCGTCCCCAGGGAGAGTTGGACCTGCGCGGTTTTGTCGTCAAGATTGAGGAACGTAAAATTCGTGCGGCTGTTCAGGCGAAAGGCGGCTGAGCCGATATTCATTTCAGCGCGCGCCCCGTCGTCCGTCCACAAACGATCGCCGGTGGTCATAGGCCGATTGGCCTCAGCCGGAACCCAATCGTCGACGCCACCAGGCTGAAAGGAAACCGTTCCGTTGAGATAACTGAGCCGCGCCGCGCGCCCCGGAGGATCGGCGGCAGGGCCGTTGTTATCCGGCTCCGTTCCCGGAGGATTAGGGACTTGAGCGAATGCAAATGACACGAGCGACAGCGCAAAGAGAAAGTTCCGCATAAATGCTCCTACCAGGTAGGACAGAGCTGCGGAGCGCGCGGTTTCGCTTTCTAAAGATGGCTTAATATGAAGCGTTGCTCATGTGCGGGCGCTTAATGCGCAGCCGATGCCAGGACGCTGGCATCGACCCATGCGAAAGTCCAGCTATGCGAGGTTCCGTTCCCGTAGCGCATGATCAAGTGGTTGCCGTCGGCTCCGTAAAGGCTCGCGCAGCTTTCCTGACAAGGTGCGGCGGTCTGCGGCATCCATTTCGAGTTTGTTTTATCCAGCTTGAGTATTCCGGACCCCTCGTTCACAGCCGTCTGATATCCGGAACGCGCGTAGACGTCGCCCGATTCCGTGATCACTACCATGCCGATAGCTCCGATGCTCCCGTCGGCGGCCTTGGGACGCGGGACGCGTAGATCGGCTAAGGTTTTTCCAGTGGACGCATCGAACTCCATCCAGCGGTTCGCGGTCGCGCTGTACAGGCCCACGCGCGTGCCGTTTGCCGACAGGCGGGGCCAGCCCACATCGCCGAACGCATGCGTAGGAATGATGTCGTGGCCAAAACTGGACCGCGGCAGGGACTTGTCAATCACGCGACCGGAAGCATCGAATCGCCATAACGTCATGTAGTCCGACTCGGTGGATTGGGTGGCTTGAAGTTCTAAAGGAAGGCCGAACGCCCAGATCTCGCCAGTCTCTGCCACGGCCAGCGCGACTGCGAGAAAATCGTCGGTTCGGATGACCTGAATCGACTGGCCGCCGCGGGAAATTTTGCAGATCATCCCAGTGCCTGAGCCGCCATTCGCCCAAGCCTCGGCGCTGGCGTATAAATTACCCGAGGAATCCGCGGTAACGGCATGAATTTCAGAGGACGGGGCGTCGGGAAAGGAAATTGGGACGGGCGGGGTCACTCGGTTGCCCTCCCGGTCAAATAACCAAACTGTTGGCGTCGCGTTGTTGATCGCGCGGGAATATTCCGCCATAAATCCACCCGCCCAATACGCGGCGGATACCCGCGGGGTGAACTCGAGTTCGACCGCGGCGGTGTGCATCGGCGTCTGCGCGTCTAGAAAAGCGCTGGCAGCAAGCGCGCAAAAAAAACACGAATTAATTCTTATCAACATCACAAAATATTCCTTTTAACACCCACCACGGGTGACTGGACAAAGGCAGCTATTGCCGTCGGAGCATCCTGCGCCTATGCCGTAGCATTCGCTCGGATCGGCGGAGCTACTACAGCCTGAGAAGGAACACGGGAACGACACTGAGCCGCCGGTGGGACAAATTTCGCCCGTGGCCTCGACTTTCCAGACCAGCAGGCTTGACCAAAAGGAACTCCACTTGCCAACGGGCTTCGGCTGGGTTCCGCAGGTGGCTTGGCGCTCACGCAGCCTTCCCCAGTACGGCGAATTTCTCTCAAAATATTGCCGTTGCGATGGAGAGGCAACCAAGTCTGACATCAACGACGGCAGCGAGCGCCCGTTCTGATCTGTGAAGACATACGAGGGGCGGCTAGATCCTTGCGCTGTCCTTGGCCTGAGAGCAAAAAAGCCCGACACTAAAACAATAACTGCTGCCGATAAGAAGAGTTTTACCCCGGACATGTTTCGAATTTACTAGGGGAAAAAAATAATGTCAATACAAAAATTGTAAAATTAACATTGTCGGATTTGCCCAAAATAGGCGGCTCGGGAGGTGCCGGTTATCCGTAAAATAACCAAGGGCACAAATTGAATTATGAGTAGCGGATTTTAGGGCGCTGCGGCGGCCCGCTCACGAGGGGCTTCGTTTCGTAGAACACGTTCTATCCGATCAGCCGTTCCAGTTTCGATCCCGCGCGAATGATCGTCTCATTGCGCTCCGGTCCCGTTGAAACGCCGCCCACTTCGACGCCGGTGCACTCTTCGAGGAATCGCAAATAGGCGCGCGCCTCGTCAGGCAGATCGTCGAAACGATTGATGCCGCGTGTCGAGGTGCGCCAGCCGGGCATTTTTTGGTAAATGGGTTCGATGGCTTCGAGCGCTCGATAAGTCGCCGGCATCTCGGTCACGTCCGCCCCGTGCAGGCGATAGCCGACGCAAACCGGGATCTCGTCGAGCACGTCCAGTACATCCAGCTTCATGATGAACAGCGTATCGAACCCGTTCACCATCGCCGTGTATTTCAGCAACGGCACGTCGAACCATCCGCAGCGGCGCGGACGCCCTGTGACGGCCCCGAATTCCTGGCCTTCCCGGCGCAGCAGGTCGCCCGTGGCGTCGTTACTCTCCGTCGGAAACGGACCCGACCCCACCCGAGTGTTATACGCCTTCGAAACTCCAATAATGCCCTCGATTTTCGTCGGCGGAACCCCGGTCCCGATCGACGCTCCTCCCGCCGAAGCGCTGGAAGAAGTAACAAATGGATACGTGCCGTGGTCGATATCGAGCATCGTCCCCTGCGCGCCTTCAAACAAAATTCGCTTGCCGTGAGCCATAGCATCCGCCAGCAGCGCCGCCGTATCGCAGACCATGGGACGGATCCGCTCCGCATACTGCTCGTGCTGCGCGCGAATTTCCGAGTAGTCGATGGTGTCGTGCAAATTGAACGTGGCGGCCAGCGTCTTTTTATCCTCAGCCAGCGTGTCGTAGAGATCGCGGAAGCTTTCAGGATCGTACAAATCCGCGATGCGAATGCCGCGGCGCCCCGTTTTATCTTCGTAACAAGGGCCGATTCCGCGTGACGTTGTCCCGATCGGGATCCGATTCTCGCGCGCCTCCGACATTTTCTCAATCAGCCGGTGGAACGGAAAAATCACGTGGGCGCGATTGCTGATGCGCAACTGTTTGGTCGCGTCGATGCCATTCGATTCCAGCGCCGCGATTTCTTCCAGCAGCGCCGCCAGATCGATCACCACGCCGTTGCCGATCACGGCCTGCACGCCGGGCCGCAGAATCCCGCTCGGGATCAGCTTGAGGACGAATTTTTTCTCGCCGATGAAGACCGTGTGTCCGGCGTTATGCCCGCCCTGATAGCGCGCGACGATGTCGAACCGCTCAGCGAGAAGATCGACCACTTTGCCCTTGCCCTCATCACCCCACTGCGCACCAAGAACGATTACATTGCTCATTTTTTCGAAGGAAGACCCGGGGACTATTGTAGCAGTGGAGTCTCTATCAACTGTGCGCTTCCGTTTCGAATCGCCTGCCACGGCAAGGACCGGTCAAAGCTAACCAGTTTCGCCCCGCGTTTGGCCGCCAGGCCCAGCAGGTAGACATCGGCCACCTGTTTCGGACTGAGAATATACTCGACCCGAAATATCGATTCATCAGTCAGAGAAATCTCATCCGGCCAGAAGTGATGATCCCTGGTGTGCGCCTCCCGCAGTCCCCGCAATACCTCGATCACGTCCGCAGGATCGTCGCGGCCGGCTGCGAAACGAGGCTGCGACATGATACGGATTGTGCCATTCTCCGTGATCGGGCAGGTAGCCCAACCAGCCGGCGAATTCTTCGCGAACCAGCGGTGCATGCTTTCGTGATGAACGTGGCCAGGACTAATCAACGCGATCAGTGCATTGACATCGAGAAGCCAATCCGCCTCAGTCGTCGAGTTCAAGTAATTCCTTCACGTGCTCGGACGTTACCGGTCTTGCTCCGGGCTTCGGAATAAGCAGAGGCACTCCGTTGCGCATTTTGAACTGCCGTACCTGAGGCGTCAGTCCGCGCCGTGCGAGCTCGGACAGCACGCGCCCCATACTCTGTTCACTCTCGCGAGCCAAATCCTTCACCACTCGTAAAATGTCCTCGTCCAGATCCACCGTGGTGCGCATAGCTCTAATTTAGATGACATGATGCGATGATGTCAAGATGCCAATAGCCTGCGGCACCTCATCGAGCTAAGTTGAAAATACCGCTCGCTAAGGCGTTTCACTAATGTTTTCTAATCTTCAATCGAAATTACATAAGTCTTACAAATCATAGAGCCAATCCCTGCTAGTTTAGGATTGCAAGGTTTCCACAAATGAGCGAACACGTTATCGAATTGCCTAACGGCAATAGAATGAATTGGCCGACGAGCCTGGTCCTGGTGCTGTTTCACATCGGGGCGATTGCCGCACTGTTCATGTTCAGTTGGCGTAATTTATTGGTTTCAATGGCTTTATACTGGATCACCGTCGGCTGGGGAATCAGCCTCGGCTATCACCGTCTGCACACCCACCGGTCCTACAAAGTGCCTCTTTGGATGGAATATTTCTTCGCCGTCTGTGGCACGCTGACGCTCGAAGGCGGCCCGATTTTCTGGGTTGCCACGCACCGCATTCATCATCAGAAGTCGGACCAGCCGGGCGATCCGCACTCTCCGCACGAAGGCGGATTTTGGGCGCACATGGGCTGGATTCTTTTCGGCGAGACCAATCACAACAACACCCGCGTGATGTCGAAATACGCGCCCGATCTGGCCAAGCACAAGTTTTACGTCTGGCTCAACAACTGGCACTGGGTCCCGATGGTGGCATTGGGCGTGATTCTGCTTGCCATCGGCGGCTGGTCACTGATGTTCTGGGGCATTTTCCTGCGCGTCACGCTAGGCCTGCACGCTACTTGGCTGGTAAACTCGGCGACCCATATGTGGGGCACCCGCCGTTTCTCTACGAAAGACGATTCCCGCAATAGCTGGTGGGTCGCCCTGCTGACCTTCGGCGAAGGCTGGCACAACAACCACCACGCCCACCCGACCTCCGCCCGCCACGGCTTGGCCTGGTACGAATTCGACATCTCCTGGATCACGCTGACCATGCTGAAAGCTCTAGGCATCGCCAAACAAGTCCGCGTCGTAAAGATCGACGCAGTGCTAGCAGAACGCGAAGCAGCTTAAACTGGTCTTCGTAACACCAGTCCTTCAACCAGTGGACATAATCGCCGCGGATTATCGAGAGTCCCATGTGAGATGGCCCGCTCGGGGCTTAGTACGATCTTACCCACGTTCGCGCCGGCCGAATGAAGCTGAAACGGCTGGAATTGGTTTAAGGAAAGTCGTCACACCGCGACGTCCGAATACCCTTCAACCACATACAGCTATAGTTGCAGAACCGTACGCAGCCCCTCATCCACGGATCGCTGTATTCCAACCGGTAGCGTGCCGGCGCGCTCCGTCAGGAAACTTCGGTCCAGGGTCAGAAGTTGCGAGACGTTCACAACCGACTCTCGCGGAAGGCCCGCCGACCGCGCCGGAAGCAGGACATTCCCCGGAGCGCCCGCCAGCTCGATGTTGCTGGTAATCGTAGCGACGATTGCCGTTTGAATGCGGCTCAGATTAAAGGAGTCTGCCTGGACCACAAGAACCGGCCGCCTGTATCCGGCCTCGGAGCGGCGCTAAGGGAAGCGCAGAGCAATATCAGCACAATTCATTCGAAGCTTCGCGCCTACGAGTATGCGCTAACCGACCTGTCCCGAACCCTCAACTCTTTTAACGAAAATCCCCTCGGTAACTCTCATCTAGTTGGCTCCCTCGAACGGGCTCACGAGCGCCTGCTGGAGGCAGAACAGCTTCGCACTCTGGCGGAGGATTTGATCAGTGAAACAAAGCGGGCGATCGATCTCCAAAGCGACGTGGACGGCTTCTGATAGACCATCACAGATACTAGGGCTTCAGACTTCAGGTCTGCGACAGGTGAATCATCCAGCCAAGTCCGAGAATCGTGGTCCACACGGCGATCAATGACAGCGCTCCCGAAAAAAGCTGCCAGTAGAAATCAATTCTAGTGTTGAAAATATAGCGCTCGATGCTGTTCTTTATGGGCTGGGGAGCGCAATCGTCTATGACAGTCAGAGCCATATCCCATCTGTTGTCCTGAACCAAAGGTGCATTGCGCATCAGTTCCAGGATGAGGAGTAGTCCCAACACCTGCCAATAGCTCAGACTGGGCGCTCGTAGGGACGGCACGGCGAACCAGTTCCACATGACCTTGATGGCGAAAGCACTATAAAAGCGCAAGCATATGGGAACCAGGGCTAGGAGAGCGGTTTTCACTGTATCCAACAGCCGAAGATTCTATCATCTCTTCATGCCGGTACGCTGGGCACACCGGCAACTAGCCGGGATTGTAAGGATAAGTAATTTCATCTTCTAGGTTCCCGAAATCTGATAGTATTGCACGCCGCTCAGTCGCGGCAATTTAATTTCAGGTGAGACACCTCCAGCTTTTCCCGAGAGATGTTGCGCGTGCGGCGAAGCTGGCGGGTGTCCCGTTGTGTGGCTGCGGCTGCGAGCCACATCCAAATATTGAGCCGGTCGACGGAGAACATCCTGGCGCCGCGATCGATATTGTCTTGAGTGAGGCTTTGCAAATCGGATTGGAAGCTATGGAAAAGCACTCTAATCGTCGTGATCCGTCGATTTTTTCGCTGTCCCGTAAGACTGCATTCGCGGTCGCTTTTGTGAAGCGGGTTGGGAAACCGCGCCGCGCGGCTGCGGAAGATCCGCCCACCAGACGTCGCCTCGCTGAATCCCTCGCATCTCTACCAGGCATCCTTCTTAAGCGTTTTCATCTGAGCGTCATGCAATCGGAAATCCACCTTCGCCGGATTTCCCGAATAAATCTCATTCAGACGCTCTGTGATCGCACTGCCTTTCTGATCCTTCAGAAACCCCGCGATGGCTTTCGCGTACAATGCGCTCCTCGTAAGCCGAAGGCGCCGGGCCGCAGCCTCCGCCTCGCGAAAAAGCTCGTCCGGCACCGACACAGCGGTCTTCATGTTCGCAGTATAACCCAAGTTATACCCGAACTAAAAAATGCGAAATGACTAGACATTTCGAGCGCGAGTAAAGCCGGGCGGAGAAAACACGGCGGGAGGAGACGCTTGACACTGAAAGCGCCCGCCGCTACTGTTCGACACCCTTCCTTGGCCTGCCCCCAAGCTTTCCATTCGCTCTGGAAGCAACCTGTTTTCCCAGGCTCCGAGATCGGCCGCCCATCTGCCCCAACCGCGACGCCATCCAAGCCTTGGAGCCCAGAAAGCCTTCCACAAGGCCCGGCACGTAAAGGTCCGCATCCAACGCCGGGAAGTAGATACCGGAGCCGGATGGACTGACCTCGATTTCTTTGAGTTGCGAAGGCCGAGCGCCTTCGAGGCCTTCTGCATCGGCAGGCGAGAAACTCACGATGAGCTTAGAACTCAGATGAATTACGATCAGCCCGGTCTTGCGATCGTAATGCGCGGAAACCACTCGCGGAATTGTTGCGGCCAGATCCTTCGCACGCTGGTTTGCCCGTTTGAAATCGTCACCCGATGCCATGAATCTCCTCCCATGCTCTACACAAACCTTCGAGCTTCGCCGTCAACACGGCCGCCATGTCACTGAGCTCGCGCCGTGCGAATCTATAGTTCTCCCTGAGTTCCACCGGCCCAGCCGGACAGTTCAGATTGAATACCGCCTCCGAACCATGCCCGATCACATGGATATGGGCCGGCCGATGGTCGTTTGGGTACACCACCACCCGCACTCCATCGAGCCTCATTACCGTCGGCACGACTCCAATTATACGTACATTCCTAAGCGCTTAGGTTAGTGGCTATGCGATTTTTGCGCTCTTGAAAACACCCTTCATTCCCCCTCCAACTCCCCGCCTTTCAACCACCTGCCACTTCCACCCGCTCCCTCCCCACTCTCCCGATGCTATTGAATAAGGCGAAAAGGATATCTAAATGTCACCACAACTTACTCACGCCGTAATCAACCGAGCCGAAATTAATCGGGCAAATGCCCAATACTCCACCGGACCCAAAACCGAGGCCGGCAAAAAACAATCTTCCCTAAACGCCTTGCGTCACGGACTCACCGGCCAAATCGTCGTTATGCCCACCGAGGACCTGCAAGCCTATCAGCTTCATCTAACCTCCTTCACCGACGAGTACCATCCCCAGGGCGCCACCGAGGCGAACCTTGTCCAAGCCCTGGCCGACACTTCCTGGCGCCTCAACCGCGTCGCCGCCTTAGAAACCAACCTCCTCACCCTCGGCATGGCTCGCGAGCCCGACCCTCTCTCTACCGCCCCGCAACAGGTCCAGGACGCGATGGCGCTCGTGTCCGCGCTCGAAAGCCAGTCGAAGGCACTATCGAACCTGAGCATGCACAGCCAGCGCTTGTCCCGCCAGTTCGAACGGACCGTCATTCAACTCCGCGAGATCCAGAAAACCCGCCAGGTGCAAGAGAAGCAGGAGATGTCGAACCTTCTTGACATCATCGAAATGTACGAGGACAAAGGAGAAGCCTATCGCTCCTCAGACGATGGCTTCGTTTTTTCAGACCAACAAATCGAGGCCGCCATCCGCGCCCGCAACCGCGAAAATCTCGCCTCCGCAGCCTACGAACACCGCTGCGAATCCGCCGCCGAGTAGGTATGAAGGTCATACTATAGACATGGTGCTCGCCGGCCGCCGCAAATCCATCGCGTTCTTTATCTCGCTCGGCGCCGGTCTGATTCTCGTCACGCTCCTGCTCTACGTCGGCTGGGTGCTGCTCAACTGGAAGACGGGGATTCTGCTGTTTCTCGGCATCCTGCTGCTGGCCATGATTATTGCCGGCGTGGTGCTCAACACCATTTTTCTGGTCCGCGAAATCCGCCGCAATGAGCAGCATGACGCGTTTATCAACGCCATGACGCATGAGCTGAAAACGCCCGTCGCGTCCATCCGTCTCTATCTCGAAACACTGCAATCACGCGCCGTCGACGAAGAGAAACGCAAAGAGTTTTACCGCATCATGCTCGACGATAGCGACCGCCTGCTTCAAACCATTGAACAGGTATTGCGCACCGGACGCATGGGCGGGTCGCGTAAGCTCAACATCACCCGCATCGACCTCAGCCAGGTCATTGAAGAGTCGCTCGTCCGTGCCCAGGCGCTCTATCGCCTCGCGCCGGACGCGCTAATTTATCACCCCGATGGCCCCACCACCATCATGGGCGATGCCGACGAAGTGCGCGCCGCCGTTTCCAATCTGATCGACAACGCAGTGAAATATTCCGGGAGTAACGTGAAGGTACGCGTGGAGACCGCGAAAATCGATCACGTCGTCTCGCTGCGCGTGATCGATGAAGGCCCTGGGATTCCCAAAACCGAGCTGAAACAGATCTTCAAACGGTTCCATCGCGTGCCCGGCTCGCTCGCAACGCGTGTAAAAGGAACGGGCTTGGGATTGTACATCGTCCGCTCCGTAGCCAAGCGCCACGGCGGACGCGCCTGGGCAGAAAGTGAAGGACCGGGGCGAGGCAGCACCTTCGTGCTCCAACTACCGGCTGTTAAATAATGAGCAATATATTAGTAGTCGAAGACGAAGCGCACCTGGCCGAAGGCCTCCGCTTCAACCTCGAAGCCGAAGGCTATCAGGTCAACGTGGTCGATACCGGCGAAGCCGCGCTCGAACTGTTCGAGGGCGGGAAGCAGGGTTTCGATGTCGTGGTTCTCGATGTAATGCTTCCCGGCAAGGATGGCTTCGAGGTGATCTCCGAACTGCGCCAGGCCGGCCAATTCGTGCCCACTCTGATGCTGACCGCGCGCGGCCATCCGGAAGACGTATTGAAAGGTTTCAGCGCCGGCGCCGACGACTATCTCGCCAAACCTTTCGATCTTTCGATCCTGATCGCCCGTATCCGCGGCCTGCTGCGGCGCCGTGAATGGCTGATGGGAAAGACGGCAGCGCCGCCTCCACCGGCCGAAGAGTTCACCTTCGGCGACAAGTCGATCGACTTCACCGCGCTCGAACTGCGTGTTCGAGGCGAGGTGTTTCCGCTCACGCTCATGGAAGTGAACGTCCTCCGGTATTTGATCGAACACGAAGGGAAACCGGTCTCGCGCAAGCGCATGCTGGATGAAGTGTGGGGCCTGCATGAGGATACCGATACCCGCGCCATCGACAATTTCATCGTGCGCCTGCGGCGCTATATTGAGGACGATCCAACCCATCCGCGCCATCTGCTGACAGTGCGCGGCGTAGGCTACCGTTTCATCGCGGAGCCTGTGGAGGGTGTTAAAAAATGAAAACGATTCGCGCAGCCGTGGTGCAGGCTGCTCCGGTGGTGTTCGATCGGGAAGCAACCATCGCCAAGGTCCGCACGCTGACCGCGGACGCTGCATCGAAAGGCGCTCAGCTGGTCGTCTTTCCGGAAGCTTTTGTCTCCGGCTATCCCAAGGGTCTCGATTTCGGCGCCCGCGTCGGCTCGCGCACGCTCGAAGGCCGCCGTATGTTCCGCCGCTATTTCGAGAGCGCCGTCGAGCTGCCGAGCCCGGCGGCGGCCGAGCTCGGCGCGATCGCGCAGGATCATTCTGTGCATCTTGTGATCGGCGTAATCGAGCGCGACGGCGGCACGCTCTACTGCACCGTGCTGTTCTTCAGTCCCTCCGGCGATTTGCTGGGCAAACATCGCAAACTGATGCCGACCGCGATGGAAAGGCTGGTCTGGGGCATGGGCGACGGCTCCACAATGCCCGTGTTCGATACGCCTTTAGGTCGTCTGGGAGCGGTGATCTGCTGGGAAAATTACATGCCTCTGCTGCGCATGGCGATGTATGCAAAAGGCATCGAGCTTTATTGCGCCCCGACCGTCGACGATCGCGATACCTGGGCGCGCTCCATGCAGCATATCGCATTTGAAGGCCGCTGCTTCGTACTCTCCGCCGTGCAATATCTGGAGCGCAAGGACTGCCCTGCTGATTACGCCGACACAGCCCCGTTGCTGATTCGCGGCGGTAGCGTAATCGTCAATCCCCAAGGGGTGGTTCTGGCGGGACCGCACTACGGCAGTGAGACGATCCTGATCGCCGATCTCGACCGCGATGAAATCGCCGAAGGCAAATTCGACCTCGACGTCGCCGGCCATTACGCCCGTCCTGACGTGTTCCGACTAACGGTAAACGAGCGAGCAGCCCCGGCGGCGGAGTTTGAAGGGGATTAGATTATGCGCGTGAAAGGTCTATCGCACGGCGCAATCCGAGCAGCGGAAGTTCGGGGACGAACTCGTCGAAGAGAGCCTCGCCTTCGAAGAGGCGCCCGAAGCCGCCGGTTCCGACAATCAGGGGTGGGTCCTTGGCAAAATGCTCCTTCGTCACCAGGGAGGCGAGAGATCGCATGGTCGCGAGCGTGCCATAGTATAGGCCCGATTGCACGCTTTCGACCGTCGACCGGCCTAGAACCTCGGAGGGGCGCAGAATTTCTACCGTCGGCAAGCGCGCCGTCTGCGATTCCAGCGCTGCCATGGAGATCCGGATGCCGGGAGTGATGATTCCGCCCAGATATTCTTTATCCTTGGTCACGGCGCAGAGCGTGGTCGCGGTGCCGAAATCGACGATCAGCAAATTGCGGCCGGGAAAACGGTGCAACGCGCCGATGGCGTTGGCAATCTTATCGGCGCCCACTTCCAAGGGGTTGCGATACCGGATTTTCAGGCCCGTTTTCACTCCCGGCTGCAGCACAAAGGGCTCCAGGCGGAAGTATTTCCGGAAGCAATTTTGGAGCGAGTGTACGGCGTCGGGCGCGGCCGAGCAAATTCCGGCCGTATCGATTCGCTCCGGATCGACTCCGTTTTCGCGCAGCACGGCGCGGAAAAACGTCCCGAACTCGTCAGAGGAGGCTCGGACGCTGGAGGTTCGGCGAAAGGTGGTCTTCAGTTCCTCGCCGTCGTAGACGCCGCCGAAAATCTGACTATTGCCGATATCCAGTGTCAGAAGCATACGTTATCGATCAAGCGTACTCCGTCGAGAAATACCGCGGCCAGACGCCGGCCCCAGTGCTCCTCGACATACTCGACTTTGAAGCCGTGCGCCTCAAGCATAGCCCGCGCTTCGGAGGGATTCGGCGCCGTCGTGAGAGCGCGGAACAGATGCGCCGCCTGGCGCCTTGCTTCTGGGGACAGCAACCTATTTCTGGAGCTCATCGCCAGGCCCGACTCTTCTCGTACAGTCGTGCAAGGGACGATTTCCGTGGGGATGAAAAACTCCTGCGTCATCTCCGTCACGATTCTCAGTTGCTGATAGTCCTTTTCTCCGAAGTAGGCGCGATCCGCGCGGACGAGGTTCAGGAGCTTCGAAACAATGGTCATGACGCCTTGCAGGAACCCCGGCCGGTAGGCCCCTTCCATCACTTGAAAGGTGCTGTCCGGCTCGATTCGAAAGCGGTAGCCATGCGGATAGAATTCCGCCGCGCCGGGCATCAACACGTCGTCCGTTCCCAGGCTCTCCAGCAGGGCCAGATCCTCATCGAGCGTGCGCGGGTAGCGGTCGAGATCCTTCGGATCGTTGAATTGGGAGGGGTTCACGAAGATGCTGACCATCACGATTTCATTTTCGGCGCGGCATCGCTCCACGAGCGCAGCGTGTCCCTGGTGAAGCGCTCCCATGGTGGGAACAAAACCGATGCTGCGCCCGTCGAGCGCGCGGCGCTGCTCCAGCCACGCAGGGATGGTTTTCCAGACCTGCATCACGAGTAACTCTCCTCGATCGCCGGGAAAGTTTCGGCTTTCACCGCTTCATCGAAGCGCGTCAACGCGTCCAAAACGCCTTGCGCGCCGTCGAAAAACGGGCGGGCAAACTTGGGATGAAAATCGACGTTCATTCCCAATAGATCCTGAAGCACCAGGATCTGGCCGTCGCATCCGACGCCCGCGCCGATGCCAATCGTCGGTATGCGGAGCGCGGCGGTGATCTCCTCGGCGAGCGTGGCGGGAACGCACTCCAGCACGATCGCGAAGGCGCCCAATTCCTCCAGCGCGGCGGCCTGGCGGGCGATCTCCCGCGCCGAATCGTCGCTGCGGCCCTGCACGCGGAAGCCTCCGTAGCTGTGAACGGATTGCGGCTGGAGGCCCAGATGGCCCATCACGGGTACACCGCTTTGCACCATCCGCTGAATCACATCCTCATGCCCATCCAATCCTTCGAGCTTCACCGCATGGGCGCCGGCGGTCATCAAAACGGATGCCGTCTCGAGCGCGGCCGTCGGACCTTTTCGGAACGATAGAAACGGCATATCGGCGACCACGAACTTGCCCGCCGCGCCTCGCACCACCGCTTCGGTATGAAGACGCATCAGCTCAACGCCAGCCGACAATGTGGAGGGATGGCCATGCATCACCATGGCGGCGCTATCGCCCACCAGAATTCCATCAACTGGGCTTTTCGAAAGCAGGCGGGCGAAGGTGTAATCGTAACACGTGACCATCGAAAGCTTGCGGCCTTCGGCTTTCGCGCGCAGAAATTCTCTAGAGGACATCGCTCACCTCGTTTCGGTTAAGAAGCGAGCTGGTTGGGGATTGGAAGAAGTTATTCAGCATCGCCTTGGTACCTGTCAAAATCGATCAAGTCCCGGACTTACATGCGGCCTTGGAGGGCAGCACAATCTAATAGTCGCTGCGTATTGTCAGCGCTAGGGGAATTATAGCAGGCGGAGGTTAACTCCAATTTGGGAGGCGTCATCCGGCAAAATGCGCTCGTCTGGCGGTATGCTCGTGGCGATCGTGGCGCTCACCGGGCGTCGAGACGAGTCTCGACGCGGCCCGCAGGAGTGCGTGCTGAGGCTCTATTATTGGAGTATGGGTCTGATGATGGTTCGCTTTCTGGCTGTACTTTCTTTATTTTCCGGGCTGGCCGGGGCTCAAAAAATGTCGGGGTTCGACGCGGGGGCGATTGATCGTAATGCTGATCCTTGCGTCAATTTTTATCAATATGCGTGCGGAGGGTGGCTGGCTGCTAATCCTGTGCCGGGGGATCAATCGCGGTGGGGGCGCTTTGATGCGCTTCAGGAACGCAATCGCACGATTCTGCAAGGGATTCTTGAAGCTGCCTCCGGCAACAAGCCTACGCGCACTGCTACGGAGCAGAAAATCGGCGACTATTACGCGTCTTGCATGGACACCAAGGCCATTGATGCGAAGGGGCTGACGCCGATTCAGGCGGAGCTCGACCGGATCAACGGGATGGATAACAAGGCCGCGCTGACTGGGGTCGTGACGGGGCTTTACCGCATCGGGTCGAATCCGTTTTTCCGCTTCTCCTCGGAGCCGGACGCGAAAGATTCGAACGAGATCATTGGCGGGCTCGATCAGGGCGGCATCGGGCTGCCGGACCGCGACTACTATTTCCGTACTGACGATAAATCGGTGCAGATCCGCAAACAGTATGTGGCCCACCTGCTGAAAGTATTCGAGCTACTGGGCAATTCGACCGAAACGGCGGCCAAGCGCGCGGAGGCGGTGATGAAGATCGAAACAGCGCTGGCCAAAGGCTCGCTCGATTCGGTGGCGAGGCGCGATCCGGCGGCGGTCTACCATCGGCTGACGGTGAAGGAACTGATCTCGCTTTCGCCGGGCTTCGATTGGGAAAAGTTTTTCGACGGCGTGGGCGCGCCGGGAATTAAGAGCCTGGATGTCTCCGTGCCGCCGTTCATCCGGGCGCTGGAATCGGTGATCGTGCAGGATAGCCTGGACGACATCAAATCGTATCTGACGGCCACGGTGGTTACCGACCGCTCCCTGATTTTGCCGACGAAATTTCAGGACGAAACGTTTGATTTCTACGGCCGCATTTTGTCGGGAGCGAAGGAAATGCGGGCTCGCTGGAAGCGCTGCACGGATTCGACCGACATTGCGCTGCCTGACGCCCTGGGTGAGCGCTTTGTCGAAAAAACGCTGGGCGAAGAGGGCATGAAGCGGACGCATGAGATGGTTACCGCGCTCGAAAAATCGCTGGGGCAGGATATTCAATCGCTGGATTGGATGACGCCGAAAACCAAGGAACAGGCGATGGTGAAACTGCACGCCATCCTGAATAAAGTGGGCACCAAGGATCATTGGCTGGATTATGCGACGGTCCGCATCATTCGCGGCGACGCTTATGGCAACCTGGCGCGCGCCGATGAGTTTGAGTTGCACCGGCAGCTGGCCAAGATCGGCAAGCCTTTCGACCGCAGCGACTGGCAGATGAGCCAGCCCACTGTCAATGCCTATTACGATCCGCAGGAGAACGATATCAACTTTCCGGCGGGGATTCTTCAGCCTCCGTTTTACGACAACAAAATGGATGACGCGGTGAACTTCGGCGCGATCGGCGCGGTGATCGGCCATGAGCTGACGCACGGCTTCGACGATCAGGGGCGCCAATTCGACGCCCACGGCAATCTGCGCGACTGGTGGACGGAAGCGGACGCCAAGGCATTCGAGCAGCGTGCGGATTGTCTGGTGAAGGAGTATTCGAGCTTCGTGGGACCGGGCGACGCTCGGCTGAACGGCAAGCTGGAATTGGGCGAAAACACGGCTGATAATGGGGGCTTGCGCGTGGCTTATATGGCGTTGATGGATACGCTGGACGGCAAGGATCCGGCCAAGCGCGACGGGTTCACGGCGCAGCAGCGCTTCTTCCTGGGGTGGGGGCAGGTGTGGTGCGAAAACATCACGGAAGAGAGCGCGCGGCTCCAGGCGCAAACCAATCCGCATGCGCTGAGCGAGTTTCGGGTGAACGGAGTTGTGTCGAACATGCCGGAATTTCAGAAGGCGTTTGCGTGTAGAGTGGGGCAGGCTATGGTGCGGTATCCGGCTTGCCGGGTGTGGTGATTTTGTCCCTCGGTTCATCCCCTCCCTTACGGTCGGGGTTCGGTGGGAGGGGTGGTGGCTGTACTGTCTACCCTCACTGGAGCTGAACCATCACGCCGGGGCGCCATAAACTCCGCTCCCTGCGGTCACGGCTCGGTTAGCGACCGGAAGCGTCGTTGGCAGCGCATGGCGCCGCCCCACAAGCAACAGGCGCTCGGATGGACCGATTGGCAACCTGCCCCACAGATATGATTTACTCGGGCGGAGCGGGCTTATCTTTTTGCTCTGACTCGGGGAGAATGAAGGTGGTTTCGCCGGGGCGTTGCAGCTTTAGTTGTTTGCGGATTTCCATTTCCTGCTCGCTGCGGCTCTCCTGAAGGCGGCGGATGCGTTCCTTGCGGCGTTCGTTTTCACGGCGCATTCCGTCGTTGCGCTCTTCCAGTTGGCGGATCTCGCGGCGCTTCTCTATCAATGTTTGGAGGCCTTGCGGGCCGCGCAGGAACATCCATCCATAGGCTGTTGCCAGGATCACAACGACTACGAATCCGGCCCGGCGTTTGGATCCTTGAAACAGCGCTTGTAAAAATGGCCCCAAGTTATGTTTATAACCTGTATTGGGAAAAATATCTAGTACGCATGCTATTCTTCGTACTGTTAGATTCCACCATGTCTGCTGAAGAACCGGAATCCGTCAAACGGCAGCCCAACTGTCCAAAGTGTGGCTCGACCGACATCCGCCGCTCGAAGAGCGACGGTTTCTTCGCTGTCATTCAGCGTATATTCGGCCGCTGGCCGTTCCGCTGCCGCAGTTGCCGGCAACGCTTCTACCGCGTCTCAGACGCTCCGCCCGATATGGATCATCCACACGAATAGCGCTATTTCTTTTCGGCGGCTTTGCTGAGCAGGGCCTTAATTTCCGCGGGCGGCTCGAATCGATCCGCGGGGAGCGGCTGGTTGGTTTTCACGTCGTTGATGGTGATGGTGAATTCCTGGCCGCCGGCCTTCTGCGTGATCTTGGTGGGCATGGAGACGCCGCCGAAGGTTTTGTAATCGCTCGAAACCACTTCAAAAGGAATGTCGCCCATCTGGCTGACTGCGACGGTCGTGATCTTCACGGCGAGTCCGGATTTCTTTTGAAAATACATGGTCTCCGGATTGCCCTCTTTCGGGGTCAACACCACCTTGTAGCAGAGTTCGCCGTCGAGCATCTCGGCGCCGGTGGTCTCCACTTTCGGGTATTGATCGCGCCAGTAAACGGAGGCGTTGAAGGTGCCTTCGCGCAGGGATTGCGCCCGTTCGGCACCGCTTTTGATGCGCGGTCCGAGCATTACGTTTTTCTCCCAGACCACGCCGTGGTCCATGCCCGATTCGAGCTTGCCGACGCCTTCAATCTCCATCACCAGATACTCCTGGGCGGGCGCGGCCGAATAGCGGGTGACCGCGCCTTTCAATCCTTGGGCTTTGAATTCCAGCGTGCCATAGGCGATTTCATTGGTCCGTTTGTCGTAAGCCGCTTTGCCGCCGGTGACCTCGACATAGTGGTCGAGAATGGTTTCGGCCTTTGGGAGCGGTTCATCCTGACAGAGGGCGAAGGGGGCGAGCGCGAGCAGAGCGGTGATTAAATAGCGACGATTCATTTTTTCTTCCTAATCCACTCTAGCGCAGCATCCAACACCGCATCGTGGCCAGCGAGCAATCCTTCCCGGGTGAGCTTCACTTCCACATCCGGGGTGACGCCGATGCCTTCGAGGGCTTTGCCGCCTTCGGAAATATAATTCGCGGTCGCGTATTGAAAACCGTCGCCGTTGGGCAGCCGTTCGAAGATGGAGGGGAGCGCCGCTGCCGCGGTTTTGGTTCCGAAGATCCGCGCCCGGCCGAGGTCTTTCAAGCCTCCGGCGAAAATTTCCGACGTCGATGCCGAGCTTCCGTCGACTAGGATTGCGACCGGCCCGGTAAAAACTTCCGCGCGCGGATTGATCACGAAATTGAGCGTCGCATCGCGCAGGTACATCGCGCCCAGGCGCTGATCCGGTTTATCCACCAGCCAGCCCGCCATGCCCATCGCCATGCCGCCGATGCCTCCTGGATTGCCGCGCAGATCGATGATGAAACCGTCGCACTTCATGCAGTTTTCGACCGCCGTGCCAAATCCCGACATGACGCGCACCAGGTCCAGAAACATGTTGAAGCGCACATAGCCGGTGTTGCCGAATTTCTTCGATTCAAAAAAGACAGGCATCGGCGGGAGGTTCCCGAATCGCGCCATCTGGCCGCGCTCCGTGGTCAGTTCGAGGTCGCGCGTCACGGGGGTATTGGCGGCGTCGAGAAAAGCCACTTTAATGGTGCTGCCGACTAGGCCCGTCAATCGCGAATGGACTGCGCGCTCCAGCGCCAGCTCATGAATCTCCGGGTCGGACTTCAGCTTCTCGATCACGGGGCCGAGAGGCTTGCCGTTCACGCTGATGACCACCCAGCCGGGTTTCACGCCGGCCTTTTCCGCAGGCGAGCCTGGATCCAGATCGGTCACCACGGCTTTCCCTTCCAGCACGCGGGTGTCGATGCCGGCGGACCCGTCGCCTCCACCTTCGCCCTCCACGTCGTTATAGACGGCGGCGGGAAAAATGCCGAAATGGGTCTGCTTCAGGCGGCCCAGCATTTCGCGCATGATCGCGACCGCTTCTTCGTCCGATTTCGCGGCCTCAATACGCGGCAGAAACTCAGAGTGAATCGCCTGCCAATCGAGTCCACCGGGATTCCTCTGCCAGTGCTTGTCGCGAATGGTGGTCCAGACTTTTTCGAAGGAAGCAATCTGGCTCTGCTTTTCCGCTGGAGTCTGTCCGAAGAGGCTTGCGGCCAGCAGCAACAAAGCCAGTTTTCGAAGGCTCCGGGTATTTTTCATTTCAGGGATTGGATGCCTTCGCGAGCCTGCCGGATGCGGTATAGATTCTTTTCCGACCTTATATAGACGGAATCCCCCGCGATTCCGAGCGACGCGATGACGCCTTCGCCCAGCGAATTGGTCCCCAGAATCTCGTGGACCGGTCCGGCCTTCAGCACGTAGGTATCTCCATCCTGGCTGGTGATCAGCACCTTGCCGTCGAAGGCCACTGGAGCGCCCGCGAAATGGGCCGGGGTCGGAAAACGCTTCGATTCGTACTCGATTTTCCCGGTCATTGCATCGACGCAGGTCAAGAGCCCGGCATCGGTCATGAAATAAAGGTAGTCGCCATAAAGCATCGCCGAGGGAAGATAGCCGGTGCCTTTCTTATAGGTCCAGGCAATCCGGTCCTCGCCCGGCGCGGGATTGACGCGCACGGCCATCACGTTCTTGGTGGGATAACCGGTCGATACGTAGACCATGCCGTGCCCGTAGACGGGCGTGTGCACTGAATTTCCGCCCACGCCATCGGTGCGCCAGATCTCCTTGCCGGTACGCGGATCGTAGGCGATCACGTTCTCGGTGCCGCTGACGATCAACTGCGGCTGCTTGTTCACTTCAATGACCAGGGGAACGGTCCAGGAGACCTGCGCCTTGCGGGCAATTTTCCAGGCGATCTTGCCATCGGTCTTCGAGATCGCGGCGAGGAACGAAGTTTCGCCCTCGTCCTGATCGGCCAGGATGATGATCTTGTCCTCGAACAGCACGGGCGAAACTCCGGATCCGACGCCTTCGGTCGAGATCGGGCCCAGCGACATCTTCCAGATCTGGTTGCCGTCGAAATCGTATTTATAGAGTCCCTGCGATTCGAAATAGGCGTAGACGAACTTGCCGTCGGTGACGGTGGTAGCCGAGGCGTAGGTATTGAACTTGTGAATTTCGTCGGCCACCGTGCCTTCGTAGGCGGTGCGCACCCAAAGCTGCTTGCCGGATTTGGTATCGAAGCTCATCACTTTGAGGATGTGTTTGCGGTTCATGCCGGTGCTATCGGGATGGCGAAATGGCTGCCCATCAATCTTGTGCTTCGGTGGAACCAATCCTTCGACGGCATCGCCTTCGACGTCGGTGGTGAGAAAGATATGGTCGCCCCAGACGACAGGCGAGGAATGACCGCGCCCTTCGAGCGGCGTTTTCCAGGCGATATTACGGTCCGCGCTCCAGGACGAAGGAATATCTTTCAACGGGGAGATGCCATCGGCGGTCGGCCCGCGCCATCCCGGCCAATCGTCCACGCCGGCGAGCGCGATCGCGTTCAAAATAAGGGCAGTCGAAACGAGGCGCATGGATCTTATAATAGTAGAGCTATTTGGTTCGGAAAGGGATCTTCTTAAAATGAGTGAACTCGTCAAGTACACGAGAGACGGCAATGTTGCCATTGTGACCATCGAAAACCCGCCGGTGAATGCGCTGAGCCCGGGCGTGCCGGAGGGCATTCTCGAAGGAATCGAGAAAGCGGGAGCCGATCCTGAAGTGGACGCCATCGTCGTGATCGGCGGTGGGCGGACGTTTATTGCCGGCGCAGACATTAAAGAATTCGGAAAAATCACGGCCGGCACAAGGCCCCGGCTGACGCTTTACCCGGTGCTGCTCCAGATTGAAGATTCCAAGAAACCAGTGGTGATGGCGATTCACGGCACGGCGTTCGGGGGCGGACTGGAAGTCGCGATGGCCGGCCATTACCGGGTGGCGGTGGCATCGGCGCAGGTGGGCCAGCCCGAGGTGAAGCTCGGCATCATTCCAGGCGCTGCCGGAACGCAGCGATTGCCTCGGCTGGCAGGCGTCGCCAAGGCTGTTGAAATGTGCGCGTTCGGGGAGCCGATCGATGCGAAAAGCGCGCTGGAATGCGGGATTCTCGATAAGATTATCGACGGCGATCTGGTCACAGGGGCGGTGAAGTTCGCCCGCGAAGTGGCGGGCAAGCTGGCTTTCAAAACGCGCGAGCGCGGCGAAAAGCTGCACGACGCGACCAAGAACGTGACGGTTTTCGCGGTCGCCCGCGAACATGCGCGACGCACCAGGCGCGGGCAAACGGCTCCGCTGGCCGCGATTGAAGCGGTGGAGGTCGCGACCCGCGGCAGTTTCGCCGACGGCTGCGATCGGGAACAATCCATTTTTCAGGAATGTCTTTTTTCGACGCAATCGAAATCGCTGATCCACGCATTTTTCGGGGAGCGGATTGTCTCGAAGATTCCGGATATTCCGAAAGACACGAAGACTTATGACATCCGTAAAGCGGCGGTCATCGGCGCAGGCACCATGGGCGGCGGGATCGCGATGAACTATGCCAACGCCGGAATTCCGGTGATTATTAAGGAGACTACGCAGGAAGCGCTGGACAAAGGCATCGGCATCATTAAAAAGAACTATCAAAACAGCGTCAGTAAGGGTCGGTTTAGCGCGGAAACGATGCAAAAAAGGCTCGATTTAATCACTTTGAGCCTTACTTATGACGGTTTTGAGCAAGCCGATATTATCGTCGAAGCCGTATTTGAAGGGATGGCTTTGAAAAAAGAGATTTTCGCGGCCTTGGATAAGATCGCGAAACCGGATTGCATTCTGGCGTCGAACACTTCGACGCTCAGCATCGATGAGATCGCGTCCGCGACCACGCGTCCGCAAATGGTGATCGGCCATCACTTTTTCAGTCCCGCCAATGTGATGCGGCTGCTCGAGATCGTGCGTGGAAAAGCGACCAGCAAGGAAGTGATCGCGACTTCGATGGCGCTGGCCAAGAAGCTGAACAAGGTCGGCGTGCTGGCGGGAAATTGCCGGGGATTCATCGGCAACCGCATGATCCACTGCTACGGGCGCGAGGCTCAGTTCCTGGTGGAAGAAGGCGCGGCGGTAGAGCAAGTGGATGCCGCGCTCTACAATTTCGGCATGGCGATGGGTCCTTTGGCGATGGGCGATCTGGCGGGGCTCGACGTCGGCTGGCGGATCCGCAAGGAGTTTAAACACCTGGAAAAGCCGGGAGTCCGCGTTCCGCTGGTGGCCGACCAATTGTGCGAAATGGGCCGCTACGGGCAGAAAACCGGAGCCGGTTGGTATCACTACGACGAGAATCGTAAACCGTCGGGCGACGCGGTGGTGACGGCGCTGATCGATAAACTGGCTCGCGAAGCCGGCATCGAGCGGCATGCGGTTTCGAACGACGAAATCATTGAGCGAACGATTTACGCGCTGGTGAATGAAGGGGCGCGGATTTTAGAAGAGGGCTTCGCGCTGCGAGCGGTGGACATCGATATCGTGTATTTAATGGGCTACGGCTTTCCGGCTTGGCGCGGCGGACCGATGTTTTATGCCGATACGGTGGGACTCAAAAATGTTCTGGCGAAAATCGAGGAGTTCGAGAAGAGCCATGGCGAATTGTGGGCTCCGGCGCCGTTGTTGAAGAAGCTGGTCGAAGAGGGGAAGACGTTTGGGGATTTCGATAAGGCGAAGGAGTCGGCGGCGGGGGCTTGAGGGTATCGTTACTGCTAGATAAACAATCGAATCCCGGCCCTCACGGGACGGGGTTGTGCCTGCGCAGCGCAACTCTCGAAAACGTTGCGTAGACACCGCTCCCTGCGGTCACGGCTCGGTAGAGATGCGGAAGCGTCGGGCTTTTCATTGCTATCGCCCGGAATAAAAACGGCGCAGAGCCGGACCGGGGCGTCCGCCCTACAAAACATATCTAGGGTTTGATTTTTTTCTGTAGGCGGTGCTCTCTTTTTTCCAGGTCGGGGGAGGGTTCGAGGGCTTGGGCGCTGCGGGTTAGCTCTAGCGCCTTTGCGTAATTTTTTTCGGTGTGCTCGGCGTGCTTTGCTAATGCCGAGAGGGCTTTTACGCGATAGGGATTTCTGGACGCGGCGAGATCGATCCAGATTTCAACGGACGCTGCGCGGTCCAGTTTTGCGATGTCCCAAAGGGTGCGGAACAGCAGATTGTCGGCGAGGCCGGATTCTACGGCGCGGCGGAACAGCGGCAAGGCGCGGCCGGCGTCACCGCTTTTTGCCAGCCATCGGGCGATGCCGGTTAATTCGGCGCCGTTGCTGCACGTTGCCGCGTCTTTGAAGGCGTTGGGGACGATTCCGGTCAGGCACGCCAGCGTGAGGATATCGAGCGCGTTGTGGTGGAAGACGGGAACCAGGCGCTCAATCCATTTGGTGCGCAGGTATTCGAAATAGACATAGGGAATCATCGACCCCGGAATGTCGCCTGCGCGCTCGAAGCCGAGGATCTGATTTTCGAGATCGACGAGGCGGCAGCGATCGAAACGAAGTTTCCACAAGCGCCGCGCTCCGTGCAGCAAATCGAGATGCGGGAGACGCGCGAAGGGCGATTTCGCGCGATTCAGGCGATAGCGCGATTCGAGCAGAGGTTGATCGAAAGTCGCGCCGTTATAGGTGATCAGGACTTCAAATTTTTTGAGATGGCGCGCGAGCGAATCGAGCAGGCTGGCTTCCTCGATGTAGCTGCGCATGAAAAACTGACGCACGCGAAAACCTTCTTTGGTGATGCGGCCCACGCCCACCAGGAACGCGCAGGTGCTGCTGGCGCCCGAAAGGCCGGTGGTCTCGGTATCGAGAAAAGCCCATGTTTCCGGGGCCGAGGAGGGTATTTCGCCGATCGCCGCCAGCAAATCGTGGGGAAGAAAAGCGAGCGCGCCAATATCCGCGCTGCCGTGATGGCGATGATGCTCCCATAATTTTTCGGTCTCGAAATGACGCCCGAAGGCGGTCTCGATTTCATCGCCGGGCAGGAATTCCTCAACCGGCATGCGGCGCGGCGGAGGCAGCGGGCGGGCGTCGTATTTGCGATTGATATTCTCGATGAGCTGCCGTAAGTTGTTCATTCGCCTTTTGTTCGCAGTATAACAGACACTTCGGAAGGCCCGCTGGCGTGGGCTTCGGCGCATCGGCATGTGAAAAAGCCCTGAAAAATCGGGCTTTCCTCGCATATTTCTCTTTACACCGGGTTTGCCGATCCCTTATCATTTAGTTGCAAATGCGGGTCCAGAGCGTTTTTTGAAGCGTTTGGCGCGCATGTACTACGGGAGAATCTCAACAAAGGAGCATTATGGCAGCAACAAAAATGACGCAATCGCAATTGATCAAAGAGCTGGCGGCAGCGGTCGAAGTACCGAACAAAACGGCGAAAGCATTCACGGTCGCCTATGCCGAACTGGCCATCAAGGAAACGAAGAAAAATGGTGTGAGTGTGCTGCCTGGCATCGGCCGGCTGGTTCGCGTCGATCGCAAGGCGCGGATTGGCCGTAACCCGGCGACGGGCGAAGCGATCAAGATTCCGGCGAAGAAGGTCGTAAAGTTCCGCGTCGCGAAAGCGGTGAAGGACGCGATTGTTCCGCCGAAGGTGAAGAAATAGCTGCGAGGCTCGCAGCGCATGAAAAAACCCCGCGAGGCTGTTGGGCCGCCGCGGGGTTTTTTTGTTAGTTTCGAAAACCGAGTGAGGGTCCGCCGTACACTTCAGGCGAAGCCAGGAAGCGCTTATGCCGGCTTCTTATCGTCGGGGTGATCTTCTTCGCCCTTCAAAGAACTCTTGAAGTTGCGGATACCTTCTCCCAAGCCTTTGGCGACCTCGGGAATCTTCTTGCCGCCAAATAGCAACAAGGCGACAACCAGGATAACCAGTAGCTCAGGTAAGCCGATTGATTTTAGCATGCGGCCTCCTTCGACTCTACTGTAACACAGGCGGATATGGCGAAGAAGAAAGTAAAATTCGATCAGAGGAAAGAAGTGCGGGCGATTGCGCGCGAACGGGTGGGTCCGGTGAAGGCTTCGCGGGCGATTGTGCCCAAGGTGGAGCGGAAGAAGCCGAAGCACAAGAAGCTGCCGGAAGAAGAAGGGTAGCGGTCACGCTAGCGTGAGGAGCGGACGTTTTCGGCGAGGAGTTTTTCTACCTTCGCTTCGAAGTCTTCCTTGGCTTTGGTAAATAGCTCGCCGCTACCGGAGCTGGGGAAGCCGGCGTGGGCTCCGCGCACCAAGCCGTCGCGACCGACGAAGAAAGTGGTGGGCCAGGAGACCCAGTTCGCCGCTTGGGTGAGTTTGTCCTTCGCATCGGCGGGCTGGCCGCCGACCAAGACCGTATACTCGATTCCGTATTTCCGGATGAAGGCTTTGAGGCGGGTGGGATCTTTGAGCTGGTCGGCTTCTTCAAAAGAGAGCGCTACGATTTCCAGGCCTTGCGAGTGGTACTTCTTGTAGAGCGCGGCGAGGAACGGAGCTTCGTCGTGGCAGTTCGGGCACCAACTGCCGGTGATGTTGATGAGGACGACTTTGCCTTGAAAACGCGGATCATCGCTGGTGACGGGTTTTCCATTCAGGTCATTGAAGGCGAAGGTGAAGGGCTTGGTGGGGTCCTTGACGGTGGTGAATTTGGAGGGATCGGATGGCTCCGGCAAGCCTTTGGCTTCGGCGGAGCGGGTCGCGATGAATTTTGTTTTGCCGTTTTGAAGAATGTCGAGTGTGCCGTCGGGGAGCAGTTTCACTTCGAACAGCGCGGGTCGGGCGCCTGAAAAATGGCTCAATACGAACTTGCCATCCTTATATGTGCCTTGCAGTGCGCCGGTGTCGCCATCGATGCGGAGGATGGCAGCGGTGACCTCCGGTCCGGATTGACGGACGATGAATTGCCAGGCGGATTCGCCTTTTTCGCTTTTAGTCGGGATTACCCAGAGGCCGGCGATGGAAGGAACGTCCTCGGCCGCGAGAGGGGATGGAGTGAAGCGCCTGGCTTCAAACGGATAGACGCTAGTTTGATCGCGGCCGACGCGGGTGAAATTGCCTTCAATGAGCCCGTCATGCACCGTTGCTTCGAGCTTCGATGCGGTGTAATCCCAGTTGATCGCGAGTTTGCCATCGGCGTAGCTGGCGCTTGAGGAAGTGAACTTCGCGTCGCCGTTGAAGAATGAGGCGGAGGGGTTCGATTTGTCGCCCGAAATTTCGAAGCGGAAGGGGATGTTGAGGTCGTTCACTTTTACGGTGGCGTCCCAGAGTCCGGCTAGGGATTGGGCGAGACTGAGCGGGGCCAGAACGAGCGCGATAGCGGCGAGGAATTTCATAAGGCACTATCTCGATGGGAATTGTAGCATATTAGTTGCAATTTTGTTGTTCTTACTGACCGTTGGCTCCGCTCCCTAACGGTAACGGCTCGGACATAGAGGTCCGGAAGGGTCGGGCGCTCTTATCGTTATACTGGCAGCGCATGGCGCCGCCCCACAGTTGGCAACCTGCCCCACGACGGAACATGGTTTTCATTGCGATCGGCCATCCAAAACACGGCACGCAAAAGTGTTCCGCTGCCCAGAGATCGGGCAACAATGGGAATGAGTGATGGGGCGAAAACCACGCGTTGCCGCATGATATTCTCAGGCGCATCGGTCTCGGATTGTTCAGATGTTTGTGATCGGCTTAGCCCTAATGCCTCCAGCAGTCGGATTTCTTGTGTTGGTAACTATTCGCTGGTTGGACCGTAATTAATTCATGCAGACTTTTTTTAAGGATCTTCGCTACGCCGGCAGGATGCTTGCGAAGAGTCCTGGATTCACGGCGGCGGCGGTGATTTGCCTGGCCCTTGGGATCGGCGCCACCAGCGCGATTTTTAGCGTGGTGCATGCGGTCCTGCTGCGGCCGCTCGGCTATCGCGATCCGGGACGGTTGGTCCGACTCTATACTGAATTTCCTAAATTCCCGAATGGCGGATTGCGCCGCTTCTGGACTTCGCCTCCTGAGTATGCCGAGTTGAAGCATGACCTGGCGTCCTGGGAATCGCTCGATGCGTGGTCGACTTCCGGGGTGAACCTTGCCGGCGCGGCCGACCCCATTCGCGTCAGCGGCGCGGCGGTCACCGGAGGACTGTTCCCTTCGCTCGGCGTTTCACCGGAGCTGGGCCGCGCGATCACTCCCGCGGACGACATACCTGGAGCGCCTGTCGTCCTTGTCATTTCTCACAATCTGTGGCAGCGGGCCTTCGCCGGAGACCGCGGCATCGTCGGCCGTGTGATTCAGGTCGACGGCGACAACGCGAACATCGTGGGCGTGATGCCGCAGACATTCTCGTTCCCTCCGGGTGAGCTGGATCCGCCTGAAATCTGGGGGCCCATGCAGCTCCCTCCGCCCAATCCGAACAGGCGCGGCAGCCATTTTCTCTATCTGCTTGGACGGCTCAAACCCGGCGTGCCGTTGAGCCAGGCGCAAGGTGAAATCGCCCGTCACGTGCAACAATCCACCGATCTGATCGGGCAGAAGAATCACCCTTTCAGTCCCGATAATCATCCGATCGTCGCCTACGGCTTGCAGGATGAAGTGGTTCGCTCCATCCGCCCCGCGCTTTGGACTCTAATGGGCGCGGTGGCGTTTGTGCTGCTGATCGCTTGCGTCAACGTAGCGAATCTCCTGCTCGCGCGGGCCGAAGCGCGGCAGCGCGAAATCGCGGTGCGCAAGGCGCTGGGAGCAGGCACGGGACAACTGATCCGGCAGTTCACCACCGAAGGGTTGCTGCTCTCGCTCGGCGGAGCGGTGCTGGGCCTGGCCCTCGCCATGGCCGGGTTGAAAGTGATGGTCGCGGCGGGGAAAGCCAGCATCCCGCGCGCCTCCGAAGTCAGCATCGATCCGACGGTGCTCGCCGTCACCATCGCCGTATCGTTGTTAACCGCGTTATTTTTCGGACTCGCGCCTCTGGCGCAGATCGCCGGCGGAACTCTGCATGACGCCCTGAAAGCCGCCGCCGGCCGAGGTTCCGCGGGCTCCGTCGCTGCGAACCGTTTCCGCTCCGCGCTGGTTTCAAGCGAACTTGCACTGGCGCTGATTCTCCTGATCGGCACCGGACTGATGATTCGCGCGTTCTGGAAACTCAGCGAAGTCCATCCCGGCTTCCGCCCCGAAGGTCTGCTCACCTTGCGCGTGAATCTGCCCGCTACGGTCTATCCGCAGCCGGCGAATCAGAGCCGTTTCTGGGACGCGGTCCAGGAAAAAATCGGCCGCATTCCAGGAGTGATGTCGGCGACCGCCATGAATGGCCTGCCACCGGAACGCCCCATCAACGCCAACGATACGGAGATTGAAAACTTCACGCCCGTCCCCGGTGGCCCCGGCCATAACATCGACTACTGGCAAGTGGTGGGCGACCGCTTCTTTGAAACGATGGGCACACGGCTTCTTGAAGGACGCTTCTTCGATGCGCGCGATGTCGACGGAGCGCCTGCCACGATCATCATCAACCACACCATGGCGGTTACTTATTACGGGAACGAGAGTCCCATCGGACGCCGCGTTCGCCCCGGTTTTCAGGACCCGTGGCGCACCATCGTGGGCGTGGTCGAGGATGTGAAAAATGCCGGTTTGGACAAGCCCGCCGGCACGGAATTGTTTCTGCCGGAGCGTCAGGGCTCATCGCGCAGTCAAGTCTATCTCGCCGTGCGCGCCGCGGGCGATCCGCACTCGCTCATCAGCGCCGTGCGCGCGGCGGTACGCGATATAGATCCGTCGCTACCGGTCGCGCAGGTCCGAACGATGGATGAAGTGCTGGCCGGCGCGCGCTCCCGTCCGCGATTCCTCACCACGCTGCTGGGCCTGTTCTCCGCCACCGCGCTGCTGCTTGCCGCGGTCGGATTATATGGAGTGATCTCCTACTCCGTCACGCGCCGCATGACCGAGTTCGGCATCCGCATGGCGATGGGCGCAAAATCGAGCGACGTGCTGGGTCTGGTGCTGTGGCAAGGCGCGAAGCTCGCCACCATCGGAGTACTGGCCGGAGCGGCGGGCGCACTGGCGCTGACGCGCCTGATCAGCGGACTGCTGTTTGGCGTGAGCGCCTTCGATCCGATCACCTTCTGCGCCATGGCTCTGCTGCTGGGCGCAGTCACGATTGCGGCGTGCGTGATTCCGGCGAGGCGGGCGACGAGAGTGGATCCTTTGATCGCGCTGCGTTACGAGTAGCTGGATCCCGGCCCTGGTGAGGGGGCCAAATCCACAAAAGCCGTCTGAAACGCGGCTGCCGCCAAAATTGGCCGCCCCACAAGGCAGCACCAGGTGCTAACTGTTCGGCTAGTTTTCGGCGCGGGAAAAGTAGCCTGTCTTAGTGCGAACGGTGAGGCCCGGCTGGCGGGCTCGGATGACGAGCTTGTGGAAGGTGCCGTCGGCTTGCGGATTGGCGTGATAGGCGAGCTCATAAGACGAGCGCAGTTGCTCGCCGATCTCGCGGAAGGAAGCGGGGAGGTCATCGGCTTGCGCGTCAAAATCGGAGCCGCCGGTGTCGTGCGAGATGCGCGCCATCACCGACGCTCCGTACTTGTTCCGAGCCGTCCATTCGCCGCCTTTCCGGGTTTCGGTGTAGCGAATGCCGAAGAGCACCACGTTTTCGGCCTGAGCGGCCTCAATGGCATCCATCATGTTATGCGCGCTCGAATTGTCTTCGCCGTCGCTGAAAACGATGATGGCGCGGCGTCCCTGGTCGACCTGGGCGAGCTTCAGCGTAGTCGCATAATAGAGCGCGTCGTAAAACGCGGTGCCTTCCGAGCGGCGGTCTGGAGGGCCGATCTCCGGGGGTTCCTGATTCCTCTTGTCTATATGCTTCAGGCCGTCTATTAAATCCGAGCCGTTCGAGGAAAAATCGGCGGCGAGCCGCAAGTGATTGCCGAAACGGATGACAAACGCGCGGTCGCGCGGGGTGAGGACGCTCTTTAGAAAAGTGCCGAGGTCGCGGTCGTGCTGCTTGACGAAATGGTCCTGACTGCCGCTGGCATCGACAATCAAGCCGAGGGTGAGCGGCAGATCCTCGCCTCGGGCGAAGAAGGAAATGGGCTGCGGCTGGCCGTCGTCGAGGACCTCGAAGTCGTCCCTGGTGAGATTGGTGACCAGCTTGCCGTCGGCATCGCGAACGGTGAAAGCTACATTGACCAGGCGGACGCTGACATGAATCGCTGGGGCGTCCTGGGCGAGGCAAGCAGGCAGAATTATTAGAAACGGTAGCGCACGGATTCTCACGAAGACTAATACGCGGGGACTTCGCGTGGGGACGCAAAAAATATCGGGTTATTTTCCTGGCGCTTGCCGGCGCCGCTAACACAATCGTACTAATTGTATAGTATGATCGTTGCAAATATGTGCGCCATACTATTTTTCGCCGCCATTGTGCTTTTTGGCCAAGAGCCGCCGGATATCGATGCACTCCTCAAAACCGCCCACGCCGCCTATCGCAAGGCGGACTATGCGGCGGCGCGCAAATCGCTCGAAGAGGCCTGGGCCGCGGCTGGCGCGCTTGCGCAGAACGATCCCAAACGCTACGAGATTCTGAAGCAGCTCTCCGGCGTGCTGGGCTCCTCCGGCGCCAATGAAGAAGCCGAGAAATATATCGAGCTCGAGATCAACTGGCGGGAGAATGCGGTGGGACGCGATGATCCGCTGATCGCGGATGACCTAGTGGAACTGGCGACCAATTGCGAGCGGCGCAAGGATTTTGATCGGGCCATCGCGATTCTGCAACAGGCGATCGGGATCCATACGAAGGCCCACGGGAATTCTGAAAACTCCGATGTGGCGGACGATTTCAGCCGCATCGCGCTGGTGCAGGCCGCGGCGGACAAGGGCGAGGCAGCCATCGCCACGCTGCTCACCGTGATCGGCATTCGCGAAAAAGTACTGGGCGAGGATTCTCCAGGACTGCTGTCGGAGCTGGACCGATTGGGCGCGGCGCAGATCACGGCGCGCACCTACGACGCGGCGGAAATTACTTTTCGCCGGGCGCTGGTGATCCGCGAACGAGTGGAGGGATCGAAGTCGCCGGATATATTGACGACGCTGGACGGGCTGGCGTATTCGCTGTTCGGCCAAAAAAAGTACGACGACGCGGAGGTGTTTTACAAACGCCTGCTCGATCTATGGCTGCTGATCGGGAATCTGCCAATGATCGCGGATACGAACGAAAAAATCGCGGTGTTCTATCGCGAGCAGCAAAAATGGGAAGAAGGAACGGCAGCGGCAGATAACGCGATCGCTCTGCGCGCGTTGGTTTACGCCACCGGGCTTTCCACCGAAGCGACGGCGTGGATTGCGCACGGCGATAAAGCGCATGCCGTTGCGCTGTACCGGAAGGCGCTCGGGATCCTCGATCCGAATCGCGCGGATCATGACGGATTGCGGGGGCAGATCGAACACGTTCTCGCCGATCTGGATCCGCCGAAGGCTTCGAAGGCAGGATCGAAAAAGAAGCAGCCGTAGGACCTTACTGACGAGGTTTCGCGTAGATTTCGATCCACTGGCCGCCGCGCTCCCAACGTTGGAGCGGGATCAGTCCGGTTCCGGCGTGAATTTCAGCCTCCGTCGCCTGCGGGTGATAATCCTTGTACTGGCGAATGAAGGGACGCATCAGGTCGTTGTCAAAGGCGCGGCCTTCGAAGGTCCAGAATTTCTCATAAACGACGAGCAGATCGTAGGAATTGCGGTCGAAGTCCGCGATGTCTTTGAGATGAAAACCGGGCAGCTCGATACTTTTGAGCGGGCGCTCCACGTAGCCGAGATACGGATGCCGGATGGCGCCGGTGAAGGGCCACGCACTGGCAATGCGCTGATTGGGAGCATAGGCTTCGAGATAATTCGCGGCGTCCTTTTGCAGGGCGACAAAGTCGGTCCAGGCGAGGTTATTTTCGTAAGAAAAAGGGTAGGGCGGATTCCAGAACCAGCCGGCGACGAGCAGAGCGAGCATCGCCGTGTGGGAAACCCAGCGCCAGCTTGCGGGATAAACAGAAGCGGCCGCGGCGATGGCAGCGTAGAGGATCGGCAGCACCGGAATCAAGTAGCGTTCGAGCATCGCGTAGCCGAACACGGTGACGACGACCACCTGCGCAACCGCGACCAGCGCGGCAATCTTCCACGCCTCCGAACGCAGCATGCGAAATCCAGCGAACAGCGCGATGGCACCAAGAAAGCGCCCGTCGGCAATAAACAGGAAGTGCAGGCGTCCGCCGAAGCCCAGCAAAATGTGCATGAAGCTCAGCGCGCCGGTCACGTTATCGCGCGCGAACTCCTCATTGCCGAGCCAGTGGCCGGTCTTAGCGTGAAGCAGGATCAGCCATGCGGCCAACGCCACGGCGGGCGCGAAAAAGTAAAGTGCTTCGCGAATTTTCTTCTCGCGAAACAGGAGCCATGCGCCGAATACCATCGGAGTCGAGATCGATGTCTCCTTCATCAAAACCAGCGCCGTGCAGGCCGCGGCGCAAGCGGCAAAGCGGCCGTCCAGGAACAGCAGGAGCGCGAGCGCGGTGAAGGTCATCGCCGGCATATCGAGCAGAATCATTTCCGATTGCGAGAAAAAAATCGGCGTGGCCGTTAAAAATAAAACGGCCGCGAAGGCAGGCGCACCCACCGCGCCTCGGCACAACCGGATCGCCAGCAGGAACGAAAACAGCAAGCCTGCCGACGCCACCACCAGCATCGCCACGCGCGCGGAGACGACCGAGACTCCGAAAATGCGCCAGGTGAGCGCGACGATCGCCATCGCGCCCGGCGGATGAACGTTCGGCAACGTCGAATGCGCCACCAGCGAACCATCCTTATATAGATCGAGCGATGCGGGCGCGAATTGGCCGAGTTCATCCCAGTGAAAAGGGAATTTCAACAGCGGCAGATGCAGCGCGATCATCAGCGCCAGGAAAGCGAGAAAAAACAGCAGCGAAGACCAGCGCCGTGAATACGCCACGTGGCGCTACTGAATCACGGCGCCGGCCGCGTGCGGCGCAAGCTTGATTTCTCCGAACGCGGACTCATACTGCTGAATATTCTGGTTCAGCACATTGGCCAGCGCCTTGGCCTGCTGCGGGCTCAGGAACAGACCCTGAAAATTCGAAATCGAGACTTTGTCCTGGGCCTGTTGATTGATGGTCCCGAACAACAGAAAAAAATCCCACAGGCTGACGCGCACCTGCACGCTGTTGGCGTACGATTCACGGTAATCGGGACTATTCAGGAGCGTAATCTCCGTGTGTGGTTGTTGCGGGTTCATGCCAACAGGATAGCGTCATTCGGCCGGTTCAACACACACCGAGAGCCGTCAAAATAAACGCATAGTCGAACGCGGTCTCTTTTATCCGCTCGTATCGTCCGGATGAGCCGAAGTGTCCGCTGCCCATGTTCGTCTTCAGCAGCAAGAGATGGTTGTCTCTCTTCATCGCACGAAGCTTCGCCGTCCACTTCGCCGGCTCCCAATACGATACGCGCGGATCGTTCAGACCCGCCGTGACCAGCATCGCGGGATACTCCTTCGCCTCGACGTTCTCATAAGGCGCGTAGGACTTAATGATTTCGTAATATTTTTTTTCTTTCGGATCGCCCCACTCTTCATATTCGCCCACCGTCAGCGGCAGCGATGCATCGAGCATGGTATTCAGCGCGTCTACGAACGGCACCTTCGCCACCACTACCGCGAATAAATCCGGCTGCATATTGGTGACCGCGCCCATCAACAGGCCGCCCGCGCTGCCGCCCATGATCGCCAGCCGATCCGATGACGTGTACTTTTCGGTGATCAAATGCCCGGCGCACGCGATGAAATCCGTGAAGCTGTTTTTCTTCTTGAGAATACGACCGTCTTCATGCCACGGCTTGCCGAGATCCGCTCCGCCGCGGATGTGCGCGATCGCGTAAATGAGTCCACGATCCAGCAGGCTGAGCCGGTCAGAATTGAATCCGGGATCCATACTGATACCATAAGCGCCGTAACCGTAGAGCAGCATCGGCGCCTTGCCGTTCCGCTCCAGGCCCTTCTTATAGACCAATGAAATCGGAACTTTCACGCCATCTGGAGCCATCGCATAAATGCGCTCCGATTGATACTCCGTGGCATCATAGCCGCCCAGCACCGGCTGCTGTTTTTTTAGCACTCGCTCCCGCGTATCCATGTTGTAATCGAACACCGAATCGGGCGTGACCAGCGACGTGTAGTGGAAGCGCAGCAGCTTGGTATCGTACTCCTCATTCGCGCCGAGGCCCGCGGTATAAACCGGCTCCGGGAATTCAATGTAATGCGTATTTCCTGTGGTGAAATTCCCGATGCGAATTTTGATGAGACCGCGATCGCGCTCCTCCGTGATCAAATAATCTTTGAACGCAGTGACGCTCTCAATCGTCGAATCGGGACGCGCCGCCATCACTTCTTTCCAATTCGCTCGCGATGGATCCTTCACCGGCGCTTCCATCAATCGAAATGTTTTAGCCCCGTCATTGGTGCGAATGAACCAAGAGTCACCGTGATGGGTAACGTCATACTCGGTCTCCGCAACGCGCGGCAGCAGGATCGCGAATTTTCCCTTCAGCCGGTCCGCGGCGATATAGCGGACTTCGGAGGTCAGCGAGCTTCCGATATTGATCAGGACGTATGCGCGGCTCCTAGTCTTTTCGAGTTCGACCGTAAATCGTTCGTCTTTTTCATGACAAACCAGCGCGTCCTTCTTGACGCCCAGTGTGTGACGAAACACTTTGTACGGCCGCTTGGCGGCATCGAGCACGGTATAGAAAAACGTCTTGTTATTGTTGCCCCATTCGAGCGAATAGTAGGTGTTCGGAATCGTGTCCGGGAGCAACTCTCCGGTGGTCAGATCCCGAATATGAATGGTGTACGCTTCATCGCCCTCGAAATCCACTGAGTATGCCAACAGCTTGTGATTGGGGCTCGCCACGAAGTTGCCGACTCGAAAATATTTCTTCCCCTCAGCCATCGCGTTGCCATCCAGCAGCACTTCTTCTTTCCCGCCAGGGCCATGCTTGCGGCAATAGATCGCGTACTGCTTCCCTTCCTCAGTGCGGGTGTAATAAAAGTAATCGTCGCGCTTGGTGGGCACGCTGAGGTCGGTCTGCTGGATGCGGCCGAGCATCTCCGAGTAAAGCTTCGATTGCAGCGCCGCGGTGTGCTTCATCTCGGCCTTGGTGTACTCATTTTCCGATTCCAGATATTTGATCGTGTCGGGATCATTACGATCGCGCAGCCAGGAATAGTTGTCGATGCGCGTCTCGCCGAACGTGGTCGACGGCTTGGGCAAACTTTTGGCAATGGGCGGCGGAACGGAAACAAGTGGGGTCATGATGGGGAGAAAGGTAAGCTGCACTTCCATTCTATCCGCCGCTACAATGAAAACTCACCATGTCCCGACAGTTTGATCTCATACCGCGCCCGGTGGCGCGCGTGGATACGGCATTGCGGCAGATCGTCACCCCGCTCCCGGTGCCGGAATCTCTGCCGATTATCGAAAGCCTCCACCGCCATGAGCCGGTTTCCATGCAGGGCCAGCCGCCGATTGTGTGGGATCGCGCAGAAGGTTTTCAGGTTTCGGACGCGTGGGGCAATCGCTGGATTGATTGGTCCAGCGGCGTGTTGGTGGCGAACGCCGGGCATGGGCGGCGCGAAATGATCGACGCAATTAGCGCGCAAGCCGCGTCAGGCTTGCTTCACAATTATTGTTTCCCCAGCGCCGTTCGCGCGAAGACGGTGGAGAAGATCGCGTCGTTGCTGCCTCTATCGCTGGATCGCGTTTTTCTGTTGACCACCGGATCTGAAACGGTGGAATGCGCTATCAAACTGTGCCGCACGCACGGAATGAAAATGGGTGGGCGCGGCAAGCACGTGATCATTTCCTTCGATCATGCATTTCACGGACGCACCCTCGGCTCGCAACTGGCGGGCGGCATTCCTTCGCTGAAGGAATGGATCGTCAACCCCGATCGCGGATTCGCGCAGGTGCCTTTTCCCGACGGATTCCGGACGCCCGATACATCCTTCGACTTTTTCCTGAAATCGATGTCGGAGAGCGGCGTCGAATCGCAAAATGTCTGCGGCGTCATTCTCGAAACGTATCAGGGAGGCAGCGCCGCGTTCGCGCCGCGCGAGTATATGCAGTCGCTGCGGAACTGGACCGCCGGCCATAACGTTTTGCTGGTCTGCGATGAAGTGCAGGCGGGCTTCGGACGCACCGGCGCCATGTGGGGATTCGAACATTACGGCATCGTTCCGGATCTTGCGCTGTTCGGAAAAGGGATCAGCAGTTCGCTGCCTCTGGCCGCCGTCGCCGGCCGCGCGGGCATAATGAATCTGCATCCGCCGGGCAGTATGACTTCGACACACACCGGCAATCCCATTGCCTGCGCGGCTGCCATGGCATCGATGGATCTGATCGTCAAAGAAGGCTTGGTCGAAAATTCCAAGCGCTTGGGCGAGCTACTTCACGCGCGGTTGCGAGCCATGAAAAGCCGCTATCCGCAGATCGGCGATGTTGCGGGAAAGGGCCTGGTTGCAGGTCTGGCAATGGTTCGTCCCGGCACGAAGGAGCCCGATGCAAATGCCGCGTTCGATCTCATCTGGCGCACGATTCAGAAAGGAGTGCTGATGTTCGGGCCTGTCGGCTATGGTTATGCGACGGTGAAAATCTGCCCGCCTCTTTCGATCACCGAAGCCGCGCTCGCAGAGAGCCTCGGGGCATTTGAAGAAGCCGCGGCGGAGATTTTCGCTTGAGTTTCGACGCCGTCGTGATCGGCGGCGGCATGATCACACACGATCAACTGTTGCCATCGCTCTATCAATTGCGGCGTCTTGGACACATCGGAAATATTCGTGTGTGTGCGCGTAACCCCGCCACGCTTCAGAGACTGGCGGAGTCGGAAACCATTCGCGCGGCGTTTCCGGATCAGACCTTTGAGCGCACGAACGAACCCTTCGAACGTGTATTGCAATCGATGGCTCCCAGGCAGCTTGCCGTAGTCGCAGTGCCCGATCCTTTGCATAGCGACGTCATTCTCGCGGCGTTGAACGCCGACCTGCATGTATGCGCCGTGAAGCCTTTGGTCATGAGAGTGGTTGATTCCGAAAAAATCGAGAAGGAAGCAAGCAGGCGCGGCCTCTTCGTCGGCATCGATTATCACAAACGTTTCGACGATCGCAGTCTGATGGCTCGCCGCGCGTATCGCGAAGGAAAATTCGGCGAATTCCGGCTCGGCAACGCGTGCTTGCATGAGAAGTGGAATTACCGCCGCTCGAATTTTCAGAACTGGTGTACCTGCGAAAATTCCGATGCGTTCTGTTACATCGGCTGCCATTATGTCGACCTGGTGCAGTTCATCACCGGCCTGGAACCCATCGCCGTCAGCGTCTATGGACTGCGCGACCGCTATCCCAATGGCAACGAAGGTTTCCTATGGACCGATGCGCGCGTGCGTTGGGCGAACGGCGCGTGCCTCAATGTGCAGAACGGGCTCGGATATCCGGAGGAAGGTCCCGGATCGAATATGCAGGGCCTGACGATGTGGTGCTCCGGCGCGGACGGCGGAGCGATGATTCGCCACTCCGATCAGTATCGAGGCATGGAGTATTCGTATCTCGGCGGTCCGTACAGCGAACCGAGCTCAGACTATTTCCAATACGTGCCGGACTCCGAAGGCTTCATGCCGGTCGGCTACGGGTACCGCTCCATCGAGCGGATCATCGACGCCTGCCGCAGAGTGGAGGATGATCCGCGCGCTCTTCGCCAGATCGATGGCGAAGGCCTCCTCGCAACGCCGGCCAACAGTCGTCATAATGAACGAGTGATCCAGGCGGCGCGCAAGTCGATTCTCGACGGAGGACGGGAAATAACTTTATGAGGCAAGCACGTATTGCCATCGGGCTATTGCTCACCGCGCTCCTGCTGCTCGCAGGCGGGCCGGGATTTCGGTCTCGCAAACAGTTTGAGGAGCACTTCGCCAAACACGGACACGAGTTCGGCAGTATCTCGGCGGACGAATATTTGCATCTCGCGCAGGAGTTGCGGGACGCACCAGCCGGCGGCCCGATCCTCGAAATCGCCAAGCCGGACGGCGTTATCACACGTTTCGACAAGCGCTCCGGCGCCTTCGGAGCCTACAATCGCGACCGCACCATCCGCACATTTTTCAAGCCTAACGACGGCGAGCGCTATTTCAAGCGCCAGGCGGACCGGCCATGACAGTCGACGAATATCTGCGCGCCAATGGATATCCTGACCACGTGGTCCGTGGCGGCCGCGCCGGACTCGTACGCCAGTGGCGTGAGTTTGTGGAGCAAGTCGAGCGAGGCTACTCACTCGGCCTGGAAGATTATCGCAACGACCTCGACGTCCGGGCGATTCTGGCGATGGCGGACGCGGAGGATGAAGAAGTGCTCGCGCTCGACGAGCGCCTGAAAAAATTGCTCATCATGTGCGATAAGCGAGTGTGGGAAAGCGCGCCAGGCGAACCCTTTTGGGATTTCGGCTATCCCCGTAACGCCGGTCCGGATTTGCTGCACGATCTCCAAAGTGAGGCGATCCGCGACGAGTAACCTCTAACTCACAGCCCTGATATGCACCAGATCCTCACGGCATGTCCGATAAATTCCGTGCATCCCTTCAAACGGACACGGCACTGACCGCGTCCCGATTTTAAAGAACGGGCACAGACCATAATTCTTTCCCGGCTGCTGCTTCTCAATCACGATCCCAGGAACGCGCCCTATCGCGGTCAGCGCGGCGACGCTGCGGCTGATCATGGAATGCGGAACTTCCTCCTGTGCCTTCGCGATGCCGAGCATGGTTTGAAAACACCCGTCGGCAATCGAACGGCGGATCTTGCCGCGATCCATTCCGGAGGCCGCGCAGAACTCATAGGTCCCGTTCAGATGATCCGCGTCGGCTGGATAAACGGGCATCACCGCCGCGTTCACGATACCGTTGAGAAATTCCTCCTGCTCCTTGGGCAGCGCCGCGTCCGTGGGCATCGCTTCCTCGCGCAGTTGTCCCAACTGCCGGTCGATCTGGCCGGAGGCGCGCTCCATGCCGTAAATCTTTTCGTTATCTTCGAGCGAAGTCGCGCGGGCGGCGATTTTGCGCAGCGAATCGTAAGCATCCGGCTCGTCTTCCGTCTGCCGGACATTCAGCGCGCCCACCAGAAAAAGATCGGGTTCGCGATGCCGGCGCACCAGCTCATCGCGCCAGCGTCCGCAGCCTAGCGTCCCTTGCAGGCGATCCATCTGCACCTCCCGCAGCACTTCGAACGCCGGCATGAACGGCAGATTATCGAACATCCCTCCATCGCCGTAGAACACGTCGCGGCGCCCCACGCCTGGATATAATGCGCTGGCACGGCGCGGCGCGAAGGCCATCGGAAACGCGCTCGACGCCAGCAGCGCCTCGATCAGATCGTAGCGATCCGCGGTAAGCTGCGCGCCCAGAATCGTGATCCACTCCGTCACCAGATTCACGGCGGTGGCGAAAAACGCGATCCGGCTCTGTTCGAGAAACGGCTGTACATCCTGCTTCACATCTCCCAGCACCAGCCTGGTCTCGCGCTCCAACAATGACGAGCCGATCAGCGCATCATGAATGCCCAGCCGGTCGATCGTTTCCGTTTTGATTTGCGTCCAGAACGTGTTCGTGGCCCGCGTGAAATGCCCCGCCACAAACTCCGCGGCGATGCGCGCCGTCGCCCGGTAAGGAATCAGAAACAGGTCGGAAATGGCGTCGATCAACGCCGGTGGAGCGCCCGTAATCGCGCTGCCCGGATCCTTCCGGCTGCCTGCCCGCACCATCTTTCGCAGCACGTTGGGCGAAAGATTCATGCTCGCCCCACGGCTGCGAATCCCCACGTCCTTGATCGCCGATTTCAGCGTTTTCGTCAACGCGACCCGCTCGTCCACTTCAAGAAACAGGTTCGTCAGGCGCCGCAATTTCACCT
>Ga0116129_1000206_pt1 | contig 42463 bp, 36 predicted proteins | sample June2015DPH_17_2_FD_89732 | JGI IMG/M metagenome (GOLD analysis project Ga0116129, IMG submission 89732) | Peatland microbial communities from SPRUCE experiment site at the Marcell Experimental Forest, Minnesota, USA - June2015DPH_17_10 | ecosystem: Environmental > Terrestrial > Soil > Wetlands...
ATTTGCGTGAGACGAGCTCGTGTAACGTAGCCAAGGCGGGCAAGGTCTGCATAGTCGACAACCTCACGGCGGTCGACTAGCTCCTGAAATTTGATCGCAAGTGCCATTAGGCGAGCGACCCTTGGAATGCGCGGCGATCCTGCCGACTCGACGGAGGGCACGGTTCGGGCGTCTGGTTTCGCTTTGGGGCGACGCTGGCGCACCAGTAGCGTCACCTCGACCTGGATGGCCCCACCCTCCCTTGGCTCGGAGGCTGTTCCCGTTTGCTTTTTCACTCGCATAGTTCTTTCGCTCCAGCGCTGCGGAAGTTGACGGTTACTTTGCAGTTCCGCCCGTCATAGCCGACTTTGGCGACCAGCAGTTGAATCAGTTGCTCTTGCTCCCGAGTGGTCAGGGACGTCCATATCGCCCCGAACTCGGCAAGAGTGTGCCTGAGGTCTTCGCCGTTGATCCGTTCGGTGTCGAGGGCCTTCCTTTCGGCGGCAAGTTCCGCCAATCGGCTCTCTGCAGTCTCAATCTCCTTTTGAAGGCTCACCAGCCGATCGAACCGCGCGCCGGAGTCCACGCTGGTGTCGGCCGCATCTCGGGCAAGGTTCTGGTTAAGTTGCCGGAGGCTCCGCCGTTGCGTCTCTAACTCTTGGTCCAGATCACGGCGTCGACTCGCAGTCTGATTGAGGGCTTCGGCAGCAACAGCTTCCGCCAGCTTCGGGTCGGTACCGATGCGCCGGATGCTATCTAGGACGGCAGTCTCGATAGCCTCCGCAGAAACCGACTTCGTTTCGCAATTCTGCCACCCTCTCTGTTGGGCGTTATAGCAGACGTAGTAACGGTAGCGTTTCGAGTTCCGCATCGTGTACGTGTGCATCATCGGCGCCCCGCAGGGAACGCAGAAGAGGACCCCACGCAGCAAGGCGCCCAACTTGTTCCTGACGATGGCGCCCTTGTCGCTGCCGTTGCGTTGGAGCGTTTCGTGGACCTTGTCCCAGGTCTTCTGATCAATGATTCGGTCGTGCTCACCCTGGTAGAGAACGCCTTTGTGGTCAACCATTCCGGTGTAGAGGACGCTGGTCAGGATCGCGTGCAGCGAGCCTCGGGTGAACGGTTTCCCGCCTCGGACGTTGCCGTCTTCCGTCGTCCAGCGCTTGGTCACCAAGCCGATCCGCTGGGTTTCCTGAAGGACCGGAAGCGTCGATCCCTTAGCGATGTACAGGCCGAAGATGGCTCGAACCTGCTCCGCCTCGGCAGGATTGACGATGATCCGTCCACCCTTGGTGTCGATGTCGTAGCCGAGCACCGGGTGGCCGCCGATCCACTTGCCTTTCCGTCGCGCGGCCGACATCTTGTCGCGCGTGCGCTCCGATATGATTTCACGCTCGAACTGGGCGAACGACAGGAGGATATTCAGCGTTAGGCGGCCGATTGATGTTGTCGTATTGAACTGCTGAGTCACCGCCGCGAAACTGACGCCGTTACGGTCGAAGATCTCGACGATCCGACTGAAGTCGAGTAGCGATCGACTGAGCCGGTCAACCTTATAAACCACGACACAGTCCACCGATCGCGCCTCGACGGCTGTCAAGAGCCGCTTCAGTGCTGGGCGATCCATGTTGCCGCCGGTGTAGCCACCGTCGTCGAAATGGTCGGTGACCACTTGCCAGCCCTCGTTCTTCTGACTGACGATGAACGCCTCCGACGCTTCCCGTTGGGCATCAAGGGAGTTGAACTCCTGATGGAGTCCCTCCTCCGTGGACTTCCGCGTGTAGATCGCGCACCGGATGGTCTTCACAGCGGTCGATCCGTTCGACGCCTTTGCCGGCGCGAGTGCGACGCTATTCCTTGCCATTGGGCTGTTCCTCCGTGGACGTCAACGAGAAGAAGAGGAAGCCATTCCACTTCGTTCCAGTCACCTCGTGGGCGATGGCACTGAGGGACCGGTAGATCTCGCCGTCGAACTCAAACCCATTCACCAGGATCTTCACGATGACTCGGCGGCCCTTATATTCGCGTTCCAGATAGGTTCCCGGCGGAGGCAACCGCGCGTCGAGGGCGCTGGCCACCTTGCGGCTGACGCTCAGTTTGGGGTCCAGGGTGGCGTCTGGCCCGAACTTGGTCTTGGGTGCCCGGATGCGCAGGTCTGCATCGTTGGCAATTTCCAGCGCGCGGCGGCGCGCACGTTCGGAAAGGCCGCCTTCGGCGATTGCCTGGATGCGCCAGGCGATCCTCCGAAACAGGAACTGTTTGTGACTCGATCGGGACTCCTCGAGGAACACCTCAAGATACTTCTGGCGAAGCTGGCCGACTGGCATCGTGCTCAGCTCGTCAATCCCCTTCCGCATCGCGGTCTCCACTTCGTTCTCCATTCTCATGGCAGTTAACCTCATGTCCATGACGGCTCGAAGTTTCGGAATTAGCAAGTGGAGGGGCGGCTCGCCGGAGTTGTTCCCGATGCCGGAGGTAGCCGGCGGCAAGGATACTGGCGATGGATCGCAAATCTTCAGTCGGAATTCCCAAGACGATTACCTCGCTGTGGATTGGCACCACAACGAAAGTCCGCCTTGCGGTCGTTCCGCTGTCGAGCGGCTGCTGGAGAGTGCGAATCACCCTCCGCTGTAAACATACGCAAGGAGTTCGAAAAGTGGAAACCGAGAAGTTCACCGCGTTAACCGCGAGTGGGCGTTCTCCCGAGAGACGGAGAAGTCCGGCGGAGGTGCGCCGCAGGAGGCTCACCGGGCCGACGACAACGGTTCTCCGAGGCCGGAACGAGAGAATAGGATCGTCTGGAAATGCATGGCGGAATTGGGGATATCTAGCGGGACTACGGCAGGCGCGGAAAGAGCGATGGCGTCAACCAAGAGGGCGGTGGCGTTCGGAGAGAAATAGTTTGGCTCCTCGGGTAGGATTCGAACCTACAACCCTTCGGTTAACAGCCGAATGCTCTACCATTGAGCTACCGAGGAACAATACTGGAAGGCTTTTTTATTACACCAAACCGAGCCCGCTCTGTCAATCCTCCCGCTCTCCGCGCCGTAGATAAGCGTCGTTTTTCGTCAGCCAGTCTTCGCGAAGCGGCGAAAAAATGTCCAGGTCCAACGTATCTTCCAGCGCCACCGCCCGATGTGGAACGTTCGACGGGATGTGCAGCACCTCGCCTTTCCGCACCACCACTTCCCTGCCCTCCAGCTCGAACTTCAGCGCGCCTTCTAGAATATAGGTGATCTGTTCGCTCTCATGATGATGCTCCGGCACCACCGCGTCCTTTTTCAGAAATACCTGAGCCACCATCGCCTTCTCGCCGCTAATTACCTTGCGTGAGATCACGTCGCTCATCGTTTCCAGCTCTACCTCGTCCCATTTGAAAAATTTCATAAGAGTTTCTCCATCGTATCTCGAACTTGCCCCCACGCCGCCGTGCGCGGATCGATCAACTCAAAATGTCCCGCGCCGTCCGGCGCCGTCAGCGTACAATCGTCTCCGCTCTGGCGCGCCGCCGCCACATACCCGCGACTCATCGACATCGGCGCCACCTCGTCCCGATCCCCGTGAATCACGCGTTGTCGCACTCTCAACGGAACCATCTCGATCGGCGACGCGGCGCGATAGCGCTCCGGCACCTCCGCCGGGGATCCGCCTAGAAAATCTGCCACTACGTTCCCGCTCAGCTTCCATTCCCACGCTTTTCTCAGGTCCGCCACAGGCGCCAGGGGGACAACCCCTCGCAACGAGATTATATTTTGCTTGGCGAGCCACAATACCAATTGCCCTCCCGCGGAATGCCCCGTCGCAACCACCCGCCTCATATCCAAAGATTGCTCCTTCGCGATCTTTTCCAAGTGCCCCGCCCCTGCCTGGATATCATCGAACGTCCCCGGAAATCCCCCGCCCGCATTCCCGAGCCTTCGATACTCCAGGCTCCACGCGGCGATCCCCGCCTTCGCCAACGCAACACAAAAATGCCCAATATGCCGCAAATCGTAGCGCGCGCGCCAGTATCCGCCATGAATCACGATTGCCACCGGATGCGGCCCTCTACCCTCCGGCAGGTACAATTCGCCAAATTGAAATTCATCGCTGCCGTAAGCGAGGTGGACGCCCGGCGGAGCCGCCGGAATTTCGAGAATGCTCTGCGCCGTGAGTGCCTGCGGCCTGAGCAATGTGCCGGGCACGCCGAACAGAGTGCGTCTCGATATCACCAGTCAATTCTAACGTCTTCGTCGATTTCCCTTTCCGTTGTATGATGCTCAAGGGGAAAAGATAATTCATGTCCAGTCCGACGCCGCCGAATATGCAGCCGCAGGGCCAACCGCCCGTCGCCAAGAAAACCAGCGTTTGGGTCTGGATTCTTGGCGGAATCGCCATTTTCCTGTTTGCCATCACGCTCACCTGCGGAGTCATTGGCTACATGGGCATGCGCATGATTAAGAGCGCCGGCTTCGATTCGGAATTGATGAAGCGCAACCCTGGCCTGGCCATGGCAAAGATGGTCACCGCCATGAATCCGGATCTCGAAACGGTCAAGACCAACGACCGCGAAGGCACCATCGTGGTGCGTGAAAGGTCCACCGGCAAAGTCATGACGATGAGGTTCGATCCCGACACCAAGAAGATGGTTGTCACCACCGACGATGGCAAGCAGGCCAGCGTCACAATAGATAATAATGGCGTCTCGGCACAGTCGGCCGATGGCACCGTAAAATTCGGCGGCGCTACCGGATCCAACGCGCCCGCCTGGGTGCCCGTTTATCCCGGCTCATCTCCGCAGGGCACCAGCGCCGAGGGTTCCCAGAATACCTTCACCTTTAAATCGAACGATCCGGCCACGAAAATCCTCACCTACTATACAGACCAGCTCAAAGCCGCTGGATTCAACATCAATATGAGCTCTAACACAGATCAGGGCGGCATGGTGCTGGCGTCCGACGAGGGGAAGAAGCACACCATCACCGTCAGCGTGGGAACTTCCTCCGACGGTACAGAAACCGCCGTCACCGCTATCGAGAAGAAGTAAAACTCTACCCGATGTTGCTGGCTCCAACTATCCTAGGACGGCCATTCCTGGCTGCATTCTTAGCGGTCCTCCCTCTCTGGTCCGCCGACGCCATCATTCTCGATTGCGCCCATGAAAGCCGCGTCTTCCGGGAGACCCGCCACTTTCGTATTTTCCTTCCGCCGGACTACGAATCCTCCACCCTCCGCTATCCCGTCGTTTACTGGTTTCACGGCTTCGGCGAGCGTTACAATCAAGGCCCCGCCAACAAAGAATACGACCGCGGTAACGATTATAACGGCGACAACATCGCCAACTTCGTCGCCAGCCACGACGTGATCGTCGTAAAGCCGGACGGCTACAATCCGCGCACTCTCAACGACGACTATCCGCGCCCCTACAACATCGGCCCGGTTGAAACCGACCGTCAGTTCCCGCTCTATTTTCCGGAGCTGGTCGCGTTGATCGACGCCCATTACCGTACCATCCCCGATCGCGAGCATCGCGCCACCAGCGGCCTCTCGATGGGCGGATTCATGTCATATTGGATCGCCGGGAAATACCCGGACCTGGTTTCGAGCGCCTCAAATTTTATGGGATCGTGCGAATTCCTGGTCGGTCCGCGCGACTTCCCCGCTGAGTACCGGCATGAGGAAATGCGGGAAAATTATGCCGGAGTCCGCACCCGTCTGGTCACCGGCACGCGCGATTTCATCCAGTTTTACCATCGGCAATTGAACCAGTTCTGGACCATGCCCACGCATGAATCCGAAGAATTCGATTTCGACCACGGGACACCAGGAATAGCCAAAACACTGGCCTTTCACATGGATGCCTTCGCCGCGCCGCTTCCCCGCCCTGAAGTCTGGAGCCACGCCGATGTCTATCCGGGCTTCTCCGTCTGGGACTGGACCGTCGAGAGCGACCGCAAGCAGCCCGGCTTCACTTCGATCGACAGCGTATCCCGGACCGGCTTCCATTCGACCGTTCGGGAGTGGCTTCCCGGCGGCCGCGTACTCCGCGATGTGCATCTGAAAGTCACCACCGCGCGCCTGTACCGGAAAAATTCACGAGTCCCGGTCACCACCATTCGCCTGCGCGACAACTTTATCCAGCGGGAGCATCTGTTCGCCGACGTGGAAGGCCGCCTGCATCTCGACCTCGATGGCGACGAGTATCAGGTGCGAATCGGCCGCGGATTGGTCCCACGATCGATCGATACGCCGCCGCTGCCGACCGCGCCCGTCAGCACAGATTTCCAAATCTCCGACCATCGCACGCTCCAAATATTTCAGCATGCCATCGAGCCGAAGACCCTGACGCTCGGTCAAGGAAATGGGGACGGGAAGGCGAACCCCGGCGAACAAATCGCCATTCTATTCCCCGATGGCGACGCCTACCGCGCGGCCGAGCTCTTTTCCGACGATCCCTGCGCCGATTTGACCACACGCATCTCAGACAACTGGTCCGACTACGATTCGGTAGGCGCGTCGGCCAAATACACGCTGGCAAAAATCAGCCCTACCTGCCCTTCCGGCCACATTATAAAGATGCAAGCCCGCGCGCTGCTTCCCAACAAACCCAATCACAAGATCCGGGAAGCCACTATAGAACTCCAGGTAACCCGCTAATTCTCCTGGGTGCTGCTACCCTTGAATTTCATGAACCCTCAGCAACAGGACCAGCCAAAGCCACCGATCCCCGGCGTGAATCGCCTTATCGCCATCGGTTCCGGGAAAGGAGGCGTGGGTAAAACCACCGTTTCCGTGAATTTGGCCATTTCACTCGCCCGTTTGGGGCGCCGCGTCGGTCTTCTCGACGCCGATGTCTACGGCCCCAACGTCCCTCTGATGATGGGCGTAAATCAAACCCCAAACGCCCTTGGCGAACGTATTCAACCCCTCGAGAAATACGGCGTGCGCCTGATGTCGATGGGATTTCTGAATCCCGGCGACAAGCCGCTGGTGTGGCGTGGGCCGATGCTGCACAGCGTGATCCAGCAATTCCTCCGCGGCGTCGATTGGGGTGAGCTCGACTATCTCCTGATCGACCTGCCTCCCGGCACCGGCGACGTAGCTCTCTCGCTGATCCAGACCGCTCCGCTTTCGGGAGCCGTCGTCGTCACCACCCCATCGGATGTTTCGCTCGAAGATGCCCGCAAAGCCATCAATATGTTCGCCCAGGTCCGTGTTCCTGTGCTGGGATTGGTCGAAAATATGAGCTATCTGATCGCCCCCGGATCGGGCGAGCGCATCGATGTCTTCGGCCACGGCGGCGGTAAACGGACTGCCGAAAAGATGAGCGTGCCTTTCCTGGGCGAAATCGCGCTCGATCCGCAAGTCCGTATCGGAGGCGACAGCGGGATGCCGGTCTCCGCACACATTGGGGACGAAGAACCGCACGGCGCACCCTTTCGCGCGCTGGCCAAGCTGATCGAAGAGCGTTGTGCCTCGATGCAAAGCAGCGCTCCGAAGATTACGATTGAGGACTAGCAGCCCCACTAGAGGGCCCACGCTCGAACTACAGAACGAACCCAAGACGCCAGTTTTGGGCTGAAGTGTCATATAGATACTCGCTCGAAAATGCGGAACGAACCCAAGAGGGAGGTTTGATCTGAAGGGCCATATAGATACACATTCGAAAATACAGAACGAACCCAAAGGGGCAGTTTGAGGCTGAAGTGTCATATAGATACGCACTCGAAAATGCGGAAGGAACCCAAGAGGGCGGTTTGATTTAAAGGGCCATATGGATACACACTCGAAAATACAGAACGAACCCAACCACGAGACGGGCGGGTAGCGCTGATTGGCGCACGCGATTGAGATCGATCCCAAGATCCCTTTCTTAGGGCCTCCAGCTTTTAGGATATGCGAGGGGATGCAAGGCCAATCGCAGCAAAATCGCTAAGGTCGTAAAGACAAAGACGACTACGAAATTATTTTTCGCTGTGATGCGGCAGGGCGAAGGTTATGTAGGCGCCTTGAATGGGGGTTTGGGTGGCGGGAAGCAATCCGGCTTGGGCGGCGGCGCAGAAGACGATGTACTCGCGTCCGTTGAGTTGATAGACGGCGGGCATTCCTTCGAGAGCGGCGCTCACCTCCATCTCCCACAGCAGCTTGCCGGTTTCCACGTCGAAGGCGCGGACCTTTTTATCGCGGGTGCCGGTGAACAGTAATCCTCCGGCGGTGATGACGGGGCCGACTTTGGGATAGTGGGTGCCGGTGCCTTTCAGACCCTTCTCGGGAACATCGCCGAGCGCGATCTTCCACTTGATGACGCCTTCGTTCAAATCATAAGCAGTGAGCGAGGTCCAGGGCGGCGCGATGGGCGAGATGCCGTCGCTGGCGATCATAAAGCCGAAGCCGCTTAAATAACGATCGTCATCGGCCTTATCCGGTTCGAGCTTGAGGAGAGACGGGAGATCCTTGGAAACGACGACCAGCGTGCCTTTAGCGGGGTCGACGGCGGCGCCTCCCCAATTGGCTCCGCCGTTGTTGCCGGGCATTTGAATGGTTCCGCGGCGGGCGGGCGGCGTAAAAAGACCTTCATTGCGGGCGCTGAGGATCTGGTCGCGGAAGCGGGCTCGATCTTCTGGAGACAGATAGGGGCTGAGGTCGTCGACGGTGAATTTCTGGCGCGCATAGGGCGGAGGCTTGGTTGGAAAAGGCTGGGTAGGCCAAGTGGTCTCGCCCGGCATATCGGATTTGGGGACGGGGCGCTCCTCAATAGGCCAGACCGGCTGGCCTGTGACGCGGTCGAAAACCCAGACGAAGCCCTGCTTGCTGACTTGGGCGACGGCGTCGATGGCTTTCCCGTTTTGATGCAGCGTGAGAAGCTTGGGCGCAGTGGCATCGTCGTAATCCCAGATATCGTGATGCACCATCTGGAAATGCCAGAGGTGCTTGCCGGTGCGGGCGTCCAGAGCGAGCAGGCTGTCGGCGAAAAGATTGGCTCCAGCGCGATCGACTCCGTAGAAATTGTATTTCGCGCTGGCCGTAGGCGCGTAGATGATGCCGCGCTTTTCATCGAGGGAAAATTCGCTCCACACGTTGGCGCCGCCGACTTTTTTCCAGGCTTCGGGCGGCCAGGTTTCGTAACCGGGCTCGCCGGGGTGAGGGATGGTGTGAAAGGTCCAGACCAGGCGTCCGGTGCGGACGTCGAAGGCGCGGATATCGCCGGGCGCGGATCCGTATCCTTGATTGGTGGCAGAGCCGAGAATCAACAGATCCTCAAAAACGCGGCCAGGAGTGGTCGATTGCACCAGCGACAAAGTTTTGGGATCGCGGCCTAGGCCCGCCTTCAAATCGACGCTGCCGTTGGTTCCAAACGACGCGATATCCTTGCCTGTTCGCGCGTCGATGGCGTGTAAAACATGATTGCTCGCGAACAGCAGGCGGCGATCAGAGCGGTCCTTGCTTTCCCAATAGTTGATTCCACGGTTGGTGATGATCTTGATTTCAGGGCCGGAGGTATGGGTCCAGATTTCCTTGCCGCTGGCGGCGTCGAGCGCGACGATGGAATTATTTTTCGCCAGGACGTACAGGACGCTATCGACCACGAGAGGATTGAAGAAATACTTATTGTTGTCGCCGGTCGAGTAGGTCCAGGCAATTTCCAGCTTGGATACGTTCGAGCGATTGATCTGTTCGAGCGCGGAAAATTGAGAGGAATCGGAGCCGCCGCCGTAATCGGACCAGGTGGTATGAGTTTGCGCGAAGAGAGAGCAACTCAGTAGGAAAAGCAGGCGCTTCATGAGTCTTTTCATAATAGCCGCAATAAAAGTGGTTTAATTCTTCTATGGAATTCCACTGCGAGGATTTTCCACAATTCGGCGTCGTGCTTGTTCCGCCATCGGACCCCGAGTATGACCGGTTGCTGGTGGATATTGAGCGTCATGTCGGACCCGTTGATGGTCGCGATGGAGAATTTTCCGCTATTCTGATCAACCGCAGCCAACATGGAATCGCGGCGATTCAACCCATGTGGACCTTTGAGGAGGTCAATGGCCGCACCCACCGGATGTCTTTAGCAGAGGGTCGAATCCAGCCGTCCTTCTTCCCTTCGGGCTTTCCCAGAAGTCATTGAGGCGTTACGGATATTGGAGCGTAATTCTGCCGGGGTCGAAGCGATATTTGAGCAGTAGCGGCCAGCAGGTTGGCGATAATAGCGATGTTCGTCCTCCGGAGCCGGACGAAATGTGGACGGGGTTTGGCGTTGGCGCAGGGAGTGGACGCCGCTTCCAGGGCCCACTTAAAAAGGTCACGCTCAGCATGGACGGCGTGTTCTTCGAAGATGGCGGCTTCATCGGTTCCAACCGGAGGGGCCTGTGGGAGCAGATCGTCTTGAGCGCGGAAACTCACTTACGGCTGGCGAAAATCGCGAATCAGATGCATCAAGCGGGAGACTCTGCGCAGAAACTTCTTGCTGAGATCGAGACTGTCACCGGTCCTCTAACTGAATTTGTGCCGGCGCCGCCTATGGGCGAAAGGACGGAAGAAATGTATCGTCAGGAGGCACTGGAAAGGTTGGCGCGGGGGATCGCCATGACGCGAAAGATGCAGGATGACGAGCGCGCTGTAAATATGATTATGGGCTGGGGCGAGCAGTTCGCTCCACGGTTTCGTAGGCTTTGAAGCTCCCTTACGAGCCCAGCCACGAGGCGATTGTGGCGCTCAATTGCTGGACATTCCAGGCTGAAAGCTGCGCCAGCATATTGACTGCTTCGACGCTTAGATAAACCTGCTCGCCGGTGAAATAGTTCGGGAAGTTGTACAGCGGCGCCGTCGAAACCGATATCTGGGCCAGATCCTTCTGAATCCCGGCATCCGTGATCGCGTTCTGCCAGTTACTTACCGGATTGTTGTACACCCACAGCACGTCGACGACGCGGCCGGCCGCGATATTCGCTACTGGATTCGCGATCGTCACCAAGCCCTTTTGTAGATAAGCCGCCGTTGCCTTGCCCAACGTCGCGCCTCCGCCGCAACTGGCGTTGTATAAGCCGGCTTGTAACGCCGCAAAAGCTCCGGCGGAGTCGTCGAACACTTGTACGTAGCTCATATCTCCGATGCCGGCGCCTCCGTGGCCGAACAAAAGACCGACTGAGGAATCGAGCGTCAGATTCGTCGCCGTTCCGCTCAGCGGCGTCTCCGTGTTGACGAAGGCGATGATCTTGTTGGCGTTGGTTTGCGCCAGCAGTCCCAAGATTCCCGTGTTATCGAAGTCTCCGCCGTCTGAAAATCCGAGCGTGTTGTTGGACGGAGTGGTGAGTTGTCCCTCCGGCCAATAGTTGTAGGTTGGAATCACGTCCGAAGCCTTGGCTGCAAAGGATTCGATGGCGATCTTGAGCGCCACTCCCACCGCATCCGCGACCCAGGCGTCCCAGTGGAGATCGTTGATCAGGTAGTTCTCCAGGTCGGTGACGATATCGTCAATTCCTTCGTCGATAAGCTGTAACAGCAGGGATGCGAAGAAGGCGCTCGAACACCCGGCGATATCGCACAGTGAATAATTCCGGCCGGTCGAAATGGAGGCGGTCCCGGCGATGGCGCCCGGTCCGTTTAACGTCGACGTGAACCCGAAAGATTCAACGCCACCCCCGCCCTTAATGGTGCCGTCCGGACTCTGACCCAAAACACTGGTCGCGACTGGAGTCGCCTGGACCGGAATCTGCGGCGAACTCGGGAGCATCAGATTCTCGAGCAGATTCATGTTCACGATCAGCGACGGCCGCCCTGCTCGCGTCAGATAAAAATCCGATGGAGAAAGATGCGGATTATACTTTGTGATGTTCTGCGCCACCTCCGCGCTCGACAGGCTGAACATGAGGCCGGGCTGCACGAACGGGCCACTGGCATCATAGGTGGCGGAGTACAGCGCGAATGGCTTCAGCACGATTTCGCCGATTCCCGCGATCCAGAACCAGCTCCATTGAGAGGGACTCGCAAAGAACCCCGAATCCATGAGTGTTTTTAGAAATACTCCGACGTTCGCTGTGCTGAATTGCTGCGGCGTCGTCCCTAAGCAATAGGGTCCGATGTAGGAAACATTTCCCGGCGCATTGTCGGTCGGATTGCCCTTGGTGAGCGATTGCGGCGGCACGGGCTGGATCAGGAAGTCCGCGTCGGTCACGTTGGTGCCGTTAATCGTCGCCGGGAGAAAAGTATACAACACCGACGCCCAACTTCCGCCCGACACCGACGAAAGATACTGCTCCGGATCCAGAACAGGCTGTCCGTTCGGCATTGTCATCGCGTTCAACGCCGAGAGTTGTCCCAATGCGCAGGTGAGCGCGCGGGATCCGCCGCCTGAAAGACAAATCCCCAGAACCTGTTCCGTTCCGCCAGTCTGCGTCACGCCGGGATAAACCTTGGCCATTAATTGCTGCGCCATGAAAAATAATTCCCTCCCAATTCCTCAGAAATCAAAGGACCTAAGTTATCATAATTGCGGAGGATCTGGGGTGAAGTCGTTGGTGAAAAAGGCCGTGATCGGAGTCATGCGAATCCTGGTATTTCCGGCAGCGTGTCTGGCCGGCTTCGGACGATGGCATGAGCCTTACCTTTTTTTCGCCAACGCGATGGCGATCCTTCCAGGGATTCTCGGAAGTTACCTTCGAGTCGCGTACTACCACTTCACTCTCGACCGGACTGGCAAGGACTGTCACATTGGTTTCGGTTCGTATTTCGCTCATGCTCGTGCATCGCTTGGGGACAAAGTAGGGATTGGCGCCTATTGCGTGCTCGGACAGGTCGATATCGGCGAAGGGACTCAACTGGCCAGCCATGTGCAAATTGTCAGTGGATCAAGGCAGCATCGGCGCGACGAGTCCGGACAACTTACCGATGAAGGGCGCTCCTTCCGGCGGATCGCGGTAGGGCCCCATTGCTGGATCGGCGCAGGGGCTATCGTGATGGCGAACCTTGGGCGAGGGGTGACGGTCGGGGCCGGCTCCGTTGTCCCGCGCGATGTGCCCGACGGCGAGATCGTTTCCGGAAATCCTGCCCGGAATTCCGCGGTGGCGATAAAACAAGTTTAGTTAGGATCTGAAAGAATAGTTCATATGTGCGGTATCGCTGGTGTCGTGTACCGGGATTCGTCCGCGTCGGCGGAGTCAGTGGTCCGCACGATGCTGCCCCCGCTGGCCCGCCGTGGTCCAGATGCCGAAGGTTTTTTCGCCTGGCCGGGAGTAGGCTTCGGCCACCGGCGTCTGTCGATTATCGACCTGAGTCCAGCCGGCGCGCAGCCCATGCTCTCGGCCGACGGCGAGATCGGAGTCGTCTTCAATGGCTGCATCTACAATTTTCTGGAAATTCGCAGGGAGCTGGAGCAGCGCGGCCATCGATTCCGTTCGCAATGCGACACCGAAATCCTGATTGCGGGCTACCGGGAGTGGGGCATCGATACGATGCTGCCCAAGCTGCACGGCATGTTCGCTTTCGCGATCTGGGACCAGCCTCGGCGGAAACTGACGATGGCGCGGGACCGCCTGGGTGTAAAGCCTCTGGTCTATCGCATCTGGAAGGATGGAATTGCCTTCGCCTCGACGCTCGGCGCGCTCCAGGCAGGCGGATTCACGGACTCGGTGAATCCTAAAGCCGTCCTCGAGTTCCTTGACGTCGGCTTTGTGACCGACGAACAGAGCATCTATACCGGAACCAGCAAGCTTCCGGCTGGCTCGCTTCTCGAATGGGATGCCGGTAAGGTCACGGAGCGCGTTTATTGGACGCTTCCGGACGTCGACGAGTCCTCTTCGATTCGTTTTGAAGAGGCGGTAGAGGAAACGGAGCGGTTGATTATCGAGGCGGTGCGGCTCCGTCTGATTTCCGATGTTCCGATCGGCGCGCTGTTGAGCGGCGGAATCGATTCGACCCTGGTTTGCTGGGGCCTTTCCAAGCTGAACGTCGACATTCGAGCATTCACACTCGGGACTCCCGGCGATCCTGACGATGAGAGCGCCGATGCTCGGGACATCGCGCAGCGTCTGGGGATTCCGCACGAGGTCGTGCATCTTGGCGCGGATCAAAGTTTGCCGCTCGACGAGCTGACCGCGGCCTATAGTGAGCCGTTTGGAAGCTCCTCGGCGTTAGGCATGCTGCGCGTCTCGCAGGCGGTGAAACCCAAGGCGACCGTGCTCCTGACAGGCGACGGCGGCGATGATATATTTCTGGGATATTCGTTTTTTTACAACGCGTGGAAGGCCCAGAATCTATCGCGCAAATTACCGCCGGGGTCGGCGCAGGTCTGGAATGCGGTGCGTCCACTTGTGAAGCATATCCCGGCGCTGCGGCGCGCGCAAAACTTCCTCGATTACACCACCGGCGGGATCGGACCTTTTGCCCGCGTCCGCGTCGGCGTGACTTATTTTGAGGATCGCGGCATGTTTGGGGAGCTGCTGCGCGGCGGCGAAATACGCCATCGCCGAATTCCCGCATCGGTAGATTCGGCGAAAAACCTGCTGGCGGACCTGGTGCGGTTTCAGCGCCGCATGCATTTCACCTCGGAATTCATGACGAAAGTGGATGGCGGGACCATGTACCATTCGCTCGAAGCCCGATCTCCATTTCTCGACCATAAACTCTGGGAATTTGCCGCAAAACTGCCGGCGTCGATTCATTTTCACGAGGGACGACTGAAAGCGGTGTTGCGGGAAATTGTCCGCCGGCATGTAGGACCGGACGTTGCATTTCGCCAGAAGCAGGGATTCACGATTCCGGTGGAGCGCTGGCTGGCCACTAAATGGAGCAGCCACTTGCGGGAGCTGAAAGACGGATCCCTTCTGGTCAAGGACGGTTGGTTTGAGCCCGGTGTGTTGTCGGTCGCCGTGGACGATGCCCTGGCCAGGAAAGTTGTTCCCAACCAACTCTGGAGCTTGGTGGTTTTCGAACATTGGCTTCGCCGCCAAGCGACGCTCGCGGCGCAGCCAGAGCCTATCGGCGCCTGATTCGGCCTACCAAAATTATCATGAGAGGATTGCCTCGCTGAACCCACTCATTGAGGGGACAGATGAAATTAATCCTTTCGTATTGCGTGTTGCTGGCGCCGCTGCTGCTGGCGCAACAGGCGGCTCAGCCGGATGCAGTCGCGCTGAAAAACTGGGCTGTTCTAAAGCCGGCCAATGCCTCCGCTGGGACGTCGAACACTACGCTGAACACTACCGGTCTTGTGTTCATTGCGATTACGCCGTGCCGCATCATGGACACCCGATCCGGGGCCGCCGGATCGGGGGAAACAGGGCCGTTTGGACCTCCTTCGCTGCTGGGCGGCGTGTCGCGCGTGGTTCCTATTCCACAATCCAAGTGCGGAGTGCCGGTGGCTTCGGCTTACTCTTTGAACTTCACCTCTATCTCGCCGCAAGGTCAGGCTGTAGGTTTTATCGCCGCGTGGCCGGATAATATTGCGTGGCCGGGGACGGTAATTCTGAATGCTCCCCTAGGCGGGATCGTCGATAACGCGGCAGTTGTGCCTGCGGGTCCGGATGGTGGAATCTCGGTAGAGGCGACCAATAACGCGGACCTGGTAATCGACATGAACGGGTATTATATTCCTGCCGTAGCAGGCCCCCAAGGGCCGCAAGGCTCGAATGGACCGGCGGGGCCGTCCGGGCCAACCGGAGTTGCCGGTCCCACGGGCCCCTCTGGAGTGGCGGGCGCACAGGGGCCGACCGGCGTAGTCGGTCCGTCAGGACCGGCTGGTACGACAGGTCCTCAGGGTGCGACAGGACCACAGGGATTAGGCGGCCCCACGGGTCCGTCGGGACCTGCTGGAGCGACGGGTCTTCAGGGACCACTGGGTGCGACCGGGCCAGCCGGTAGCACGGGTCCGTCGGGCCCCGCCGGTGCTACGGGTCTTCAGGGACCACTAGGTGCGACCGGACCGGCCGGCGCCACGGGTCCCCTGGGTCCGACTGGTGGTACAGGTTCTCCGGGACCGGCGGGCCCGACCGGGCCGGCTGGTGCTACGGGTCCAACTGGTGGTGCGGGATCTCCTGGCGGCGCCGGTCCGGCGGGTTCAACTGGTCCCTCCGGCGCCACAGGCCCGGCAGGCGCCACAGGTCCCACAGGTCCTGCGGGGCCCGGAATTGCATTTACCGCCAATATCCTCAATCCCGGAGAAGGTGATTTCTTCTTTTCTCCAGGTGCCAGCGGCGATGCCACGGTGGGAGGAGATTGGATCACATTCGCTCAGGTCTCCGTGCCGATGCCGGTGGCCTGCACCTTCGACTCGCTCTACGTAATAGCCAACGCTGTACAAATGGGCCTGGGAGGGGGCGACGTGATCACCGTCACCCTATACAGGAACTCCGTCGCGACGGCCCTCACCGTAACGGTCACGAGTGCGGCCCCCGCAGTCGTCAGTCTCACCGGCCAGTCCGTTCCCATAGCGGCCGGGGACCTGATCGCACTCCTGGCTTCCGGACCCGGAACCACGTCAGGTTCAGATACAATCGCCGCTTCTTTACACTGCCAGTAAAACGGAGCGTGATCCAAATCGAAAAATTCACAGAAGGTACGAGGTCGCCCAACCTGATTACGACAGGTGCGACAAAGACTGTTCAGGATCGCGCAACGGCTGGTATGGTATATTTCCAAATGATTTTTTGCGAACTTTCCAAAATCCCACTGCCCCCAGCGAGCCCACCACCAGATATTGCAGTGCCTGCGAAAGCACGATGTAGCCGATCGCATCCGTGCGGCTGATGCCGAACGGAACAAGCACGCTGACCGCAACAAATTGATAGATTCCTACATAACCCGGCGTGGAAGGCAGCGCGCTCGCCAGACCCAGCCCGGCCAACAGAAGGAAAGCCACCGGCACCTCGATCTTCAGATCGACGGCGCGCGCCACGATCACTGTGAATAGCGCGTCATTCGACCAGATCACCAGCGTCATGGCGCCAAACCCGGCAAGGCGCCGCACATCGTGAAATGCCCGAATGCCCCGGATCACATGGTCAAGAATTGAGTGCATCTTTTCGCGGACCGGGCGAGGAAGCAGGCGGTCAATTAAACCATCGCCGATGTATGAAAAACGAGGCGCGAGGGCGAGCCCCAAGATCCCGCAAATCCCCAGGATCGCGAAGGGTTTAGAGGCATGCACGAGCCAATCCGGTTGCTCCGGAAGCGTCAGGAGGGCGACCGCGCTGATCGTCACGAGTGTAATCGCATCCGCGAAACGCTCCGCTAGAGCGGTCGTCAGAACATAGGCGGTGCTCAGTCCTGAGTTCGTGTGGATGATGTACGTGCGGATCAATTCGCCAGCGCGCGCCGGGAGAAAATTGTTCCCGAAATATCCCGCGCAAGTCGCCCAGAATGCGTCATACATCCTTACCGGACGTTCCGCGCACAGCAAAATCCTCCAACGCGCTGCGCGAAGAAAGAGGCCGAACGTCGCAATCGCGCAGGCGATTGCCAGCTTCCCCGGTTTCGCGTCTCCGAGGAGCTTCCAGACGCCGCGCCAGTCAATCCCTCGCAACGAAAAATACAGCAGCACCGCGGCCAGCCCAAACGCGGCCAGCGTCGAAGCCGCCTTCCACCTCGCCGGTGACCTCACCTCGAACCCCGCGCGTAAATCGTAAGCCTGGTGCCTCCCGGCAGATCCTGCGCATAAAGAATCTTGTACGCTTTTTCGAAAGACGTCATCGCCGTCACCAGTTTTCGTTGGCCACTGTCCGCTTTGCTGCGGAACAATAGCTCGTCGGTCTCGATTGTCTTTGAAGACAGCGCCAGATAGGCGATCGCGCAAGGAGGATCCTCGACCAGGCGCAGGGCGTCCGATTCCGCCACATAATCCGGTGTCACATCGAACCAGGGCAGATAAGAATAGGTTGCCGGGGGACGGTGCGAAAGGACATGCAGCAGCGGAAGGTACGGATACGCGAACAACTGCTCCCCCGGCGAGCATACCGATTGAATTACGCTGGTGGCCTGCTCCGTAGTGGCGATAGCGACGGGCGAAAGGCGCAAACCGCGCAGTTCAGGGAGACTCGAAACATGCGTCGCGTTCGTGATCGGAGGCTCGGTCCAGCTGACCCACGCGTACGGAAGCGACACTTTGAGCATGATCGCCACGATGGCCAATGTGATCGCACCCACCGTGATTCCCTGGCGCAAACCGGGCCCAACCCGCGCGGACGTGAAGCAAATCAGGAATGCCAGAGACGGAATCGCCATCGGTTGATACGCCGCCCAGGATAACGACAACATGTAACTGACCGCGAAAGAGGTCGCGCTCAAAATCCAAAATTGCTTCTGCATCTCATCGAGAGGCCCGCGCAGGCGCTCGAAAAGATAATACGCGCTGATGGCGAGACTCCCGAATAGCCCCAGGTATGTCGCCAATGGTTCGGCATTCGGAAGGAAATGCCGGCCCGTTTCAAAGGCCGCCACCGCGGCGCAGATCCATGCGAGCGGCTTCGCATAGCGCCGGTTGCTCACGATCAGCCACGCCGCGGCCAGCAATAAGATCGCAGCTATGCAAGGCTCGCGATACATTCCGTCGGCAATCGGAATTGTCAGCGGCCTTGATAAAACGCTCCACAAAGGGCCTTTGCTTCCGGTGCCCTTTCCGAAAATGGTCTGCACCGCACTCGAAAGGGCTCCGTTCGCCCACAGCCACCAGCTCACTGCGGCGACAGGAAGCACCCACCCCACGGCGAAGAACGCTGCGATCAAAACAAGCTTCGGCTTGCCCGAATAACACAGCAGGATCACCGCGAAAAGTGTCAGCGTGACTCCTACTCCCGTGGTCTGTTTCGTCATGAGCGCGAGTCCGCAGAACAGGCCGCAGAGCCACGCCGCCAAAGCTTTTCGCCGGCCCGATTCGCGCACCAGAATGCTCGTGCAGATTCCCGCCGCGACAGAGAGATAAACTGAATCGGCATGGTAGGAGGACAACGGATCGGCGTCGTCTCCACAGAACACGATCATCGAGACCACGGTCGCTAACAGCGCCGTGTTCTTCCTGAATAACGACGCCAGCCACCAGAACAACCCTGCCGCCAGGCACGTTCGCTCAACGACTCCGACCGCCCTTGGCGCCAGAAGATAAAAGCCGAATATTTTCTCCACCAACGCGGTCTTGAGCACCGTCAGTGGCGGAATCGGCAGGTAAAAATCGCGATAGGGAATGCGGCCTGCCAGAACCTGCTGCCCGTGCATCAGGAAAACTCCGTCGCTCAAGCCGGTGAAACGATTCCACCAGATCAGCAGGTACGCCAGAACGAGAATGGCTGCCGCGCATGCGCCTGGCCACGTTTTGGCCCTCCAAACACTCATATTCCGGGCCTGAACCCGAGCAATGCTTCGATCACTCGATCCTGCTGTTCGCCGGTCATGGAATGAAACAGCGGAAGAATGATCGATCGCTTTTGTGCGCATTCGCCCTCTGGAAGCGCGCCCCATTTTGCCGCGGCGCCATCCGCGTAGGCCGGCTCGAGATGCGCGCACATGATCCCTCGACGCGTGGCGATCCCCAACGCCAGCAAGGATTGCATTACTTCCGATTGGTCCCATCCATCCGGCAAACGTACGCAGAAACTCTGCCAATTGCTGCGCGCCCATTCGGGTTCGACAGGCAATCCGAAGCCGCTGCCCGCTAATCGATCGCAATACCGCTGCGCCAGAAATCTTCGGCGCTCGATGATTGCGCCGAGCCGCTCCAGTTGAACCCGGCCCACGGCGGCCTGAATATCGGTCATCCGGTAGTTATAGCCAATCTCGTCGTAGCTTTCGAAAACAACTTGCTGCGCGGAATGCCTGGCGACGTCGGAAACATTCATGGCGTGCTGACGCAGCAGCCGGAACCTCCGGTCATAGTGCGCGTCGTTGGTGGTCAGCATCCCGCCGTCGCCCGTCGTCACCAGCTTTCTCGGGTGAAACGAAAAGCACGCAATGTCGCCTCGCGGCTTGCCTATTTTTTCCCAGTTCCCGTTCCAGCGGATTTCGCTCCCAATGGCGCAGGCCGCATCTTCGATTACGGGAAGCCCGTGCCGTTCGGCAACTGCCAGAACGGACGCCAGATCGCAAGGCATCCCCATCTGATGCACGCATAGAATCGCTTTCGTTCGCGGTGAAATCGCCGCTTCGATCAGTTGCGGGTCCAGATTGAACGTATCCGGCTGAATGTCAATAAACACCGGAATCGCCCCACAATACCGGATACAGGTAGCCGTCGCGATGAACGAATGGCTCACCGTGATCACTTCGTCGCCCGCACCCACGCCCACGGCAAGCATCGCCAGATGGAGCGCCGTCGTGCAATTGGAAACCGCGCACGCATGCGCCGCCCCCACCGCTGCCCGAAACTCCGCCTCGAACGCCGCGACCTCAGGACCCTGTGTCACCCAACCTGATAGGATCGCCCGGCGCGCCGCCTCCGCTTCTTCTTCTCCCAGCAGAGGCTTGGCGACGGGAATCGCTTCAGGCATGCACTTCCTGCTTCTGGCTTTGCCACCACGCCACCAACTCGCGCAGCCCTTCCGGCAGCGTGATCTCCGATTCGAACCCCAGCAGCCGTCTCGCTTTCTGCGTACTCGCGAGCCTTCGCGGAACGCCATTCACTTTGCGCTCCGGCCCGAATTCGATCGCCGCTGTCGATCCCATCTCGGTCAGCAGCGTCTCCGCCAGTTGTTTCAGGCTGGTCTCGACCCCACTAGCGACGTTGAACACCTCGTCCGTGACATCCGCCTTCGCGGCCAGCAAATTCGCACGCGCGATATCGCGCACGTGAATAAAATCCATCGTCTGTTCGCCATCGCCGAAAATCAACGGCCCCTGCCCCGCCACGACGCGGTCCATCCATCGGATCAGGACCTCCGTGTAGGCGCCCGTCATATCCATGCGCGGACCGTACACGTTGAAATATCGCAGCGCCACGTAATTCAACCCATACATGTCATGGAAACTGCGCAGCATCCCTTCATTGAAGGCCTTCGCGGCTCCATACAAGGTGCGGTTGTTATAAGGATGCTGCGCTTCCGTCGTCGGAAATTCATCCGCCAGCCCGTACACGGATGCTGACGATGCCGCTACCACCTTTTTCACCTTCGCATTCACCGCCGCCTCCAGCACATTGAATGTTCCGCCCGACAAGACATCGAGCGCCAGCCGAGGCTCCTGCGCGCACAGCGTAATCCGGATCGCGGCCTGATGAAACACGATATCGATCCCGTCCATCAGTTCGGCGAGCAGAGCCCGATCGCGAATATCGCCGTCCACAATTTTGACAATGCCGCTCTTCTTCGCTTGCGCCAGATTCTCCATCGTGCCGCGTACGAAATTATCGACCACCACGATCTCAGCCGCCGATTCCCGCACCAGCAAATCCGCAATATGCGAGCCAATCAACCCAGCGCCGCCCGTAATTAGAAATCTCTTGTTCTTCATGTCTAGGTCCTTGTGTGCCGTAGTTGCGGCGTCCGGTGCAGCAGCCGCTTCCACCAGAAAGAAAACATATCGTGCAGTGAATGCAGGATGACTTTCGGGTTTCCCGATGTCGCCTCTCCAGCGACGCGCGGATGATATTCAATCTCGACTTCCTTTACCCGGTACCCCATGTCATAAGCGCGAATCATCGCTTCCGGCGTCACGAATGCAGCGCTGCGCGCCTCCACTCGAATCGATTCCCACACCGAGCGCGGATAAAGCTGGACAAAGTTGTAATCGCTCAGCCTGAGAGGAAACAGCAGGTGCAGCAAACATTTGTGGACGAAGGACATTAGCTTGCGGTACCGGGTATAACCCGGCCGGGAAGTCCGCGCCGCGGAGATGATATCCGCCTCGCCGCAATATTGGAGAAGCTTCGGCAGGTCGCGCAGATCGAATGGATAATCCATGGCATTGTGAGTCATCAGCTCAAAGCGCGCCTGTTGAAATCCCCGCACCACGCTTGCGCCTGATCCCATATTTCGCTCATTGTGCAAAGCGCGGATTTCCCGATGCTCGGCCGCGAGTTCGTCGGCAATTCGCCCGGTCCCGTCTTTGCTCTGATCATTGACAATGACGATTTCAAATTCGCGGCCAAGCTCTCGCATTGCCTCCAGAGCCTTCTCCATGGTGGCGCGAATATTTTTCTCTTCGTTGTACGCCGGAAAGATCACCGAGATGCCCATCACACCAGCACCTCTTTTTTTCGCTTCGCCGCGACGATCGCATTCTTAATCGAAGACACTACTTGATCCTGCTGCTCCGCTCGCAATCCCGGAAAAATCGGCAGAAAAAGCGTGTTCTTAGCCGCTGCCTCGGTGTGCGGCAACGCCTCCCGCCCCCACTGTTCGCGATAAAAAGGCGCCTGATGCAGCGGCTGAATTCCCACGCGGCAGGAGATCCCCGCCTCAGCCAGCAACCGCAGCAACTCATCACGATGAAGCGGTCCATTCGCTCGCAACCGAATCAGGTAAGACGAATAGGCGTGCGTCATGCCCTCAGGGACGTACGGCGGCTCGATTTCTTCCACGCCGCGAAACAATTCGTTATAGAGCTTCGCCTGCGCCGTTCGTTCCAGCACCATCTCATCCAGCTTGCGAAGTTGTACCAGCCCGATCGCCGCCTGCAAGTCCGTCATGCGGTAGTTGTAGCCGACCTCTTCATACTGCTGAACCAGCGTTCCCTTGGCCAGGTGCCGCTCCAAATCCGAACTCGACGCGCCCGTAGACCGTAACACCCGAGCTCTCGCGGCGAGGTTCGCGTCGTTCGTGGCGATCAGCCCTCCTTCGCCCGTCGTGATCATTTTGCGCGGATGAAAGCTGAAGCATGTTGGCGAGCCCAGCGCTCCCACTCGCTTGCCCCGATACGTCGCGCCTAGTGAACAAGCGCCATCCTCAACGATCGCCAGATTCTTCCTGCGCGCCAACTCCTGAAATGCCGCAATATCCGCTGGAAGCCCGATCTGGTGTACGACCAGAATTGCCTTCGTTCGCGAAGTAATCGCTGCCTCAGCCGACCGCGCGTCCAGATTGAAGGTTCGCGGGTCGATGTCCGCAAACACCGGCTGTCCGCCGGCGTGATGAATCGCATTCGCCGTCGCCATGCAAGTGAAAGATGGGACGATCACTTCATCGCCCGCACGCACACCGCTCAAGTGCAGCGCCAGGTGCAGCGCCGACGTGCAGGCATTCGTTGCCACGCCTTCGTCTATTCCGATCCAACCCGCCAGCGCCTTCTCGAACTCCATCACCTTCGGACCTTGGCAAATCCATCCGGATCGCAGCACGTCCGCGACCGCCTGAATTTCCTCTTCGCCAAGCCATGGCCGCAGCAAGGGAATCTGATCTTGAAAAAGATCTGGCATCACAGTACCCGTTTCCAATCGAAATCTGGAATGCGCTCCACCATGCGAGCCGGAACTCCCTGCGCAAGCACGTTCCCGGGGAGATCCCGCATCACTGCCGCGCCTGCTCCGACCACGGCTCCGGGGCCAATCCGAACTCTGTTCGTGACCGTCGCTCCCGTCGCCAGGAAACAGCATCGCTCCAGATGCGCACGTCCGCCTAAAATCGCGCCTGGCGAGAGCGCCGTGCCGTCTTCAAGAATGCAATCATGCCCCACGATCGCGCCCGTGTTGATAATGACGTGATTTCCCACCCGCACGTCCGTACCGATAACCGCTCGCGCTCCCACAAAATTTCCGTAGCCCATCTCTACCCCACCCGCGATTACCGCCGATGGATGAATCGCATTCGCCAGCCGCATACCCCGCTCCACAATCGCCGACCCCAGCCGAATTCTCTCCAAAGGATTTCCCAGCGCCACTATCATTTCCACGCTTTCGCAGCCGCTCGCAAGCGCTGTATCCAATCCACCGATGACCTCCGCGCCATTGATGCGCGTACCCATCAGTGCCGCATTGTCGTCGAGAAAGCAAATCGACAGGTATCGTCCGCCGGCGCGAAGCACATCCAGAACAACCCTGCCTTGCGCACCCGCTCCGACAATCCATGCTTTTGAAGGAGCGTTCATGTTAGACTCCCACCGCCGCCGCAGCCACTGCCCCCGCCGCCTGCCGCACCTGCTCTTCAGTCAACTCCGGGAACATCGGCAGCGATAAAACTTCATTCGCCGCACGCTCCGCATGCGGAAAATCCCCGAGCTTATAGGCGCTATCCGCATACGCCTTCTGCAAGTGAACCGGAATCGGATAGTGAATGCCCGTTTGCACTCCCTGCGCGTTCAGCTCCTGCGCCAACGCCTCGCGCGACCCCGTTCGGATGGCGTACACGTGGTACACGTGACGGGAATAATCCATCTCCACCGGCGTCGCCACATCCGCGCCCGCCAGGTATTCGGTATAAAGAGCCGCGTTCGTCCGCCGCGCCTCCGTCCAGCGCTCCAGATGCTTCAGCTTCACGCCCAGAATCGCGCCCTGCATTCCTTCCAGCCGATAGTTGAACCCGCGCAAGTCGTGATGATATTTGCGGGACTGTCCCCAATCCCTCAACGTGCGAATGGCCTTCGCACAATCGTCGTTGTTGGTCGTCACCGCGCCGCCTTCGCCGTAGGCGCCCAGATTTTTCCCCGGATAGAAGCTGAAACATCCCATATCGCCGATCGAACCCACGCGGCGGCCTTTGTATTCGGCTCCGTGCGCCTGTGCCGCGTCCTCAATCACGATCAGATTGTGTCTCTTCGCAATGGCAAGAATCGGATCCATGTCGGCCGGCTGTCCGTAAAGATGGACCGGCAGAATCGCTTTCGTCCGCGCCGTGATTGCTTCCTCAATACGCGCCGGATCGATGGTGAACGATGCCGGATCGATATCCACATAGACCGGCCGGGCACCGCAATAGTGAATCGCCGCCGCCGTCGCCACGAAGGTGAACGGAGTCGTAATCACTTCATCGCCCGCACCCACTCCCGCCGCAAGCAGCGCCAGATGAAGCGCGCTGGTCCCGGAGTTCACCCCCATCGCGTGGGTCGCGCCGCAGTACGCCGCGAAATCCTTTTCGAACGCCTCGACGTATTTCCCCAGAATGAACTGGCTGCTCTCGAGCACCGCGAACACCGCTGCATCGATCTCCGGCTTGATGCTGAGATACTGCGCTTTCAAATCGACAAATGGAATCATACGGCGGTCCCAATATGCTGCGGAATGTAGCCGAGGAACTTGTCCGCCCCAACCCCTAAATCGATCACGCCCCCCCGGTTTTTCAGCGATTGCGTCGCCGCTTCCAGCAGCTCCACCACTCGCAATCCTGATTCGCCGTCGGTCAAAGGCTTCCGGCCATGTTCGATGCTGTCGATGAATTCCAGCGCTTCCCCGCGCAGCGCCTCCTGATTATCCAGCAGAGGCGCAAACATATCTCCCGCGCGATAATTCACGCGCATCTGATACAGCGCTTCGGGCGATTCCGCGATCGACACGCCTTTGTCGTAGACCTTTACTTTTTCCGCACCTTCCACGTCGTCGTAAACCACCATCTTGCGGCTGCCTCCGATCAGTGTGCGCCGGATCTTCATCGGCGCCAGCCAGTTCACATGGACGTGGGCGATCGAATTATCGGAATAATAAACCGTCAGATACGCGATGTCTTCCGGCTGCCCGGCAAAATGCTTCATCCCCGTAGCCGACACCGCCACCGGAGTCGATTTCCAGATATGGTCTAGAATCGCCAGATCGTGCACCGCCAGATCCCACATCACGTCCAGCCCGCTCTGAAATAATCCCAGGTTGATGCGAACTGAATCGTAATAGAGCAGCTTGCCCAGGTCCCCCGCTTCGATCAGCTCGCTGATCTTCCGCACCGCGCCCGCATAGACGAATACGTGACCGGCCATCAACACACGGCGATGCTTCTCCGCCAGATCCACCAGCCTCCGAGCTTGTTCGGCCGACGCCGCCAGCGGCTTTTCGACGAACACGTGCTTGCCGCATCGCAGCGCCTCCGCCGCCAGTTCGAAATGGGTAGGCACCGGCGTCGCAATCACGACGGCATCGATTTCGGGGTCGTGAATCAGGTCGAACCCGGAGCGGATCAGCTTTGCTCCCGGCGCGCGGCGTCCGGCCAGCGCCAATCGATCCGCCGATCCGTCGCTCACCGCAACCACTTTGGCGCGCTCGCACTCCATAAAATTGCGGACCAGGTTCGGACCCCAATACCCGTATCCAATCACGCCGATCTTCACCATCACATCGCTCCCTTATCCCGCCGCTCCCGCACATCGCCGATCTGTTTCGCCGGATTCCCGGCCACGATCGCAAAGTCCGGTACATCGCGCGTCACCACCGCGCCCGCGCCCACCAGCGCCTGCTCTCCGATCGTGATGCCGCATAAAATCGTCGCGTTGCTCCCCACCGCTGCGCGCGCCCGCACCAGCGTCGGTATGCATTCCCAATCTGAGGCGTTCTTGAGCTCGCCCCCGGCATTCACCGCCGCCGGATAGCGGTCGTTGACGAACATTACTCCGTGTCCGATGAAAACGCCGTCCTCGATCCGTACGCCGGAACAAATAAAACTATGGCTCGAAATCTTGCAGTTGCCGCCAATGTTCGCGTCCCTCTGGATTTCGACAAATGCGCCCACCCGCGTCCCGTCGCCGATCGTGCAACCGTAGAGATTCACCAGCTCCGGCTGAAAAATCACCACGTTCTTGCCCAACGACACGTCTGGACTGATCACTCCTTTAATATTCGGCGGGGAGGATTCGCAAGTTTAGTGTGGGAGCCGGAAATTCGCCGTAAATGCCGAGAAATGAACGAGGAAGAGCCCCTGTGGCACTCATTTCCGCCACACCGTTTGCTATAACATACGAATGCGCCCAAAAGATTACGCACCCCGGCCCGCGCACCTCAGATGGCTCCTCGATTCTGACCCGGCCATCCGTTGGCAGGTGATGAGGGACCTTACCGGCGAACCACCCGACGCGATTCGAGCCGAGCGGTCTCGCGTCGCGACCGAAGGCTGGGGAGCCCAACTTCTTGCCGCCCAGTCTCCTTCTGGTCACTGGGGCTGGGGCCCTCCCGGATGGAGGGCGGATCTGCCGAAGGGAGACCGGGCCTTGCTGATTACTCTCTATGCTCTCGTCGTCTTGAAGGACCTCGGTCTCGACCCTGCCAGCAAGCAGGCTCGGAAAATGATCGACCGCGTCGACCAGAGGCTGGTGTTTAAGTGGCTCGATAACCGGCCTTTCCTTCATGGCGAAACGGAGCCCTGTATCAACGGCAGAATTCTTGCCGTGGGTTCGTATTTCAAGGAACCGAACGACGCACTGGCCAGGCAACTCCTGGGCGAGCAGCTCGCCGATGGCGGCTGGAACTGCGAAGCGCCCAAAAGCCGGTGCTCTTCGTTCCACTCAACTATCTGCGTGCTCGAAGGATTGCTCGATTACGAACGAGCGGGGCGCAAATCGGCAGCCGTCACGAAAGCTCGCAAGAGGGCCGAGAAATATCTACTCGATCGCCGCATGTTCCGCTCGCTCCGAACTGGCGAAATCATCAACAAACGCTGGCTTCGCTTCTCGTTCCCGCCGTTTTGGCATTACGACGTCTTGCGTGGACTCGATTATCTGCGGAATGCGGGAATCAAACCCGACAGCCGAGTCAGTGAGGCGATCGAAATCGTGAAGGACCGGCGCCACCAGAACGGACGCTGGCCGCTCAATCTGCTGCATCCCGACCATATTCCATTGGAGATGGAGACCGCCGTCGGCAGCGCCAGCCGCTGGAATACACTGCGGGCTCTCCGAGTTCTACGTTGGTTTAATCAAATCAAGGATACTTCGATCACCGGCGACTGACGCAGCGTCTGATAGACGACGCAATAGCGCTCCGTCAGGCGCAGCAGAGTCGCAAGTTGTTCCGCGGAAGCATCCGTATCAAGCATAAATGCCAGCCGGATGCTTTGGAAGCCGACGTTCGCATCCTTAGAAACCCCGAGCGTTCCCCGAAAATCCAGGTCGCCTTCGGCACGGACCGTGCCGCCGCGCAGATTCACCCCAATGGCAGTCGCCACCGCCGCCATCGTGACCCCGGCGCACGCTGCCAGCGCCTCCAGCAGCATGTCACCGGAGCAGGCGAACGCCCCGCTACCGCCCGTCGCCGGATGCAAGCCCGCCTCGACCAGCGCCTTGCCGGTCTGGACGCTGCACGTGACTCCTTCGCCGATTCGTCCTTCCGCCTTGAGCGTAATCAGCGCCGCCTCCGGCTCTCCCTTGTAGCGTTCCTTCAGCGGAGCCTGCAAGGCTCTAAGTTCGTCCATGTTCATTGCTCAATTATGCAGGATCCCAACCGTATGCATGCAAGCGAACACAAGAGCGTACTGGAGTTTCATAGAGCGCTCCGATCTTAACATTTGCGTCGAACAAAGGTCGCGGAATTTTCGTTATGACCAGCAGATGGAAACCTACGACTGGGCATGGGTCGAAAAGCAAGTCGATCAGACGGTGGAAGTTTGGCAACGCGCCGCGGGCGTATCGGCTCCGCACGCACGACGTTACAACCCGGCAGAGCAACGAGTAAAGGAAGCCGCATACGATGAAGCCCTGTCGGAAGTAGAGGATGCTTTACGAACCCCGCCCGGCGTCCAAGACCGGATTACCGCCGCATTCGGACGCTTCTCCGCCAACGCGCTGGGCCTGGACGCCGAAGCCACCGACCTGCTCAGGAACGGATTCCTGCCGGTCGGTAAATCGCTCGCTCGATGGGCCCGCCGTTTCGACCCCGGCCTGAGCATGGCGGATATCATCCAGGCCGCCCGCAATGCCTGGACCGCCTGTGGTTTGCAGCCTCTCCTGGGCGTCCCTATTGCCCTGACGCCCTCCATTCTCGGATACAGCCTGCTCTACCCGTACAGCGACAATCTTCTCGATGATCAGGACATTTCGCACGACGCAAAGCTGGCCTTCAGTCACCGTTTTCGACGGCGTCTGCTCGGCGAAATGCTGCCTGCCGAAGATCATCGCGAACGCAGTATGTGGACCTTGGTCGCCTTAGTCGAGGAGCAATATCCGCGCCCCCTCTATCCGAATGTTTTTGAATGTCTGCTCACGATCCATCGCGCCCAGGAACGCAGCGTCGGGCAGGTACACAGCGGCCAAGCTTTTTCGGATGCCGATTGCTTGCGAGTCAGTTGCGCCAAAGGAGGCAGTTCGGTCCTCGCCGACGCCTGCCTCGCTTATGGATCTCTCACCAATCAGGAAAGCCAATTCGCATTCGAGTGGGGTGTGCTGTTGCAATTGGGAGACGATTTGCAGGATATACGTCAGGATTTGCAGTGCTGCTCAATGACCCTGTTCTCTCGCACAGCGGATGCCGGACGGCCTCTCGATGGCCTCACCATCCAGCTCCTGCGTTTCAGCGAGCATGTGGAGAAGCGAATGGAGAACCTGCCCGCCGGCACCGCCGTTTTCAAGCAACTGCTCGCGATGAGTTGGCGGTCGCTCATTATCGGCGCCGTGGCGGATTCCCGGGAATTCTTTTCACCAGCTTTTTTGCGCGAAGCAGAACAGTTTTCTCCTTTCGGATTCGATTTTCTCCGCACGAGAAAAGATCGATTGGCCAGCCGCCGCGGCCTCCACGGAAAACTGTTCAGCGCTCTTCTCGGCTCCAGCCAGGACTTCGACGACCATTTGCCATCGCCTCTTCAACCTGCCAGTCCCCATTTTGTCGCCCAGGAAGTCTAAACTCGGCCCCGCCACCTATGCCACAATGGCGCATGCGTTTTGTACTCGTTTCGTTATTTTGTGTGCGCGTCTGGGCAGCCGACACCATGCCTCCCGCAGCCGAACAACGCCTGGCGCGGGAGATCTACAAGGAAATGATCGAGGTGAAGTCCGGGTTTACCACCGGGACCACCACGCCCATCGCCGAATCGGTCGCGGCTCGATTCAAAGCCGCCGGATTCCCGGCCAGCGACATCTTTGTAGGTGGCGCCATCCCGACCAAGGCCAACGTAGTGGTGCGTTATCACGGCACCGGCGCGCACAAGCCGATCCTCCTGCTGGCCCACATCGATGTGGTGGAAGCGAAGCGCGAGGATTGGACTGTCGATCCTTTCACCTTTCTCGAAAAGGACGGCTACTTCTACGGGCGCGGCACTGCGGACGATAAAGCGCAGGCCGCCGTCTGGGTCTCGACCCTGCTGCGATTCAAGCGCGAAGGCTACAAGCCTGACCGCGACCTCATCCTCGCTCTGACCGCCGATGAAGAAGGCGGCGGACCCTATAACGGCGTCGATTGGCTACTGAAAACACATCGCAACCTGATTGAATCCGAATTCGCCCTCAACGAAGGCGCGCGCGGCATGCTCGTCGATGGCAAGCGCGTCGAAAACGATATGGGACTGGCGGAAAAGCAGTTCGTGAATTTACGCTGGGAGGTTCGCAATAAAGGCGGCCACAGCGCGCGCCCTATACGCGACAATGCCATCTACCACCTCGCCGACGCCCTGCACCGCCTCGCCGACTTCGAGTTCGACTTCCACTTGAACGAAATTACCCGCGAGTATTTCCGCCAAGCGGCCAAGACCACCTCAGGCCAATTGGCCGCGGACATGGCCGCCGTAGCCGAGGGCGATCGTGAGGCCATGCGCCGCATCGCAGCCGCGTCCGCGCCTCTCAACGCGATGATGAGAACCACCTGCGTCGCCACCCAGCTCGAAGGCGGCCACGCGACCAACGCCCTGCCTCAACTGGCCGCCGCCAACATCAACTGCCGCCTGCTACCGGACGACTTGGTGGACCGTGTCGTGGCTGAGTTGACGAAGTTAATCGCCGACGATCAGGTGAAGATCACCATCACCACCAGCGAAGGCGCCAGCCCCGCGTCTCCTTTGCGCCCCGACATCACGAAAGCGTTCAACCGCATCACCGATACCATGTGGCCCGGCGTCATCACCGTGCCCACCATGGCCGTAGGCGGCTCCGACGGACGCTATCTTCGCGTCGCCGGGATTCCCACTTACGGCGTGCAGGGATTTTTTCAGGACCGCGACGATGTCCGCGCCCACGGCCGCGATGAGCGCATGCCGGTCCGCTCCTTTTACGAAGGCCAAACCTTCCTCTACGAATTCGTCAAAGCCCTCTCGCAATAAATCCGTTGTGGGCCAGGTTGCCAAAACCTGCGGACCGATTGTCAATCGGTCCATCCGGGCGCAGCCCGGACACCCGGCACGAGAACTTGGTAAGCCGCGGCAACCTCTTCCGTATCGCACCCTCCTCGCGGCGAATCTACCAGATCCTCGAAATAGAGCCGAGCATGGTATCCTTGCCGCTACTATGACCGATCTTAAGCTTAGACGGCGCGCCTTCCTGGCACTCGGAGCATCAACCTTCCTCGCACGCCAATCCCTCTTTGCAGCCCCCGACGCAAGCCCGCTCGATACCTTCATCGCGCGTTACATGAAAGCCATGAACGCTCCCGGTATGACCCTGGCGCTCGCCCGGCGCGACACGGCCCCTCGCATCGCCACGTTCGGATTTTCAGACCTCGAATCGCGCCAAGCCGTCACGCCGGATCATCTGTTCCAGGTGGGCTCCATCACCAAGTCTTTTGTAGCCCTGACCTGTCTCCAGTTGCATGACGAAGGCAAACTGGACCTCAACCGCCCCATTTTGGAATACCTTCCCTGGCTGCCGATCGTAGCCAAGCAAGGCACGATTACGCCTCACCATCTGCTCACCCATACTTCAGGCCTGCCTAACGCGCTGGGTCTTCTCATGAGCGATCCCTCTGCCCGCTACGTCCAGGGATATCGCCCGGGAGAGCATTTTCATTACTGCAATCTCGGCTACTGCATCCTGGGACACCTGATCGCCAGCATCGATCGCCGACCCTGGTCGGAATCGGTTCGCCGCCGCATCTTCGAACCGCTCGGCATGAAGGTATCTTCGGCCGTCATCGGCGACCAGACGCAGCTCCGCATGGCTCGCAGCTATCTGCCCAAGTTCGACGACCGTTTGAATCCCCGTTTAGGTGAGATTGCGCCCACCGGCTACCTGGTTTTCGATAACGCCGCTGGTAGTGTTACGTCGACCCCTGGCGATATGGCGCTCTATATGCAAATGCTCATGAAAGGCGGCGCCGCTGTCGTCTCGAAGGAAAGCTTTAGCAGGTTCACCAAGCCATACATTGATGCTCCGGAACTCGGCCCGACCGCGAAATACGGCTACGGCATCGGCGTCGATACCTTGGATGGCCACGCCATCCTAAGGCACACCGGCGGAATGGCCTCTTTCATGTCTTCGATCACTGTGGATTTGGACAGCGGAGTCGCCGCATTTGCATCCATCAACGCCATGCTGGGATATCGGCCCGTGCCAGTCACCCAATTCGCAGTCCAGTTAATGAATGCCGAAAAACAGAGCAAGCCCGGACCTGCCCCGCCCGATTTGATCGACCCCCGCGAAGTGAAAAACGCCTCCGATTTCGTAGGAGTCTTCACCACTCCCTCCGGCCGCAAGCTGCAAGTCTCGGTCGAACGTCAGGCACTGCACATCTCCGCCGAAGACAAAAAATTTCCGCTGGAATCGCTGGGTGGGGATAATTTCCTGGCCGACGAATATTCCTGGCGCCGCTTCCCTCTCGTCTTCAGCCGCAACGACAAAAAAGAGGTCGCGGAGTTCTCGCATGGACCCGACTGGTATGTGAACGAAAAATATACCGGCCCAAAATCGTTCCCCGCCGTCCCGCAATATGAAGCCTTTGTCGGCCACTACCGGTCCGATAGCCCCTGGTCCCACTCCACCCGTATCGTTCTCAGAAACGGCAAACTGTTGGCCGACGGAACCACTCCTCTGGAGCCTCTTGGTCAAGCCCTCTTCCGGCTCGGCGGCGAAGCCTTCAGTCCCGATGTAGCAGAGTTTTTAGAGATCGCTGACGGCAAGGCTCTCCTGCTAAAAATCAACGGCAGCGACCTCTGGCGCGTCGATATACCGTAGCTATTTTCGTGCCCGCTTCACCACCCGGCCCGGCTTCGCCCCCGTGTGCTCCCCGCCATGGATGACTTCGACGCCATTGACGAAAACCTCCGACACACCAGTTGCCAACTGACGCGGCTTCTCGAATGTTGCATGGTCTTGTACGGTGGCAGGATCGAAAACCGCAACATCGGCGAAGTAACCCGCCTTAAGCAAGCCGCGCCGATCGATGCCGAGATTCGACGCCGGCAGCGACGTCATCTTGCGCACCGCGTCTTCCACCGTCAAGAGTTTCTCGTCCCGCACATAGCGAGCGTATACACGAACAAAGTTGCCGAACGTGCGCGGATGCGTGCTCGAATTCAAGAACACGCCATCGACGCCCTCCGGATCCGAATCCGCCGCAAAACTCACCCATGGCAGCACGATCTGTTTCCGGATGTTGTCTTCGCTCATCAGGAAGTAAACCGTCTCTACCCGCGAATCGTCCTCGATCACCAGGTCCATCGCCGTATCTTCGGGCGAAGTATGACGCATGCGCGCCACCTCGCCCAAGGATTTGCCGGTCAGCGGTTTCAGCTTCTCGCTCTTGAACCCCACCAGTAGAATCTTGTCCGGCGATCCCACCGCCGCGAACAGATTGTCATACGTCTTCCCGGAAGCCATCTCTTGCTTCACCCGCTTCCGGATCGCCGGATCCTGCAAGCGCTTCCTCCATTCCGCCAGCCCGCCCTCCTGAACCCACGGCGGCATCGACGCATCGAGTCCCGTGGCGCCCGCCGGATACGTGTACATATCGGCGGTGATCTTGAGACCCTCCGCTTGCGCCGCTTCGATCTTTTGCAGGACCGCAGGCAGATTTTTCCAGTTATTCGCTCCCGCGACCTTCAGATGGTAGACCTCAGCCGGAATCTGGGCCTTGCGGGCAATCGTGATGAACTCGTCGAGCGCGTCCATTTCATGGTCGCCTTCATTCCGCATGTGCGAAATGTAAATACCCTTGTATTTCGAGGCCACCTCGGCCAGCGCGATCAGTTCGTCTGTCTTCGCGTAGTTGCCCGGCGCATAGATCAGCGCCGACGCCACGCCCAGCGCGCCGTCTTCCATCGCCTTCGCCGTCAACGCACGCATCTGATCGAGCTCCTCTGCTGTAGGCGCCCGATTCGCGCGGCCCAGCACATTCACCCGCGGCGTCGCCGCTCCAATGAAGGATGCGATATTCGGCGAAATGCCGTGCGCAGCCAGTGTGTCCAAGCCCTCCGCGAGGGTATGCCAGGTAATCGGATATTTGATATCAGATTGATCGTGCTCCTCTTCGGTGCGCATCTGATCATTCACCGGACCCATCGATTCGCCCTCGCCGAAAATCTCGAGCGTCACCCCTTGCCGCAAATCGCTCATGCCGCGCCCGTCGCCAAACAACCCCGTGTCTCCCGACATCATATTGATGAAGCCAGGCGCGATCACCTGGCCATGAACATCAAGATCGAGCCGGCCCAGATCCGCGGCAACATCTCCGACTTTGGCGATGGTGTCGCCGCTGACCGCGATGCCTCCCGCGGTGCACGGCGCGCCGGATCCATCACACAAGCGGCCATTTCTCAGCACGACATCGAAGTTAGGTTTGCGGGCGCAGGAGACAAGCAGTGCAGCCATCGCGAAAGGAAAAAGAAGGGAGCGGAGCATTTCAATATAGTATGCATTATGCCCTCTTAAGGGCTCGCACAGGTCAGTTTTTGAACATATAAGCTCGTCTAAGCGCAGCTAATTTGTTACCGCGAGCAACACCAGTTGCTTTGCCGACCTCATCATCGAAGGGATGTCCGCCCATTCATCTGGATACCCCCTCTGTCCACCCCGCTCCCCGCCAAGCCCGATGGCCAGAGTTCCTCCGCCTATTGGAATGTTCATGTTAGACGATCCAGCATTCCCTACAACCGGCTCCATGCCAAGATATTTCGAAATGGCCTCCGATGTACGCACAAGTTGCGATTCCCGAGCCCCGGCAATCTGTCCACCCGGCGTGTTTTGAAAGACTTGCATCTCTAAGGCGATGGTTGTTTCCTTCGTGACCTGAGCTAGAATCCCGCGAACTTCCCCCTCCATCCTCTCGATCACCCCGTTATCCATGGAGCGAATATCCAATGAAAACCATCCGGTTTCCGGTTTGTGATTAAAAACAGCCCCGGATTGAAGCATGGCCACATTAATGACGGTGCGGCTTTCTTTGTTTTGTTCGGGATCCGGTAACGAAAGGATACGATCGACGGCGCGCCCAATCGCCTGATTTACATTCGGCAAGCCACCGTTCAGCGTGTGGCCGCCCGGTCCGGTGGCTACCACTTTCCACCAGTGAATTCCCAAGGCGCCATAGGTAATGCGCCGGCCGTCACCCAGAATGTCAACAAAAGCATAGGCTTGGCGCTTGTAGTCGGCGTACAGTTTGCGCATCCCATTCAAGCCCGTTTCTTCCTGCGCGACGGCAGCAAATACCAGTTGATGCTCCGGCTGAATCCCGGATTGAACGATCGCTTCCGCCGCCGCCAGCATCCCGGCGGTGGTGGACGATGTGTTGGTTCCCGGACCGGCCACCCGATCGCCAACTACATGAGGAGGCTGGGCCGCCGCCTTCTGGTTATCGGCGATATTGGCCAGATCGTCAAGAGTAGAAACGAACACCAGCGCCTTATCCGATTTTCCGGGGATGATTCCAATCACGTTCGGCGCACTATCGATCGAGACATTCTGAAGCCCTATTTTGCGCATCTGCTTCGCCACGGCCTGGGCCCGCTCCAGCTCTTTGCCGGACGGCGAAACGATCGCTGCAATCGATGCCAGGAACTCCGCGGTTTGCGCAGTATGCGCGTCCACAAAAGCCATCGCCCGCCGAACCTTCGCATCGGCCAACGCCGAGTCAAGACGCGTGGGCTGCGCCATCAACAACAACGAATTCCAAACCAGCAACGCGCCGAGAAAAAATCGATGTTTCAATAGGGGTTCTCCAGGTGAGCTATTGTCACATATTCCGGGCGATAATCAAGAACGCTTATGAATCACAAGCTGGTCGCAGGATTTCTGCTTTTTGTCACCTCAGCGGCCGCACAGGACCTGATTGAGGCCGAACAAGCGAGGGAAGCCGGCGTGCCCACTCTGCTTGCGGCGATTGCGCACGGAAATGTGCGCTCCCAGATGCTCGCGGCCCGCGCCCTTGGCCGTCTCGAAAATTCCTCCTATCGCGACGCGCTGATTCCGCTGCTGGACTCTTCGGATCCTCAGGTGCGGCGCGCCGCCGCCGGGGCCCTGGCGCAAATGCGGGCGCCTTTGGCCCTCAAAGCAGAACGTGACCCATCCGTTCGTGCCGCGATTTTCGAAGCGATCGGACGCGCAAAACCCGCGGCAGACGACGCCCAATCCCTGCTGGCCGCTGGGCTCAAGGATGCCGATTCACAAGCGCGCGAGGGCGCTGCGCGGGGGCTCGAATCGTTGTTCCGTCTGCATTCCAAGCCGCCACTTCGGCCGAACGCCATCACGCTCGCCGCGCTCCATGACGCCTTCGCAGACAAAGGTGAGCAAATCCGTGAACTGATCCTGCTCACCATGCACTCCGCCGGCGATCATGACCCGGCCACGCTCAAAACCGCGCTCGCCGACCCCAGTCCCCAGGTCCGTCGACTAGCGGTGATCGATACCCACACTTGGGTGCGCGACTCATCGCCCATGGTGCGCTACGAAGCCCTTCGCGTCGCGCCATCCTGTGATCGCGCAATGGCTGCGGTGAGCGATGTCAGTGAGCATGTCGCGCTCGAAGCCGTGGATCTCCTTGGTAGCCTGAAATGCGATGCGGTGTTGGTGGCGCCGCTCGTTTCAAGCGAACGCTCCTGGCGCATTCGCGCGCACGCGCTGGTGGCACTGGCAGCCGTCGACCCGGCGCGGGCTCGGGAACGGATTACGGCAATGGCCGCGGACCCAACCTGGCAGGTACGAACCTATGTCGCGAAAGCGGCGCGCATCGCGAACGACTCGACCGTGCTCGCAACGCTCGCGCGCGATGAAAATCCGAATGTCGCCATCGCGGCGATGACGACTCCTGACGATGCAACGTGGGCGCTCGCCAGCGAACACTCCGGGCTGATCCGCGCCGGGGCCGAACGGCTGAAGGACGCGCCCAACCTGAAGGATAGCTTGCCCCAACTGGTCGCGGCCTTCAAACGGCTGACCGCCGGCGGGGCTATGACCGTGCGCGATCCACGCGTCGCAGTGCTGGCGCGAATCGGCGAAATCGAAGACCGCAGCACCGATAGCCTGCTGCACGAGGCACTCACCGATCGCGATCCCGCCATTGCAGCCCTGGCCGCGCACATCCTCACCAAGCGCTTGGGAACGGAGGTCGCGCCACGAACCACGCGGCTCCCAGTTCCTACGGTCCCTCCAGCCGAAAACATCAGCGGCCTGGCCGGTGCGACGGCGCGCATTACGATGCGCGGGCTCGGCACGATTACCGTCGACTTGCTGACCGAAGAAGCCCCGGTCACTGTAGCCGTGTTCGCCAAATTGGCCGAGGCTGGCCGCTACAACGGTCTCACTTTCCATCGCATCGTGCCGAACTTCGTGATCCAGGGAGGCAGTCCCGGCGCGGATGAATATGACGGACTCTCGCAGGAGTTCCTGCGCGATGAAGTGGGCTTCGCACGCAATGCTCGCGGCACCATCGGAATCTCAACCCGCGGGCGTGACACTGGCGACGCGCAGATCTATTTCAACCTGGTCGACAACTTCCGCCTCGATCGCGATTACACCGTGCTCGCGAAGATCCGCGACGGGCTCAGTGTCCTGGACCGGGTGCAGGAAGGGGACGTAATCGATCGCATTGAAATCGTACGAGTTCACTCCGACTCTAAGCGCCGCAGGTGAATCTTCAGACCGCGACCTCGAGCGGTTTGGATCTATGATTTGTTTGTGGAGGGGTTGCTCATTTTGCGGCTTTGTGATTCCCGACAAGCCTGCTGAAAGCAGGCTGCCGCCAAAATTTGCCTCTCTGAACTGGTCTGGACGGGCGACGAAAAACTGGCGTCGAGATGAGTCTCGACGCGGCACGCAAAGTGCGTGCGCTACATTACGACCTAAGGATGTTTTAACCTAGTGGGACAACCACCTCGCTATGCCTCCTCCAGCAGCTAAGAGCCCGGGACTTTTTCCACTCGTCAAGCCCTACAAGGGGCTGATCGCTACGCTTGCGGGGCTGACCATCCTTGCTAACGCGTTGAGCCTGGCCGTGCCGAAGCTCATTGCGAGCGCCATCGATCACTACCAGCAGCCGAATTTTGTACTTGGGCCTATGATTGCGCGGTTCTTACTAGTGTGCGTGTCCGCGTTCTTCCTCACTTATCTACAGAGCCTGGTGCAGACCTACGCTTCCGAGCGCGTAGCGAAGGACCTGCGCGCCAGCCTCGCGGCGAAGCTGGCCGAGCAGACCTATAGCTTCGTCGAACACATCACACCGGCGAAGCTATTGACTAACCTCACGTCGGACGTGGATGGCGTCAAGCTGTTCGTATCGATGGCCATCTCGACCATCATCTCTTCCATTTTCCTGATCCTCGGCTCCAGCGTTCTGCTGCTATCCATCAACTGGCGGCTGGGGCTCGGCGTCCTGGCCATCGTGCCATTCATCGGCGTCACCTTTTACATCGCCCTGAAGAAAGTCCGGGAGCTCTTCAAGAAAGGCCAGGAGGCTATCGACTGGCTGAACCGGGTGATCAACGAAAGCATCCTGGGCGCGACTTTGATCAGGCTGCTGAACTCGCAGCAAGTGGAGTACCGAAAATTCGTTTCGGCCAATGCGGAGGCGAAAAATGTAGGGCTCAGTATCCTGGCAGTTATGTCGACCCTGATCCCCACGATCACGCTCGCCGCCAATGGGGCCGGGGTGCTCATCCTATTAGCGGGCGGCCGCTTCGTGATCGCCGGGCGGATGACGCTGGGAGATTTCTCGGCCTTTACTACTTACCTCGCGCTGCTGGTTTTCCCGATCATCCTATTAGGATTCATGAGCAACATAATGGCGCAGGCGAGCGCCTCCTACATGCGGCTGAGCGCGGTTTTAGGAGCCGCGCCGCCACCCAAAGCCGGAGAGCTTCGTTCCGCCTTGCGGGGCGACATCGGCATGCGCGGGATATCACTCAAGCTGGGCGACAAGGACGTACTTAAAGACGTGCCTTTCTCAGCGAAAGCCGGTAGCACGACGGCGATCATCGGTCCTACTGCCGCGGGCAAGACTCAGATGTTATACGTCCTGATCGGACTGCTGAAACCCGAGGCTGGGACTGTTACCTACGATGGCGAACCTCTGGAGGCATACGACAGAGAGGCATTGCTTCGTCAGATAGGCTTCGTGTTTCAAGATAGCATTCTATTCAATTTGACTCTGCGCGAGAACATTGCCTTCCGCACTGACATTCCGACGCCGGACATGGAGAAAGCGATCGCGACAGCCGAACTTCATGATTTTGTCGCGACGCTGCCCCTGGGGCTCGACACAGTTGTTTCAGAGCGCGGAACCAGCCTCTCCGGCGGTCAGAAACAACGAGTGATGTTGGCCCGGGCGCTAGCCCTTAATCCGAAAGTGCTGCTGCTCGACGACTTCACGGCGCGGGTGGATGCGATGACTGAGCGCGCGATTCTCCAGAACATTCACCAAAACTATCCAGGGATCACCTTGATCTCAGTGACCCAGAAAATCTCTTCCGTGGAGCATTATGACCAGATCATCCTCCTGATGGAAGGTGAGGTGCTAGCCACAGGAACGCACTCCCACCTTCTCGAAACGTCACCCGAATACGTCCAGATCTACGAATCGCAGCGGAGCACGAATCTGTATGAAGTACACTCTTGAGACCTCCAAAGCGGTAGGCAAGAAGAGCGCGCTCGGGACTAGTGTCAAGCGATTCCTGCCACTGATGAAACCGGAAGCCGGACTGATGATCGTGGCCCTGGCAGCCATGGCGATCAGTACCGGCGCTTCGCTGATAGGACCGATCCTCATCGGACGGGGGATTGATACCTACGTGCGCTTGAAGGATACTCACGGCCTGCTTCTCGTGTCACTGCTATTGATGTCGGTGTACCTGGTAGGCGTGGTGGCCAGTTACGCGCAGATCCGAACTATGGGGGGAATCGGACGCCGGGTACTCTTCAGCTTACGCAACGCTCTGTTCACCAAGCTACAGGATCTGCCAGTAGCTTTCTTCAATCAAAATAAGGCCGGGGATCTGATCTCTCGTGTCAATAACGACACGGATAAGCTGAATCAGTTTGTAGGTCAGGCGCTGATGCAGTTCTTGAGCAGCCTTTTCCTAATGACGGGCGCCGCTGTGTTCGCACTCTCACTGAACTTCCGGTTGGGTATCGCGGCGCTTCTTCCCGCAGTGGGCGTGCTTGTCGTGACGAAGGCTACGGCCAGTTGGGTTAAAGCTAGAAACATGAAGAGTCTCCAGAGTCTTGGCGGGATGAGTTCTGAGATTCAGGAGAGCTTGCAGAACTTCAAGGTGATCGTCGCCTTTCATCGCATGGACTACTTCCAGCGTAAGTTCGAGACTGCGAACGAAGCTAACTACGCGGCTTCGGTATCGGCCGGCTATGCGAACAACATATTCATGCCCATGTATGGCCTGGCCCACAATTTGGCGCAGCTCTTGGTGGTAGCTTACGGCATCGTACTGATTGGAGCGGGTGAAACGACCGCCGGCCAGTTGATCGGGTTCCTTCTCTATGTGAATAGCTTCTACGGTCCTATGCGGCAGTTAGCCACCGTCTGGGCGTCCTTCCAGCTTGCGCTGGCGGCTCTGGACCGCATTTCAGAAGTGCTGGCGCTCGAATCCGACATGACTCTAGTGACTGCGGGGCCTTCGGAATCGGCTGCTGTGCTCGAGTTCCGCAATGTGTCCTTCCAATACCCGGGCGGCAAGGATGTGCTGCGTGATGTCTCCTTTGAACTCGAAAAAGGGAAGGCGTACGCTCTGGTAGGTCCCACTGGAGGCGGCAAGACAACCACTGCATCACTGATGGCGCGGCTCTATGACCCGACAGAAGGCTCGGTATTGTTGGATGGCCGGGATATCCGCTCGGTCGCGCCGGACGATCGTTCGCGGAAGGTGGGTTTCATTCCACAGGAGCCATTTTTATTTACCGGCACCGTGCGCGACAACATTGTTTATGGAAATGATGAGTATTGGGATTATTCCAGCTCGCAAATGGCGGAGGTCTTGAAGAAGGCGAACCTTTCGAGCCTGATGGCGCGGTTCTCCGAAGGATTAGATACGAAGGTGATGAGTAGCGGCAACAGTATCAGCTTGGGCCAGAAGCAGCTCATCGCATTCATGCGGGCGACGTTACGGAAACCAGAAATACTGATTCTGGATGAGGCGACGGCGAATATCGACACAGTGACGGAACAGTTGTTGGAGGAGATCCTCGACAAGTTAGCGCCGGAGACCACCAAGGTGATCATCGCGCACCGGCTGAACACTATCGATAATGTGGACCAGATTTACTTCGTCAACTCCGGCGGAGTCGCGCTGGCAGGCTCCATGGAGCATGCATTGAATATGCTGCTACATGGGAAGCGGGAGAGTTGAGTCGCGCGGCGGAACGGCGAAGCGAACCCACGCTATAATCCTCGGGAGTGATTGAAACTGTAGCAATCGTCCAACCTTACTGGGATGAGATGGCGCGTTTGTACTGGCTGACCGGCGCTCCGCTCCGGCCCACTGATAAAGATATTCTGCTTTTGGAGCAGTTGGTTGCACGCCACGCTCCGCGGAGGGACTGTGGGCCGCTAGGCGCGCTGATGCTGGGTGTTACGCCTGCCGTCGCGGCGATGAGTTGGCCGGAGCGATCGCGGTTGCTTGCCGTGGATGGCTCTTTCGCGATGGTGAAGGGGGTCTGGCCGGGCGATCTACCGGGAGCGCGGGCGGCGGTCTGCGGCGGGTGGTTTTCGCTTCCATTTGTGAACCATTCTTTCGAAGTGATTACCGGGGACGGTTCGGCGAATTGCGTCTCCTTTCCAGAAGGGCTGCGGGAGCTGGCGGAGGAAACGCATCGAGTTCTGCGTCCCAGCGGATGTTTGTTTCTCCGCTGCTACACGCAGCCCGATTTGAAGGAAGAACCGGAGCATGTCCTGGCAGGTCTTTGGGACGGCGGCTATCCCAGCTTCCACGACTTCAAATTCCGTTTTCTGATGTCGATGCAGGAGACGGCGTGTCACGGAGTGGCGGTGGCCGATGTTCATCGGCGTTGGATGAAAAGCGGAATCGACGCTGAGCGCTTGGCCTCCGCTACAGGATGGGATCGGGCCGTGATCGGAGCGCTCGATGCGTACCGCGATTCTCCGACGGTCCATGTTTTCCCGACCCTGGCTGAATTTCGATCCGTGCTGGGTGAATATTTTGAAGAGATTTCCTGTTCTCATGCGACGTATCCTTTAGCCGAGCGCTGCCCGATGCTGGTGTTAAAAAGGCTATGACCGGCGCCGCGCCGTCGGTCTCGCTAAACGCGCTTCAGCGAAGCATCGGACTCGCGGCCTTGCGGGCGCCGGAGGGTGGGCTTTACATCGTCCAGGACGTTTGCGAAC
>Ga0116129_1000208_pt1 | contig 42122 bp, 29 predicted proteins | sample June2015DPH_17_2_FD_89732 | JGI IMG/M metagenome (GOLD analysis project Ga0116129, IMG submission 89732) | Peatland microbial communities from SPRUCE experiment site at the Marcell Experimental Forest, Minnesota, USA - June2015DPH_17_10 | ecosystem: Environmental > Terrestrial > Soil > Wetlands...
AAAGGAAATGCTGCGCGACGGGATGAATCCGCAAGAATTTGTGGTCCTGCTGTTAGAGAAGGAACAATATCTTGCGGCGATCGACTTCCTGGCCCACGCGCTCCCTGTACGCGAAGGAATCTGGTGGGGATGTTTATGCATGCGGCACGCTTTGGGCGACGATCTTGCCCCGGCCGACAGGGCCGCCGCGATGGCCGCTGTCGCGTGGGTGATCGAGCCGAGTGAAGAGAAGCGCGCCGCGGCGGTGGGGCCGGCGGAAGCGGCGGGCATGCCGTCGATCGCAGGATGGCTGGCGCGAGCCGCGGTCCGAACGGGAGGAAATATGGCACCGCCCGGCGTGCCCTTCTTTAAGGCGCCGGAGCCGTATGCCCCGGCGAAGGGAATCGCGACTGCCGTCAAGTTCGCGTTGGCGAAGGCGGAGTCCAGCCAACTGGTGAAGATGCAAAAAGCTTACGTGGAACTCGGCGTTCAGATTGCCGAGGGATATCTGATTTAAGGAGAACTGGAAACTATGGGACAACCCGCCGCTCGCGTCACGGATCCGCACGTCTGCCCGGCATTTACGGCGCTGGTGCCGCACGTCGGCGGACCGCTGCTTCCGCCCTGCTGTCCGACGGTGCTGATCGGCGGATTGCCCGCCGCGCGTATTACGGACCTCCATACCTGCGCCGGTCCGCCTGCTCCGGTGGCCATGGGCTCTGAGACCGTCCTAATCGGCGGAATATCCGCCGCGCGAATGGGAGATCCGACCGGCCATGGCGGCTCCATCGTGATGGGATGCCCGACCGTTCTGATTGGTGATTGAAACTATGTCCGCACTTACCATCCCGTTTGAGAGGCAGGAAAATCGGCAAACGCACCGCGACTGTGGCGCGGCTTGCCTCAGCATGGTTTATAAATCGTTAGGCAAGAATGTTCCGCAAGCGGAAATCTGGCCTCTGATCGCCAAGCAGAACCGCTTCGGCAGCGTCGCGTCGACCACACATTTAATGGCGCTTCATGCGATCGGCCAGGGCTTGCACGCGGTCGTGATCCAGGCGCGCCATCCCATACAGGTCCTCCGACTCTGCCACGAGGCTCGTGTGCGGGCGATCCTCAACCAGCGTCCGCATTCCGGTGTTTCGACGGGACATTACACGGTACTCGTCGACATGGACCAGACGAGCGTCGTTCTGCACGATCCCGCCCTTGGTTCGCCCCGCAGAGTTTCTTACGCCGATTTGCTGCAATTGTGGCAGCCGCAGGGGGCCGACTCGGAGATTCTGGGCAATGTGGTCATCGGCATCGCTGCCGAATCCGTTCCCAGCCCAGCCTGCGAATTCTGCCACACTGCGATTCCCGCCAAGGTCGATTGCCCGAAGTGCAAGAAAGGCGTCGGCTTGAGCCCGTCGGCTCCGCTGGGTTGTATTCGCGATGGCTGCATCGCAAGAATGTGGAATTACGTTGCCTGCCCTTCCTGCGACTACGTCTGGAGCTTTCATGAAGCGGGGATATCCAATGGGGACGTTCCTGGCGCGGCCGAGCCGCAGAAGGGCCCGGCTTTCCCACAGCCCCAGAATCTCGACAAGGTGTTCGCGGATTTGGACAAGTTTTGCGCCCAGCTCCTGACCGTTCCAGGCGCAGCCGAGCACGCCGACCTGAATACTCAGCTCAATTTCATCAAGGCTTCCAAAGAGAAGCTGAAACTTGCGCAGGCCGAGGAACTGACCGCAGTCAAAGTGCACGTCGACAAGTTGGTTGCCTTGGAGAGGGAATCGAAACAGAAGCAGGAAGCCCGCCGCAAGAGGCAGGAAGAACTCGACGCCCCGCTTGCTCCACTGGACGGCAACGCGCTCGGCGCGGCTTTGCTGAAGCAGCTCGGCTTCAAGTAAACACGGCCCATAATTATTTGCGAATGTCCGCATGCTTACGCATGGCGGTTCAGTGGCCGAGGTATTGTAGTATGGCTTCGAGGTTCAGGATATGTCGATTGATCGCCGGTCTTTCGTGGTCGCCGCTGCAACCACCGCTGCCATCCTTCCGGCCCGCCTGCTGGGCGCGGCGGACCAGCAGCGAGATCCGCTGGGCGTGCGGGACGACTTTCCCATCGTTTCCGACCACGTCTTTCTCAATTCGGCCTATATCGCCCCTGTGCCCCGGGCCGTGGTCGCCGCGAGCCACGCATTTGTTGAAGCGAAAAGCGCCCGGCCCATGCAACTCAGCGCTCTGATGACCACCAATGAGGCGGTTCGAGCGCAGTTCGCGCGGATCGTGAAGGCCAAGCCCGAGGAAATCGGCCTTCTCTATTCGACGGGAGAGGGTGAAAATGTCATCGCCAACGGCATCGGCTTGAAGGCGGGAGACAACGTAGTGATCGACGACCTGCACTACAACACGGAATTCGTTCTCTATCGGGCTCTGGAGGCCTCGCGCGGCATCGAACTGCGAATCGTGAAGAATCGGGACGGTGCGGTAACCGCCCACGATTTCGAACCGCACATCGATAAGCGTACCCGCATCGTATCGGTTGCCTGGATATCGCACCTGAACGGATTCCGGCATGATATGCGGCCCATCGCCGATCTGGCGCATGCGCACGGGGCACTATTCTATGCCGACGCGGTGCAGGCGGTTGGGATGATCGATGTCGATGTCCGGGCCTCCGGCGTGGATGCGCTGTGCTGTGGCTCCTACAAATGGTTGATGGCGGAATTTGGCGTCGCGCCGTTTTTCGTGAGCGAAGGATACATCGACCGCATTCAATCCGACCGCATTGGAGAATTCTCGGTCGCGCATACTGAGCCCGATTACCGCTATCAACTTTTGAAAACCGCGAGGAAGTTCGAGGCCACCAGCCCGGCCTTCGGCGCCGTCTCACAGTTACAGGCAAGCCTTTCTTATCTTGAAAGGACCGGCATTGGGCGTATCGAGGAACACACGGTGGGGCTGGCGCGACAGCTTCACGAAGGGCTGGTGAAACAAGGCCACAAAGTGTTCACTCCGCCGGAAAACCGGTCTTCCATCGTGACGTTCCACTGCGGCAGGCCGGTCCCTGAGGCTCGCGCGGCGTTCCAGGCCGCCAATATCGAAGTGACTGTGCGCGCCGGCCAGCTACGCGTCTCACCCGCGCTTTTCAATAACGCGGATGAAATCGAAAAGTGTCTGGACGTGACGAAGCGTCTGGTTTAATATTCGCGGCCGATCGTGGCACTCAGAGCGTCGACGCGGCACGCAAAAGTGTGTGCGACGCAAACACCGGTTGACAACGATCAAATACTTGTGTAGCCTAGGCCTATTCTACATATGCCTACAAAAGCTAAAGATCAGCGAGATCTGTTTCGGGGAACGCTGGAACTGATGATTCTTCGCTCCCTGCTGCGCGAACCGATGCATGGTTATGCGCTGGTGCAGCACATCAAGCAGCGATCGAACGATTTTCTCCAGGTGGAGGAAGGCTCCCTTTACCCCGCGTTACAGCGATTGCTCCGGGAGGGCCTTCTCAAGGCGGAATGGGAGAACTCCGCCTCGAACCGCAGAGTGCGTACTTACCGCGTCACTCCGGCCGGCAAGAAACACCTGGAGAGAGAGATCTCCAGCTTCGAACGGATGGTGCAGGCGATCACGATGGTACTTTCGCCGGTGAAGTCATAGGAGGGTGAATGAATTGGCTGAAGCATGTATTAACCCGGCGGCGTATCTACAGCGACCTTTCAGAAGAGATTCAACAGCATGTTGTCGAAAAGACAGAAGCGCTGGTGGCCGGGGGAATGAGCCGCGCGGAAGCGGAGAAGCAGGCCCGGCGCGAGTTCGGGAACGTGACCGGCATCGAAGAACGGAGCCGCGAGGCTTGGGCGTGGCCCATCGCCGATAGCTTCATGGGGGATGCAAAGTTCGCGATGCGCCAATTGCGCAGGAACTATGGCTTTGCGCTGACCGCGATTCTGACGCTCGCGCTGGGCATCGGCGCAACCACCGCGATTTTCAGCCTGGTGAATGCGGTTCTGCTACAGCCCTTGCCGTTTCCGGAGCCGGATCGATTGGTGTGGCTGAGTCAACAAGACCATTCGTTGCCGGGGATGGTTACGGAGGCTCTCAGCTATCCGGATTATTTCGATTGGCGCGCGCAAAACCGCACCTTCAGCGGCTTGGCTTCCTATGCGGGGAGCACAGCGATCCTCCAATCGGAAGGTGAGCCGCGGCATCTGGATGCGATGACAGTCTCGGCGAACCTGTTTCGAGTGTTGGGTGTGGGTCCAGCGCTCGGCAGAGATTTTCTGCCGGATGATGAAAAACCAGGTAATCGTGCGGTGATGTTGAGCTACTCGCTTTGGCAGTCCGCGTTTGGTTCGGCGCAGGACATCTCATCGAAGACGATTCGGCTGGGCGACCACAGCTACGCCGTTGCAGGTGTAATGCCCGAAGGATTCCAGTTTCCGATCGAGGGGACGGCGCCCGCTTTGTGGATCTCGCTCTCAGACGACGCGGAAGGAAAAGACCCGAAGACCGGCCAGCGCGGCTACGATTGCCTGGACGTGATCGGTCGATTGAAACCTGGAATGAAGCTGGCGCAGGCGAAGTCGGATCTCAGCTTGATTGCCGCCAACCTGGCGCGTCAGTATCCCAACAATAACAAATGGTACACCTCGGCAATCGTCGAGCCCGAATTGCAACATGTGATCGGCGATACCAGGCCCGCATTGCGAATCCTGTTTGGCGCAGTCACTTTGGTGCTCCTGATTTCGTGTGCTAACGTTGCAGGTTTATTATTAGCCCGAGGTTCCCGCAGAAGCGCGGAGTTCGCACTGCGCGCCTCGATTGGCGCAAGCCGGGCGGCGATCGTCCGCCAGTTGCTGGTGGAATCCGTGGTGCTGTCGTTCTGCGGAGGAATCGCGGGTGTGGCGCTGGCGTACGCGCTGTTGCGAGGCATGGTCCATGTGATGCCAATGAACATCCCGCGCATGGAACATGCGGTGATCGATGGGACGGTGCTGGTGTTTGTCGTGGTTGTCTCCGCGATCACGGGTCTTCTATTCGGTGTCTTGCCGGCGTTGCGCATGTCGCAGTTAAGGCCGGTGCAGGCAATGCGTGAAGGGTCCAGAACTGTCGCAGGAGGGCGTAGGGAAGGCCGTGTTCACGGCGCATTGGTGGTGGCGCAGACTGCCATCGGATTGGTTTTGCTAGTGGGCTCCGGGTTGTTGATTCGTAGTTTAGTCCGCATCGTCAACGTGGACCCGGGATTCGATCCGAAGCAGGTTTTGACGGCCAGGATTGCCGTATCTTTCGACAGGTTGGACCACGACCAGCACCTTCAGTTTTATAGTCAACTACTAGCGCGGCTTTCCGCATTGCCTGGCGTAAAGTCCGCCTCGGCCGGGTGGCCGCTGCCGATGAGTGACAGTAACGCCAGTATTTCGTTCAGCATTGAAGGACGGCCCATCGCCAAAGGAGACGAGCCAAGCGAATCGCTGGGCATAGTCATGCCCGGTTATTTCGAGACGATGCATATCCCGCTTCTTTCCGGACGCAATTTTGGAGAGCAAGACGGCATCCATGCGTTGCCGGTGATGATCGTCAACGAAGCCTTCGCCCGCAAGTACTTTCCGCAAGAGAATCCATTGGGAAAGCGCATCCAACCGGGGATAGGAGACGGAATCGTCGATCATCCGATGCGCCAGGTGATTGGCGTGGTGGGAGATATCAAACGGAGAGGTTTGACGGTCGCCGCGGGACCTCAGTTTTTCCTGCCTTACTCACAGGCGTTGGTGACCAATCCGTTTCTGACGATCCGCGCGAGCGGCGATCCAGCGGCGCTACAGGGCGCGCTCCGTGCGGCGGTTCATGATCTGGACAAGGGTGTGCCTGTCTACCAGGTTGCGAGTCTCGACGATTATGTCGCGAAGTCGGTGGCGATGCCTCGTTTCCAGACATCCCTGCTGACCTGTTTTGCGGGGATTGCGCTGCTGCTCGCGGCGATCGGATTGTACGGTCTGCTGTCTTACATGGTGGTGCAGCGCACGCTCGAGATCGGCGTGCGGATGGCGCTGGGCGCGAAGAAGTCGGATGTGCTCGGCATGATTGTGCGGCGGGGCATGACACTCGCGCTGATCGGACTGGGAACCGGCCTCGTGATTTCCGCGATGGTGACGCGTCTGCTGTCGGGGATGCTCTACGGCATTCGCCCCACCGATCCACTGACCTTCGCTACGATGGCCGGCGTTTTACTTCTGGTCAGCTTTCTGGCGAGTAGTATTCCCGCATACCGCGCCGCTCAATTGGACCCGATAGAGACGCTGCGGGAGCAATAGGTCACTTCGCTTTGTGGGCGCGAATGATGACGCGGTAATTGTTTTCAGCGTTCAGATTGATCAGGGCAATGAAGGTCCGGCCCTGGTATTTGCCGATGGTGCCGGATTGAGAAACGGCCGAAACTTCGTAATCGGCGGGCAGCAGCACGGTGTTGCGCAGGCCGTGCAGAGTGCGGTCGAAGATCAGGTCGCCGTTTTCGGCTTTGTAACCGGGATCCTTGAGAACGCCGGTGATTTTGATGTGCGCGCTTTGTTTATCGTCGGTGATGGGAACGTCGAGCTTGATGACGTCATGCACGGGGGCGAAGATTTTGGCGGTATCGAGGTCGATCACTTTCAGGTCTTGCAGTTTAAGATAGGCGAGCGAATCGAGCTTGGCGTTGGTGCCTTTGCGGTAGTCGCTATAACTCTGATCGACCTTGATCGTGTGGGTTTCCGGCACGTCGAGATCGTAAAGAGTCTTGATGTCGTCAAAGAACATATCGGTATATTGCGTCGGCGGAAATCCCGCGGTAGTTTTGCGGGCGTGGATCGTGACCGGATTGCTTTGGCCGCTAGGGTTGGCGAAAGCAAGTTTGAGGCGTCCATCGGCGGTGGTGCTGAGCTGAGCGGCGACGTTCGAGGAGATAAACGCGAAACCGGGCGGAAGCAGCACACCCAGGCGATAGCCGGCGAGACTGCGCACCCAGACAATATCCTCGCCATGCATCATATAAGTGCGCGGGTCCTTGTAAGTCTTGTAAATCAACACGCGGCCGACTCCACCTTCGGGCACGGGAATGGGCAGAGTGGCGTGGATGGAGTGCGTTTCGGGGTCGCTCGCCTCCGGACCGTAGGTGAACTTGAGAGGCTTGCCGGTGCGGGGGTCGAACACTTCGACATCTGAGCCTTCGCTGCCGCCGCGCGTGGCGTTGACCAACTCCGTCGCTCCGACGCGATCTTCTTCCGGTAGAAATCTGATGCGAAAACTTTCCGAGCCCGGCGCGAGGATCGCATATTCGGTGTAGGCATCCTGCGACCACAGGCGCGTCACCGGAGGCATGGGACGCAGCGAGCCATCGGGATTGGTCCCGCCCGGAAATGGATTGTTCGCGCCGCCTCGCCGGCCTTGCGCGAAAACCACAGAGGTCGCCAACAGGGCGCCAAGAAGGGCTCTTCGAAGGTTGTTCATAGTTTAATTTTTCGAATTCGTGGGCGCTGTCGGCGGAGGGGTTACGGGTTTGGGAGGCATGGGCGGCGCTTCGAAGCTGCCTCGGCCGACCGTGGTATCCAGACCGCCGGCGGATTCACGGCCATCCTTTTCCATGCCGGCATAGCGGACGGCTTCGCTGACCTCAGCCTCTTTAGCGCCCAATTTGCGGAGCAGATCAGCGGTCTGCACTTCAGTCTTGAAAACGTCGGGATAAAAGACGCCTTCGGCGATCACCAGCGGCGACCAGCCTTTCTTATCGACCACATCCAGCTTCGCGCCGTGGTCGAACAGGAACTGGACAATCTCGTTGGCGCCGCGCAGAGCGGCTCCGTGCATCGCGGTGCGGCCAATATCGTCGATGTGGTTCACGTCAGTGTCATGTTCGAAGGCGATTCTGACACACTCCATGGCTTCCTCATTGGTGCCCGGACTTTCGGCAACGCGATAGACACCCACTCCTGCCGCGGCTTCGAGCGGTGTGATGTGTTCGTTGGTGGAAAGAGTAGGATCGGCGCCCAGGGCGAGCAGAACGCGCATCATCTCCGGATCGGCTCCCTTGGCGGCGAGAAGAAAGGGAGCGGCTCCGATGCGCTTCAGTTTGCCGAGGTTGCCGTCGATGGGTTCCTTGGTTTCGCGGGCGTTCACATTGGCCCCGTGTGCGACCAGAGCCTTGGCGAAGCCGATGCTGTCGACATTGCCGGAGGGTACGGCGGCGGGAGTTTTGTGGATATTAGGACGGCGGGTCCAAACTACTTGATGCATCGCGGTGAAACCGGAGCCATCGGCGTTGGGGCGCGCGTCATGATCCAATAGCACGACGCCAAGTTCATAGCGGGCGTTCATCGCCGCCAGAACCAGCGCGCAGGTGCCGTCCGATAGCGTTTCGTTGGGATCGGCGCCGGCGGCGAGCAGGGCTTTCACGACAGGAATGTGGCCGTTGCGGACGGCGAACAGGAGCGGCGTGAAATCGGTGGGCCGGGGTGCGCGCCGTACCGCCGGCGCGGGTTTGCCGTCGGGAGCAGGTTTTTCATCTGAAGGCGCTTTCACGTCCTTGGGGGCGGTAGCATCGACCGCGGCCGCCTTTCGATTGGCGGGCGGTTCGTCGTCAGGATCGATGGGAGGGGGCGGCGGCGCTTTGGAGCGGGCATGCATGTCCGCGCCGGCTTTAAGCAGCGCTTGCACGACTTCAACATGCCCTTCGGCGGCGGCCCACATAAGCGCGGTCTGGCCGCGCCAATTCTCCTTGGCGTTTACATCGGCGCCGTTTTTGAGAAGTACCTGGACAGCATCGAGCTTGCCGGTTCGGGATGCGGTCATCAAGGCCGTTTCGCCCTCGGGCAATTTCGAGTTGGTATCGGCCCCCGCGCGGATCAGTTTTTCGATCATCGCGGCGCTGCCATTGGTGCAAGCCAGAGAGAGAGGCGTGACACCATATTTGTTGACGGTGGTCGCCTTCGCACCGGCGCGCAGCAGAATATCGGCGATCTCCACTTCGTCCATGCGGGACGCCCACTCCAGGGCTGTGGTGCCGTCGGGTTCGGCCGCATTCACGTCGGCGTGGTTGCGCAAAGCCTGCTGGACCCCGGCTTTGTTTCCGTCGCGCGCGGCTTCGATCAGGGGGCTGACGTTTTCCGAGCCGTAGGAGAGTAAACAGCTCACGATACAGCTCGCTATCCAGATGAAGGAGCGCATCATGTTCCTTATTAGAGAGCGGCCAGGCCTTGCGGCATGCGCAGAGGGCCGGTGCTGTCGCCCAGGCGATCCACTTCCACGCCGACCTTATCGAGAAGGCTGACGAACATGTTAGACATAGGTGTGTTTTCCGGGAACTGCAAGTATCGTCCGCCCTTCAACGTGCCCGCGCCGCCGCCCACCAGGACCGCGGGCAGGTTGGAATGATCGTGCTTGTTGCCGTCGCTGATGCCGCCTCCGTAGAGGAACATGGAATGGTCCAACAGAGTGCCATCGCCGTCGGGCGTGGATTGCATTTTTTCCAGGAAGCCGGCGAACAGCGTCATGTGATAAGTACAGATTTTCGCGTACTTTTCGATTTTTTCGGGATCGTTGGTGTGATGGGAGATGGAGTGGTGGCCGTCTGCGACGCCGACGTTGGGGTACGAACGGCTGCTAAATTCGCGCGCTAGCTGCATGGTGGCGACGCGGGTGATATCGGCGCGATAGGCGAGCCATTGCAGATCGAACATGAGCTTGGCGTGCTCTTCGAAATTCTCGGGGATGCCGACCGGCCGTTCCAGATTCGCCGGCATGGCGTCGCCGCCGGTTTGCTGCGCGGCGCGGTTGATCCGCTGCTCAATTTCGCGGACAGAATCCAGGTATTCGCTGACTATGCCGCGGTCGGAGGCTCCCAGAGTGTTCTTGAGACTGGCCATTTCAAGCGAGACGGAATCGAGAATGCTGCGATTTTTGCGCATCTCCGAAAGACGTTCCGCCGCGGTGCCACCGAGTCCGAACAGACGCTCGAAGACGATGCGCGGATTGTTTTCCATGGGCAGAGGCATGGTGGGAGTGCGCCACACGAAGGTGTTCATATACACGCAACTGTAGCCATCGTTACAGTTGCCGACCATATAGTTGGGTTCGAGAGCGAGCTCGAGCGACGTGAGCTGGGTATCCTTACAAAGATGCTTGGCCGCGATCTGATCGACCGTAGTTCCAGCCTGCACGTCCGCTCCTTCAGTGAGTTTAGGATGGACTCCGTTGAGCCAAACGGAACTGGCGCGCGTATGTTCGGCATCGCCATCGCCCAAACCTTCGGCCTGATGATGGGCCAGGCCGCCGAGCAGAGTGACCTGATCTTTCACTTTTTCGAGAGGCTTCAGAATCGGCGACAGCTCCAGCGTGGGACTCGTGGATTTGGGCCACCAATAAGGCTGGGAGACGCCGTTGGGGATGTAGACGAACCCCAGACGCTGCACCGGCTTGGCCGCGGTATTCTCCATGGCGGAGAGCGCCGGGACCATGGCGTCCAGCAGAGGCAGGCCGAGCATGGCCGCACCGGCGCCGCGAAGAAACGTTCGTCGGGGAAGAAACTTCTTCTCAATGAACATCTACTCTGATCTCCTCATTTGAAATGGCTGGCTGTCGATGATGTCCAGAACCAGGGTGGAAAAACGGTAATCGTTGCGCGCGGAGTCGCGCACAATGGAGCGAATCGCAGGCATATCGTAATATTCGACGCCGCGGCCGAGAGCATAGATCAGCAGCTTTTCAGTCACGGTGGTCACGAAGCGTTCGGGGCGGCTGAGCAGGGCGGTGCGTAATTCGGCGGGTCCGTTGAACATGGTGCCGTCGGGAAGTTTGCCCGATGCGTCGATGGCGGCGCTGCCTTCCGTGCGCACCCAAGGCACGGCGGGAGTGTTATCGACATTGCGCCAGACGCCGACGGCATCGAAATTTTCGAGCGCGAAGCCGGTGGGTTCGATCACCGCGTGGCAATTGGCGCAGACCGGATTTTCGCGGTGGATGGCCATGCGTTCGCGCATGGAGAGCACCTTCCCGTTCACGTTGTTGTTCTGGTTGAGAGGCGGAACCACGGCAGGCGGCGGGGCGGGCGGATTGCCAAGAATATTTTCGAGGATCCATTTGCCGCGCACCACCGGCGACGTGCGATCGTTGTGGGAGGTGACGGTGAGGATACTTCCCTGCCCCAGCAATCCTCCGCGGACGCCGGCCTGATCGCCCAGAGAGACGCGCCGGAAATGGCTGCCATAAACGTTGGGGATGCCGTAGTGGCGGGCCAGGCGCTCGTTCAAATAGGTGTAGTCCGCGTTGAGCAGGGTGAGAACCCCATGGTCCTCATGAATGATGCTGCCGAAGAAGAGCTCGGTTTCGCGGCGCATGTCCTGGCGCAGGCCTTCATCAAAATCGGGGAACATGTCCAGGTTGGGTGTCGCGGCGGGCAGGTTGCGTAAGTACAGCCATTGTCCGGCGAAATTATCAATCAGAGCGCGGGAGCGGGAATCGGCCAGCATGCGGCGCACTTGTGCGTGCAGAATCTCCCGATCGCGTAGTTTACCGGCCACGGCAAGATTGACCAGCTCGTCGTCGGGAATGCTGCTCCATAAAAAGAAGGATAGGCGCGAAGCCAGTTCCAGATCGGTGACGCGATAGTTGGTTTTGGGAGCGATATTGGCGGGATCGCGCTCGACCCGAAACAGGAATTCAGGACTTACCAGCATGCGGCGGATCGCGACTTGAATGCCTTGCTCGAAATCGCCCTCTTTGCGGCCGTCCTTATAAGAGGACATCAGGATGGCTGTATCGGCAGCGGTGACGGGGCGGCGATAGGCGCGGCGAGCGAGAGTGGAGAGAATCTTTTCGGCGCAGGGCGATTCTTCGGCGGCGGTGGCCGGCTGACAGATGAAGATTCGCTTGCGGCTGGGAGTGTCCGCGCCCGCTTTCGCTTCGGCCACGTTGAGCGGGCCGGTAACGATGACGGCTGCGACGTGCGGCTGCGACAAGTTGACGCCGTTGCCGCCGGAGTTATCGAGGCGCTTGAAAGGTTCGCGCAGGCCGGTGTCTTCCGCGTGGTCCTTCATTAAGAAGGCCACGCCGATATCGCACGGACCGGCTTTCAGGGCGATCCGGAAATGGAGGTCTTCGTCGGCCTCTTTCTTCACGGTTTTTACGATTTTTTCGGTCTTGTCGGGCGCGGCCGAGGCGCCTTTAGCTGCGGGGCGATCAGGAGGGACCGGTTTGACCGTGAATCGTTTGGTTTCGGCTCCATCGATGCTGATTTCCAAATCGTGAGGCTCGGATAGGCCGCTGATGGTCGATCCGCTGGCCCTTTGAAGCTGGACGCGGATATCGTATTCGGCATCGGCGGGAACAATGTGGTGGAGCAGGGCGCCTCCGCGAGTACCGAAGGGCAATCCTTCGATGTGTTCGTATTGAGGAAGCTGAGGGGAAAGGCGATAGGTAATCGCTTCCGGAGTGCGCGGAGGTTCGCCGACGGCCAGACGCCCGATGGTTCCGGCGACCGACAAATAGCGCTCCATCAGGGTTTGCGAGACTTTCAGGACTCCCGCGATGTTATCGAACCCGTAGCTGCCATCGTCGGCGGGAAGAAGGTCGGCCGTATTGACGTCGAGCGCGAGAAGATCGTGAATGGCGTTCTGATATTCGGCGCGATTGAGGCGATGCAAGGCCTCCGTGCGGCCGGCATCGGGATGGGCCGCGGCGGAGGAATCCAGCTCCGTTTCGAGCCACGACGCGAATCCATCGTAGGCGGGCTTGGCGGGTCTGGGCATACCCACGGGAGGCATCACACCGGCGCGCAGTTTACGCACCACCTTCTCATAGGTCGCGGCGTGCGCACCGGGGTCCGCCAGATCCGCCGTAGAGAGTACGAGTCCGCCGGATTTTACTTGCGGGGAGTGACAGGAAACGCAGTATTGTTTCAGAATCCCTTGTTGCTGGGTGAGTGTGGCGGAGGGTTTGGCGGCGGTCTGCGGACCTGCGCCGATGGAAGTGGATTGCGTTGCGAGAAAGCCCACCCCGCTGAAAAGCAGGAGGTAGCGGCTGGTCAATTTTCGTGCTAACAGATGCCCGTCCATGAAGTCCGTTGGCCAGACGAGTCGGGGTCTAGGTTAAAAGAAGTGTACCCGTACTGTCATAGGACTGTCAATTGTCCACAACGGAAGGCACGCGGGCCGCATTCACGAGTATAGATGAGTATAATCGACGCAGGAGAAATCCCGTGATCAAGCCATGCCTCTACCTGATCCTCGCAGCATCCGTTTTGTCCGCCGTCTCAAACGATAAGCCGTTGCTGCTGCGGCATCCCGCCGTCAGCCGGACCCAGATCGTGTTCAGCTTCGCCAACGACCTGTGGAGCGTGGGCCGTGAAGGCGGCGTGGCGATTCGCCTCACCACGGGCGCCGGAGCTGAGTCGGAGCCCATGTTTTCTCCCGACGGTTCGCAGATCGCCTTCACCGGCGAATACGATGGCAACGTCGATGTATTCGTGATCCCGGCATCCGGCGGAACGCCGAAGCGTCTCACCTATCACCCGGGCGCGGATTATGTGGTCGGTTGGACACCCGATGGCAAGCAGGTTCTTTTCGCCTCCGGCCGCAGCAGCTATTCGAACTTCAGCCGACTCTTCACCGTATCAGTGACCGGCGGTTTCGAAACGCAGCTTCCCTTGGACCGCGCGGTATATGGCTCTTTTTCGCCCGACAGCTCCAAGATCGCCTACGTTCCCACCGATCAATGGCAGCCCGCCTGGAAGCGCTATCACGGAGGACAAACACGTCCCATCTGGATCGCCACGCTGGCCGATTCGAGCGTCGTGAAAATTCCGCGCGATAATTCGAACGACTTCAATCCCATGTGGATCGGCGATACGATTTACTTCCTTTCGGACCGCAATGGCCCGGTCACTTTGTTTGCCTACGACACCAAATCAAAGAGTGTGACTGAGGTTATTAAGAATGACGGTCTGGATTTAAAGACCGCCGCAGCGGGACCGGACGCGATTGTTTACGAACAGTTCGGCGCGCTGCACGTTTACGATTTGAAGACACACAAACAGCATGCGGTTGAGGTAAAGCTGGCGGGCGATTTTACTGACATCCGCCCCCATTTCCGCAAGCTGACGCCAAACGAGATTCACGCCGCTGCGATTTCCCCCACCGGCGCTCGCGCTGTGTTCGTCGCCCACGGCGAGATCTTCACCGTTCCCGCCGAGAAAGGCGACATCCGGAACCTCACCAACACAGTGGCCGTAGAAGAGCGCGATCCGGCATGGTCGCCCGATGGCAAGTCGATCGCCTATTTCTCAGACGCTTCAGGCGAGTATGCCCTGGACATTCGCGATCAGAACGGCATGGGCGCGGAGCAGCGTATCGGGTTGGGAGATCCCCCCACGTTCCCCTATTCGCCGCGCTGGTCCCCCGATAGTAAGAAGGTCGCCTACACCGATAAGAAGCTGAATGTCTGGTACCTCGATCTCGAAAAAAAGGCACCCCAGCGCATCGATGCCGATACCTACGCCGGGCCAATGGCGATGAATCCGGCCTGGTCGCCCGATAGTAAATGGATCGCCTACACCAAGAAGCTGAAGAGCCATCTCCACGCTGTGTTCGTGTATTCGCTCGACCAGAACAAGACGTTTCAGCTCACCGATGGAATGAGCGATGCGGCCGACGCCGTTTTCGACAAGGACGGCAAATACCTCTATTTCACCGCCAGCACAGACACCGCTCTCAGCACCGGCTGGCTGGATATGTCGAGCCTCCAGCGTTCCGTTTCGCGCAGTGTCTATGTCGCGGTGCTGACCAAGGATCTCCCCTCGCCGCTGGCCCCGGAAAGCGACGAAGAGAAGCCTGTGGAAGCCAAAAAGCCGGATGACGCCAAGAAAACGGATGACAAGAAAGATCCCGTCGTCGCCATCGATTTCGATAACATCAGCCAGCGCATTCTCGCCTTGCCGATTCCATCCAGGAACTATACGGCCCTCGCCGCCGGAAAACCCGGTGTGTTGTTCCTGGTGGAGGCGCCGGCTACACCTTCCTCTACGCCCGGACCCCAATCGACGCTTCACATGTTCGACTTGAAAACGCGCAAGACCGAGAGAATCCGTGAAGGCATGGGCGGTTTGATTGTGAGCGCGAACGGGGAAAAGATGCTGTACCGGCAAGGTCAGCAGTATTTCATTACACCGGCGGGCAAACAGGCAGGCGATGCGCCTAAACCCCTTCCCCTCGATTCCATGGAGGTGTGGGTCGACCCGCGCGCCGAATGGGAGCACATGTATCACCAGGTCTGGCGCGACGAGCGTGACTTTTTCTACGATCCTGGCCTCCACGGCCTGAACCGCGCGGCGATCGAAAAGAAATACGAGCCTTATCTCGAAAACATCGCCAGCCGCGAAGATCTGAACTATCTGTTCGAAGAAATGCTGGGCGAAATGACGGTCGGCCACATGTTCATCGGCGGAGGCGACCAGCCCGAAGTCAAACGCATCCGCGGCGGTCTGCTGGGCGCCGATTACACTATCGAAAACGGACGCTACCGTTTCGCGCACGTTTATAACGGGGAGAATTGGAATCCGCGCCTGAATGCTCCGCTGACCCAGCCCGGTACCAACGTCGCCGCCGGCGAATATTTGCTCGCCGTCCAAGGACGCGATGTTCAGCCACCCGCGAATCTATACAGTTTCTTCGAGGAAACGGCGGGAAAATCGATTGTCATTCGCGTCGGTCCGGACCCGAACGGCGCCAACTCGCGGGAAGTCACGGTAGTGCCCGTCGCCGACGAACGTGCTCTGCGCAACTACACTTGGATCGAAGACAACCGCCGAAAGGTAGATCAGATGAGCGGCGGCCGCATCGGCTACGTCTATATGCCGGACACGGCCAACGGCGGCTACGCCAATTTCAACCGCTATTTTTTCAGCCAGGTGGGCAAGGAAGGCGTCATCATCGATGAGCGTTTCAACGGCGGGGGTGACATCGCCGATTATGTGATCGACTATCTGCGCCGCCCTCTGGTGGGCCGCTTCACGATGCGTGAAGGGGAGGACATCACGGTTCCCATGGAAGGAATCTTCGGAGCCAAGGTCATGATCACCAACGAAATGGCCGGCTCCGGCGGCGACGCCATGCCGTGGCTGTTTCGGAAAGCGGCCATCGGCCCGCTGGTCGGGATGCGGACCTGGGGCGGATTAGTGGGCCACTACACCGGTCCCGGCGATTTGATCGACGGCGGCAACGTTGGTACGCCAAACCTCGCGTTCTACAATCTGGACGGCGCCTGGGACATAGAAAACAACGGCGTGTCGCCGGACTTCGAGGTCGAGATGGACCCCAAGCTTGTGCGGGTGGGCCACGACCCGCAGCTTGAGAAAGCGATTGAAGTGGTGTTGCAGGGACTGAAAAAGAACCCCGTGAAATACGGCACCCGGCCGACCTATCCGGACTATCAGAAAAAAGGATCGCCCCAATAAGGCTAACGCCGAAGGCGAACCGGAGTGTAAGAAACCTGCACCAATTGGAGACTACCCAACTGGAGGCAAGATAGAACTTCGGTGGATCGGGGCACACAAGACGCGCTGTATGCGGAGGCAAGCGCCGCGAACACTGCCGCTATCCGCCGGTTGGCCCGTGGTTATGAGGCCAATCCCGACCGGCAGCGAGATCTGCTTCAAGAGATCTATATCGAGTTGTGGGTGAGCCTTGGGTCGTTTGACGGCCGTTGCAGCTTGCGGACTTGGGTCTATCGCATTGCGCACAATGTAGGTGCTTCCCATGCTGCTCGAGATCGCCGGTTGAACTCCCGGCTGGTGGACTTGGAAACGCTCGAAGCTCGAATATCCTCGGGCGACGGCAAAGCAGAGGTTGAGCGCCGGCACTCAGCGGCCATCCTTCTGGATCTGATTCACAGACTCAAACCTTTAGACCGCCAGGTCATCATGCTCTACCTCGAAGGCGAGGCGGCCGGATCGATCGCGGAGGTGACCGGGATCAGCGCCAGCAATGTGGCCACGAAAATTCACCGAATCAAGAAGATGCTTAAACAGAAATATCTCGAAGGAGCCGCCGATGCCAGAATCTAACGAACCACGCGAAGCTGACACGCCCGAGACCGCCTGGAAATCGGGGGGAATGGAGGAAGAGCGAAGCATGCGAATCGCGCCGACGCCAGAGGAGTTGTGCGCCATGGCGCAATCCCGAGAGAAACTCAACGCCCGCGTGATCCGAGGCGTAGTGGTCGTTACGGCGGCCCTCGCCGTAGCTCTTCTCTACAACGTTTACAGAATCGATCAGCCATGGATCAGGTTCGGCCAAGCATGGACGCTATGCGTAATCGTCTACCTGTTCGGGCCTGCATTTGAACGTAAGCGTCGACGCAGTGGCGCCAGCGAGCCGTGCGCTCAGTTTCTTGCGAGGCAGCATGAGGAGAGACGGCGCGGCTACCTGCGCATCCGGCATCGCTTGTTCCTGCTCATCCCCGGTATCGTGGCGTCCTGGTGGGGCGGCGGGCCGCTGGCTGTAGCGAAAGCCCGAGGCCTCGACCCTTCCTCCTGGCTATTTCACTTTTACGCCGGGCCTTGGCTGTTTGTGATTATCGGGATGGTCCTAATGCTCGTATGGTTCGCCTTCGGAAAAGCAGCCGAAAAGGCCGCTCAGGAGCGCGAAGAGTTTCAGCGCATAATCGCGCATTAGGCGAGTGCAATCCTCACTCGTCAGTCAATCTCGACAGGTGGATAGGATTCAACGTACTCCTCTCCATTGCAGCCATAATAGCGACGTTTCGCCCCGCGAAATCGACATCGTAACGGACAATCCCTGCGCGCCATGTCGCCGCGAGGAACTCCGGGAACGTGCTCTCCCCGGCCTGATCGGTTCGCAGTGCCCTGATGAGTGCTTCCCGGTCGAAAGCCGGTACGTCTGTGGTGCCGGATACCAAGGGCGTACCCGGAATGACGACCGGCCCTTCGTTCGTCAGGTACAGACTCTGGCACGAGGGCAGCAGCCACAGGTTTTTCGTTACTCCGGCGCGCCGCAACACCTCGGCCAGATAGGGAAATCCGCCGACCTTCGTCCGGTTTGCCATGGCCCGTTTCTGCGCCGTCTCTAAATTATCAATCGCCTTGCTCATGCGTTTCTCCTTTTTGAGATTCATTTGGTAAGCCGATTCTTCAACTCATCAATAAAGGATAAAACAGGAAATGGAAGGCGGCTTTGATTGAACCCGATAAGGACAACAATGAAAAGGAGATGGAGACCTATTTTGATGGTCTTGCGACTTGGCGTAGTCTCGGTATAACATACGCAATATGCCTCCGGCGGCTCGGGTGACCGATCTCCACACCTGTCCCATGGTGACCGGCATCGTTCCTCATGTCGGCGGGCCGATCATACCGGCTTGTGAGCCTACCGTGCAAATCGGGTTCTTTCCGGCGGCGCGGATCACGGATCAGGCGACTTGCGTCGGGCCGCCTGATGCGATTGCCGCGGGATCGCCGACGGTGCTGATCGGGAACCTGATGGCGGCACGCATTGGCGATCCCACCTTACACGGCGGAATCATCGTCAGCGGATGCCCCACCGTGATCATCGGGCAAGTAGGTATGGGGAAAGTGGTCGGTCCGCTGGCGGGGCAGATTGCGGCGTTAAAGGCGGCGGCGAAGAGCGGCGCGGCATTCTGCGAACATTGACACTGAAACGGCGGCCCCGGCGGGGCGGCATAAAGTCAGGGCTTGTAGGCCGGCCGGTCAAAGCGAGTGCGCAGGAACACCGGGGTGCCCTTAAACTGGAGCGGCAGATCGAGATCGTCTCCCTCGGCCACAAATCGAGAGATGGGGCCGAAAAAGTCTGAGCTCTCCTCCGGGGTGCAGGTCGGAATAAAAACGCGGAGGACGCGTGGATCGTAAAAGCGGAAGTAGAGCAAATTCCCGTCGTCATCCTTCACGGTCAGTAATCTGCGCAAATGATCGCGCACCTTCGACAAGGTGGCTTGTGCATTGAAGTAGACTCCCCAGCTTTTCCCCCAACCCTCCTTCATCAGCAATGGTAAAAGCTGCGAGTCCTTCGGGAGCAGCGCGACGTAGGGCGCAACATCCTTCAGTTGGTCGCCGCCGTCGCCTTCATAGAGCGAAAAGTGCTCCACGCCATAAGCTTGGAGAAACGCCGGCAGGCGATCCTCACGCGCCGCGTCAAGGATCGTGAAAACCGGCTCTCCATATCCGTAGAGCAGGGAAAGAACAGTCTTGTGGCGGGGAGAAAAGCCGGCCCATTCCTCAACTGCGGCTCGCAGCTTGAAGGAGCAAGTTCCGGCGGAAATGACGGAATCGAGCCCGATCTCGGCCTCGGCGATCCTGGCGTCGTTGACGAAGGTTCCATTGGTGCTCCCGAGATCCCGGACCCTGCACTTCCCGGCGCGGCATTCTAGCGAGAAATGCGCACCCGACAAATGAGCGTCTTCGTGAATGACGAAGCGAGACTTTTCGGTTCGGCCAAAGGAGACCGCGACGCCTTCGGGCAGGTCGAACTTACGGCCTGCGGCGGGTCCAGCGACGATCTCAACGATGAAAGGCATATTTGATCAAACCCTAATAATCCAGCCGCCGCTCGCTTCGTTTGCCGAAGTCGATCATTCTCGACAGGCGAAATCCCCGGGGAAGCGCGCCCTCCACCACCAGTGAATTCACGGTCATCAGCAATTTGTCGGCTTCGATGCCGCTCGATACTTGCACCCAGTAAGGCAAATCGTCATGGCCGGCTTCATCCGACAAAGAGATTTTAAAATGAAGGTCGCCCTTGATCCCTTTAAAATAGCGTCCCTCAGGGAAATTACTGCTTTCCCGTTGTTCGAAGCCGCGGACGCCGACGGCATCGAAAAAAGTCCTGGCGAATGCGTCGAGGGCGCTTACAGTGGGCAGTGAACCGAGTAAATTCACGAAATTCATGTCATTTTACCAAGATCGCCGGTTGGGCAGGAAGCGTTCCCGGAGCGAATCCGCCAGGCGTTATTTCACGGCCCAGGATGCCGGTCCACTTCGCCGACCAATCCTGCAAAAGCGGGTAATCGGGAAGGATTTTGTTGGGGTTCACGAAGCCCGGAATGCTCTTGGAAGGCGTATACCCTTCTGTTAATTTGGCGCTCTCGACGAAGAAGTCGATATCGCTTTGGGGGCCGAAGGTAGTGCCTTTCATCAGGCTACCGCCGGTGACGGAGCTGCCACGGACACCGACTACGGCGTCGTTGATCCCGCTCGCCTTCAATGCGCTCTGCAACTCGGCTGTCGCTTGTGCGAATTGCGCCTCCGACTTAAATCCCAAGGGCACGGTGCGGATGGCTCCATTGATCGGAGTTGCCTTGCTGACGATCGAGGCGGCTGCTTCGACATCCTCGACGATCTTTGAGGGGCGCGGCTTCGACGCCACGATCTTCTGCCGGGCGGGGGCTGATTCGGAGCTTCCGCTGCCTTCATCGCCACCGACGCTGTAGGTCTTTGGCTTAAGCTTTGGATCCTTGACAAGGGACTCACCTTCCGCGGCCACTGTATTGGCCAGGGCTCCGTAGCCTGCCTGGCGCATGTCGCCGGTTAATTCGATTAGCTGGTGCGCGGCTCCCGCTGCACCTTTTCCAAGCAGGTAGAGCACGACCGCTTCGAGCACAATGCGGCACCAGACGGCGATTGCTTGTGCGAGACGGCGCGCCGCCCTCTCGATTTCGAGCTGCGCCATATCGGAATCGGGGGCGTTCCAGGCGATGGCGATTCCTTGCTGAACAAGGGCGATCACTTGACCGATCCCGTCTTTTACGTATTGCGCCAGAGCCGGGACGCCGGCGAGGAAAAGAAGGTACAAACCGGCGTCGAGTCCCGCTTCCGCTCCGAAGATAGCGCCTGGGACGGCGCCGACGCCAAAGAAAGGCGTTCCCGCCACTGCTCCCCCGGCCGCGCCTGCGAGGGTGGTGGCAGCGAGGAGACGCAGGCTCTCAAGAAGCGCCGGGACCATTGCGCCCAGACCTGTGACGTCGCGTCCGGTCTCCGCCGGCAGGTACTCCGGAAGATAGATGGGGGCGAGCAGGCACGATTCGACGATGCATGCCTCCCGCTCCAATTCGTCAAGAAATCCAAGATCATGGGCAGTGAGCCGCTGACCGGCGGGAGACTGCGGATGGGGGACGCCGGAAAAAAAGAAGTGGTCGGCGGCGGTGGGAGCATGGAACACGCCTGAGCTATCCGGCGCGGAGGGATGAGCCAGATCGCCATCGCCGGTGACGTAGACCTGCCGCCAATTCAGATTCGGCTTCTTAAGGGAGTGCCGTATTATTTTAGAGGACGGCATCGGACAGCCAGTATTATACTCTAGTGATCCGCTATGGCTTATGTAGAAGCAAACCGGTATTTGTACCTGACGACCCCGCTGGGGCCGGACAAGCTCCTTCTAAATGGATTCCGAGGTCACGAAGGCCTGAGTCAACTATTCCGTTTCGAACTGGAGCTGCTGGCGGAGAATTCCATGGCGGTCGATTTCGATAAGTTGATCGGGCAGAAGGTCAGCTTCGGGGTCCAAGGCGCCGATACAACGCGGGCGGCTCGGGACTTTCAGGGGATTGTGATTGAGCTATCACAGGGCACCCGCGATCTGGTGTTCACCTCCTACCGCGCTACGGTGGTGCCGGAAATCTGGAAATTGACGCGCAAGTTTCGAAGCCGCATTTTCCAGCACATCAGCGTACCGGATCTTCTGAAAGAACTGTTCGCCGGATTTGACGTCGCGCCAGAGATTCAGGGCACGTTCGAACCGCGCGAGTACATCACGCAGTATCAGGAGAGCGACTTCGCATTCGCCTGCCGGCTGATGGAAGAAGAAGGGATTTTTTACTTTTTCAGATTCACGAAGGATGCGCATAAGCTGGTGCTGGCCAATACGAGGCCGTCGCATTCCGATATTCCGGGCAATAGCGAACTAACTTACGGCGCGGTGCCGGGCGGGAATCAAAACGAAGAACGGATCATGAAATGGGAAAAGGAGCAATCGTGGGGATCCGGGAAATATACGCTATGGGATCACACTTTTGAGCTGCCGCACCGGCATCTGGATGCCACTCAAATCGTGATCGATACGGTGCAGGTGGGAAAGGTGCAGCACAAGCTGAAGCTGGCGGGAAACGAGGATCTGGAAATTCTGGAGCATCCAGGCGGATACGCGTGGCGTTTCGACGGCGTGAACAAAGCGGGCGGGCTTCAACCGGCGGAACTACAGAAGATTTTTCAAGACAACAAACGTACTGCGGGAATCCGGATGGAGCAGACGGAGATGCCCATGTTGACGATCCAGGGTTCGGGCAATTGCCGGCAAATCACTTCGGGGCACAAGTTCACGCTGCAAGGCCATTTCAACGCTGATGGCCAATATGTGATCGTCGAAGTTTCGCATCAGGCTGTCGAAGGATCGTTCCGGTCGGAGAGTGGAAATGCGGACGAGAATCATTACGGAAATGTATTTTCTTGCATACCGTACGCATTGCCGTATTTCCCGCCGCGGGTGACGGCGCGTCCGTCGATTCCGGGACCGCTGACGGCGGTGGTGGTGGGAGCGGCCGGTGAGGAGATTTTCACCGACATTTATGGCCGTATCAAAGTAAAGTTCATGTGGGATCCTTCCGCGGATAGCACGGACAATTCCTGTTGGGCGCGCGTCGCCTCATCCTGGGCCGGTGCGACATGGGGCAGCATCCACATTCCGCGTGTGGGGCAGGAAGTGGTGGTCTCTTTCGTCAATGGCGATCCGGACCGGCCGCTGGTGACCGGAAGCGTCTATAATCCGGATCAGATGCCGCCCTATAAGCTGCCCGATCATAAGACGGTGAGCACGATCAAATCGCGCAGTTCCAAACAAGGCGGCAAAACGAACTTCAACGAAGTGCGTTTTGAAGATTTGAAGGGCAAAGAGCAGGTGTTCATTCATGCCGAGCGCGATAAAGATGAACGCACGAAGGCCGAATCAAGGGAGTGGGTGGGCGCGAACCGCCATTTGCTGGTGAAGCAGAATCAGAAGGAATCCGTCGGTCAGAACAAGAATTCAAAGGTGGGCGGCAATTATGTTTTTGAAACCGATGGAGACAAGAATCTGGAGACCAAAGGAAATATTCTTGAGAAAACCGGCGGCGATCACAACATCGCGGTGAGCGGGGACCGGAACGAGAAAATCGATGGGAAGCTCTCGATCACGGTGGGCAAATCGACAGAGCAGACCAGCGCCACAAAGTTCGCGCATCAGGCCGGCCAGGAGATTCATTTAAAGTCCGGAATGAAGGTCGTGATCGAGGCCGGCGTGGAGTTAACGCTGATCGGGCCGGGCGGATTCATCGACATCAATGCAACCGGAGTGGTGATTCAGGGAACGGTGGTCTTGATCAACAGCGGCGGCTCAGCGGGGTCCGGCAGCGGATCGAGCCCCACTTCGCCGCAGAGTCCAAAGGACCCGGATCCGCCCGATATCGCCGACGACGGAACCAAGTTCGATAAAATGTGACTTACTGTACCGCGATGGTGACGGGATTCGACGGGAATCCCGACACTGTCATTGAGACCTGAGTGATGCCCGCCGGAATGCTGGTGGGCACCTGGGCGTTCACCAGGTACAATCCCACATATCCGGGCGCCAGACCGGAGAAGCTGGGACTGACATCCACGCCTCCGATATTGACCACCGGGGTGACCAGCGTCTGTAGCAACGGGTTTCCGGGAGTAGGCGTTCCATCGGCGGGCAGGGCTCCATTGACGGCTCCGAGGCCGGTGCAATAGATGGAAATGTACTGTCCGCGGGTGACCGGCTGAAAGTCCGGCCCGCTGGAGGCTGGACCGGCGATCAAGCCCGAGGCCGCGATCAGAATGGAGCCTTGTCCCTGGCCGGAGCCGGTGGTGGTGAAAATTCCCGGTTCATAGCTGGCGACGCTGACGTCCCCGCCCTGCGATGGGACGCCGCCGTTATAGACAATCAGGGTCTGCGTGCCGGTCCCGACTTCCTCGGGAATGAGAGCGTTCACCTGCGTCGGACTGGCGTAATAGATCGGCAGGGATTTCCCTTGGAGTTCCACGTGCGTATTCCCGATCGTGGTTCCGTAGGGCGCGCTGGGAGCCACCGTCCCCGGCCCGCTGAATAAAGCCGACCCTTTCAACGCCACCCAGGCTCCGGGTGTGATCTGTCCCGGCGTGAGGAAATCGTTGCCTGCGCCATTTTCGACGAGTGTAACGGAGGGTACCGCGGTTGCGCCGGCCGCTGGAGTGACCACGGCGCCAGTGGCATTGGTCCCTTCGGTTTGGGTCCTACCGGTAAGGCCACCAGCGGTGCCGCCGGTATAATCGAACATGAACCCCGAGATTGTGACTCCCGTTGCCGGACCGGGCGTGGACCAGGTATAGGTCCAGATTCCGTTCCCTTGCGCGGGCGGCGACAGGGTGTAGTTGGGCGGCAGCGTCAGGCCCGGCACCGTGATGGTGATCGTCGCCGCGCTCGACGCTCCGCCGCCGTTATAAGGCGTGACCTGATCCGGACAGTACGCCTGCACCTGGATGACCTGCTGCGAATTGGCCGGCATCGAGAAATTCTGGGGGTTGCCCGGCTGAATGAACGTCATATACAGGGTCGATCCCGAGATTCCGGCGCAAGGGTTCGAACTGCTCGAATCGGGCTTCAGCTTATCTTCAGCAACGTCGCCCGTGACCGCAGTGTCCACCACCAGCAGCACCGGATTCGATTGAATGGTGCCGTCGCCGAACGACGTTGCCACCGTTCCATACCACAATCCCGGCGCCAACCCGTTCAGATTCGCCACGATGTTCATCTGCACGGAGCTGTTGGGCGGGATGGTCCCGCTGGCCGGAGTCTGCTGCAACCACGGACTCCCGTCCAGAGTGGCCACGGTAGAAGTGTAGGACAAGGGCGTAGCGTTGAAGTTGGTCAGCGTCAGGCTCTGGGTGTTCGAAGCCACCCCGCCTGCCACTCCACCCAGAATCACCGATCCTGGCCATGCCTGCGGCGGCGGAAACTCACCCTGCGGCAAAACCGTCAGCGCGACCACCAGCGTTTTCGGACTGTTGTTAGCCTGGGGCGCGGTGACGATCAGCGTAGCGAAATATTGCCCTGGAGACAGCGCCTGCGGATTCACCGACACGGTGGTGAGCGGAGGAAAGCTTCCGGCTACCGACGTTCCCGCCGTGGGCGACACGCTCAGCCAACTGGAGGAATCGCACGAACCGGTGGACGAGAGAGTGCAGGACGTGATGTTCCAGTTCAAGGAGCCCAGGCCCGAGTTCAGCACGCCGAACGTCTGCGCCCCCGTCGTCCCGCCCTGAGTGACGACAAAGTTCATTCCCGTTTGCGAAAGCACCACCGATTGGGACGCTGCCGTAACCACCATCGTCACCGGCACCACCACCGGGCTTTGGGTGGCGCCCGCCGTGGTGTTCGTAACTGTAATCTGGCCGAAGCAGGTCCCGGCAGGCAATCCGGCTGAATTCGCTTGAAAATTGACGGTCCCGGCGCTATTGGGCGTTGCGCTCCCGGTCCCGGAGGTCAGCGTCAGCCAGGCTCCACAACTGGCGGGTTGCGCGCTGGCCGCGAAGGTCAGAGTCCCGCCGCCGGCGTTCTGGATTTGAATTCCCTGCTGGCTGGCCGGGCTGCCCTGCACAAAGCTAAGCTGCACTTGTGCCGGAGACACTCCCACCAGCGGCGGCTGGCTGGCCGCAACCGTAAGCGTGACCGGGATGGTAATCGACGCAGGCGACGTATTTTGCGCGCTGATTACCACGCTGCCCGTATAAGTCTGGCCCGGCGTCACCAGGCTGGGATTCACAGATACGACCACGCTCCCAGGCGTGGTTCCGGATCCTGGATTTACGGCGAGCCAACTGCCTCCCGAGACCGCGGCCGTGAACGGAGAGGGACCCGGGTTGGCGAAAACGGAGATGCTCTGCGGCTGTGGAACTGTTCCTCCAGCCTGGGCGCTAAAAACCAACCCAGCCGGCGAGGCAGTTAACTGCGACGTCACTGCTCCGATCGTCCCGTTGTAACTCTGTGACTTGACCTGCTGTGTCGACGAACTATCCGTGACCTGCACGGTAAACTGGTACGCTCCGGCCTTTGTCGGAGTTCCGCTAATGGTTGCGGTTGCCCCGTTTGGGTTCAGCGACAATCCCGCCGGCAACGCTCCTTGGCTCACGATCCACACGAAAGGAGCAGAGCCACCGCTGGTAGTACAAGTTGCTGTGTAAGGCGTCCCGATTGATGCGGGCCCCGCCGCCGGGCTGCAGCTCATTGTCATTAACGTCGATACTGAACCCTGATAGCTCTGGGTTTGACTCTGCGAGGAACTGTCGGCCACTTGTACCGTGTAGGTATACGCGCCAGCGGATGCCGGAGTTCCGCTAACGGTTGCCGACGCCCCGCTGGGACTCAAAACCAGTCCCTTCGGCAAAATTCCGGAACTAATCGACCAGGTATAGGGCGCGACTCCGCCACTCGCCGTGCAACCGGCGGAATAGAAACTTCCCACCGACGAAGGACCAGTGGCCGGGTTGCAGTTCAACGTCAACGGCACAATGCTGGATGCCTGATTCACGGTAAGACTCTGGCCCGCGGGATAGTTGAATGTTAAAGTCGCCGATCTGGCGCCCCCCGAATTCGCGGCAACGCTGTATCCGATAGAGGTCGATGAAAAGGTCGTGACTTGCAACCAACCGGCGGATGAATTGGGACCGCCATAGAAGCAGAAGTTATCGGAGAACGAAAAACTGCCTGAACCGCCTGAGGCTGGATAACTCGCCGGATTCGCGCTCGTGATCGTGATCATGCAATTGGAGGAATTCTGATTGACTCCTTGCGTAGCCACCGGAGATCCGTTCACATAGGCGGTGAGATTTCCTGAACGGACTCCACCGGGTCCGTTATCCGCCGCCACATTGATAGTTACCGTCGCAGTACCGCTGCTATTCGGCGTTGCTTCCGTCACCGACGGCGTTATCCACGTGGAGTCGGAAGACACGTAATAGGTGCAGCCTGAGGTCAGGGTAAAGGTGAACGAAACGCTACTCGAACCTCCGGACCCTTGATAAAACAGATTCCCGCCGATGTTCTTCGTGCCGTTAAACGTCGCACTGCCGTTACAAACGATGATATTTTTGTTGGGGGACTGCGCCGCAGCGGTCGCCGCGAACGGCAAACAGGCCAAACTAAAGATGACAAATGAGATTTTGCGCCGGGAGGTCATAACAGGCTCCTTGCTGAAATTCGGTTCGCTTCATCGAAACTGATAAAATAGGCCGACTTCGACCTTCCCAAACACGCCCGTATACTCACCGGTCGGCTTGTAAAGCTTCGCTTCGACGCGCGTTCCCCAGTGTTGGCTGAAGTAATAGCGCACGCCGCCTCCGAAGTTCACCGCGAAATCGGCGGTTCTTTGCACCGGAATCGAGGGTTCGCCGCTGATATAAATTTGGCGGGCCGGATAAACTAAAGCTCCCAGGCCGACCACCAGGTAAGGAACGATGCGGCTGTCGTGGATCGGAATCCGGATGTGGACGCCGCCGTGGAAATCGTTGAACGGCACCCGCGTGTATCCTGGCAGTCCGTCGAAGTTCAACTGCCGCACAATCGGCGGGAAATAGCTGTATTCCACGTAAGGGAGAATCACCGATGTCGCCGCGTAAGTGAGGTTTCCTCCTCCCAATACGCGTGTCGCGTCCAGCCCCTCGGTTATCCCCACAAATCCTCCAGCCTCGAAGCTGCCCGATCGGACCACCGAACTGCTCTGAGCAACAGCTCGCGAAGCGGGGAAAACCAGCAGGGTCAGCAGCATAGGGCATATTTGCCTCATCATGCGGAAACTTTTCAAGATACTACCTCCGTATAGTCACAAGCCGGGATTGGCGAGGCCACCATCGTAAATCAGGATCCAAGTCAAGTCAATCGTTTTGTCACTAGTTAATGCGTAATCTGCTTTTCAAAGGGGACAAACAAAAGCGCCTATTGCCCGTAACCAAGGGATCGTCTGACCTCCGGGGTATCTTCGAGGACACATCGGAAGCCGGTGTTATTTCCCGGCTTATGGCGAAAACGAATCGATATCCGGAGGTGGTCAACCGGGTCGCTATCCCAGGAGCCGCCACGGACAATGTGTTCGTTTCCGGAATTCGGCCCCTGCGGATCGATGGCGGGCAAAGTTTCATAATAGGTGCTACCGTACCAATCCTGAACCCATTCCCAGACATTCCCGGCCAAGTCATACAACCGGAACCGGGGACTGGGATCGAAGCTGCCGACGGGCGCGGTGTAGTCAAAAATATCGCTTCCCTTTTTACCCATAAAGTTCGCTTTGTCGCGGCTATCGGCACTGTTGGCGGGGTAAATTTCGTTGCCGATTCCTCCGCGAGCCGCATATTCCCACTCCGCTTCGGTCGGCAGATGTCCGCCGGCCCACCCGCAGTAGGCTTGGGCATCGTCCCAGCTAACGGACGTGATGGGATCGGTGGTATGGTTTCGCTTGGAATCCCACATAGGAGCTTCGGGCATCTTTCGTTTCTTCTTATCCGCCGCCACAAATCGCTGGTAATCGACAACTTCAACTTCCGTCTTACCCATCCAAAATGCCTTGCTCAACTCAACCTGATGTTGAGGCTTTTCATCCGGTCTGCATCTTTTATCCGACGGCACGCACCCCATCAGGAACTTACCTGGCGGCAGCCACACATACTCTTCGTGATCCCGAGTGTTATGGAAGGGCACCCCCAGAGCCGGATCGGGCTTCCTGGGAGGAACGAATAAGAACGGACTCGTAATATTCCGTAGGAAATAAATGTGCTGTTTGTGGTCCGAGGCACGCACGACTTCCCGGTCGATATTGTCAAATAAATCCAGCGTGGACGCGACCGGTTGCACCACGTTATCGGAGATCGCCTTGGTGAACAGTCCTACGGAATGACCTTTGGAATCGATGACTTCGCCCGGTTGCGCCGCGGAGGCAAATACTGTTTCTCTATTCAATTGAGGGGGAAGAAGACCCGTCCCTGAGACCTCCGGAACCTGAATATCGACCTTCCACGACGCGTCCAGGAGAACGATCGTCACCGCGACACCCCGCTGGTCCGCCAGATCTTGCACTCGCTTCACCGGATAGGCCCAGTCCCCGAAAACCCAATTGGTTTCGTGGCTTCGCTTGGGATCGAAATTAACCGGGACAATAACATTGCCGTTTTCCGCCTGCACCGCATATCCCGCGTAGTAGAAGAGAAGGCTATCACCCGGCTGGAGGGTTTGCTGGAGAAATTTATCGATATCGTCAAGGCCGTCCTTCGTCACGTTCTGTAGCAAAGTCACGCTGAAGCCCGTCTGACTGAGAGCCAGCCGCAAGGGCTCTACTCCCGCGGCGGCAACCGGGAGCGCCGGGAGAACGCTATATGCGCTATTAGCAACCAGCAGCGCTCTCCTCTGCCCCTTCGCGGCTTGGTCCTGCGCAAACGCGGGAAAGAGAATGAAGGCAATTATAAAAATTCGAGACATTGCAAGAATCATTGCGCTAACGTCCAGGTAAATTCGATATGGCTCAGTGCTCCCTCGCTCTTATTGCGTAAGGAGAGCCGGAAATTGTGGTCCGCCGTCGGCGTCCCCTCGATCTTGACCCCATCCGTGTGAAGCACAATCCGGATCTCGCCAGCGTCGGTGGGCCACCGGGCACAAGCGAGCGATCCGCCGCCCTCGATTACCTTGCCGCCGCCCAGCACAAGCAAACTGTCCGCCGCCAGATTGCCTCGCCAGGTACAGTGATCCTCGCGGACGGTGAACCTGCCCGCGGGTCGTACCGGCGCCGCCGAATCTGCCGCTGGTTTCGGCGTTTCAACCTGCGTCGCCACGGGAGGCGCGGTTGGCGCAGGCTTCGGCTGTTCAACCGGCTCAGCCGGCTTCGTCTGGACTGGCTGAGTCTGAACACCAGCAGGAGCCGTTGTCGCCTTGCCCGACGGCGGATGCACCACGGGAGGAGTCGATGTCTCGACATTCTTCGCGGTGCTCGGAGCAGACCCGGTATCAGTAGGAACAGGAGCAGTTTCCGCCTGTTTTAGGGGTTGCGAAGGCTGTGTCGTGGCGACCTGCTTAGGAGGTGCCTCCGAAGTTCGCACTCCCGGACGAAATATGATTCCAGCCCCTATCGCCAGTACCACCACAACCGCCGCCCCGATCAATGCCAATTTATGCCGCAGCCAAAATGCTTCCTCTGGCCTTTCCGCAGGACGAATTTCCGGCGCAGGTATTGCCTCCACCACGGCCTGCCGGCGCAACTGTTCGAGGCGCGTGCGCTCTTCGAGCGCCTTGCCAGCCTCCTTGGCGCTCTGCATCAGCCGCTTCACATCCGGGTGATCCTGAAAATGTTTCGGGGCGCCCTTCAGCAGTTCGATCGCTCCCGCATGATTCCCATCCGATAGAAGCTTGCCGGCATGCGATAGGAGATTGTGCAGCTCAAGCTCTCTATTAGCCCGATCCAAATCTGTCCCGATCACCGCGATCCCGGGAAACTCCCGCGAAAGCTGTTGCAGTACCTCGATCGCCTTTTCCGGATTTCCACTTTGGAGATGCGCGGCAGCTACCTTTCTCCGCTCAGCGATCGTCAGGTCGCGCATTTCGGATCGCAGCCGCTCCGCGACCGCCTGGGCTCTGATTTCCGATGGATGGAGCCGGCATAACCCCTCGGCTTCGCCAAGTGCGCCGCGAATATCCCCGATTCTCTTCAGCTTGTCGATGCGATTGAGCGCGATTTGAATGAACTCTTCCTCCTTCGCCGCAAGAGCCCCGTCCGCGGCTTTCAGGATCTGCGCCAATTCAGGCTGCCCCGCATGATTCTCGGCGGCGATTTTCAGCGCCGCAATGCTTGCCGGCAGGCTTTCTGGCGATTTCAGCACCCGGTGCTCGATTTCGCGCCACAGGCCCTGCCAAATCCCTTCCTTGCCGAAATCCGCTCGATTTTTCGCAAGTTCGGCCACAGCTAGCTCAAACTCGTCGCGAGAAACCGCCTCCCGGACGCGGAGTTCGAGTGCGGCCAAAGCCGCTCGCCGCCTTTCGCGATCTTCTAGAGCCGCAGCCGCTTTACGCGCCAAATCGAGCATTCGCGGCAGCTCAGGCTCATTCGGATGGCGCAATTGCGCATTCTCAATCAGCGCCGCAGCTTCGCGCGGCCGGTCGCCCGAAAGCAGCGCAGCGTAGTCTGCCTTTACCTTCTCCAGGGCCTTGGCGTTTTCGTTCTGCTCGCGCTCGAACAGAATATTGCGCCGGCACTGCTCCAGCCCTGGCTCGCTACCGAATTTTTTCAGAGCGCCGTCCACCACCCGCAGCGCTTCCTCATATTTCCCTGCCTGCCGACGTAAATTCGCTTCGGCAACACTCTCGATAATGGCCTGCTGACGCTGATAGCTCGCGGCGAGGCTCTGCGCAGTTTCCTTCAGGCGCTCCATTTCACTGTCGCCTGGAAATGAGCGCAGTCCCTCATCCAGAATTTCGATCGCCCGCTCGAATTGCTTCTCTCTAATCAACGCGCGCGCGGATTCCTCAAATCGCTGATCGGCTGCCTGGCGGACCTGCGCCGCGGTCCGCTCATGGATCTCAACCAGAAGCTCTGCGACGCCAGGCTCTTCCGGGAGATCTTTCTGAAGCTCCAGAACCAATGCCTCGGCTTCCGCAATCCGCCCGCTTTCGAGCTCCGCCCTGGCCTTCGCCAGCTTCTCCCGCTCCCGTTGCGCACTCTCCTGCTTTTCCCGCTCCCTTTGAACCCGCGTCGATTGTTCCTCTAGCTGCCCCAGCACCAGCTGCAATTCCCCGCGAGCCGGAAATCGCCGCAGCGCGCCCTGCAAACCTCGAATCGCCTCGTCGAACTTCCCTTGTTCCGCTAGTCCCCGGCTCAGTTCGAGTGCCGACTTCACGGCGGCTTCTTCTTCATGCTTCGTCTGCGCGGCACGAATCGCGACCCGCACCCGCACCAGGATCACGTCCCCGGGAAAGCGCCGCAGTCCCTCATCGATCAGCCTCAACCCAGCCTCGAATTCGCTCTCTTTCGTCAGCGCCCATGCCTTCCGCCCGATCGCTTGCGCCTCCACTTCTTGTTGCCGCGCGTCGTTTTGCTTCACCGCGAAGGAATGAAGCTCGCCCAGCGTCGGATCGTCTGGAAATTCCAGGCGCAGCTTTTCGAGTAAGCTGACAGCCTCCGAAAATTTACTCGCTTGCAGCAGCACGCGTGCGCTCGAAATACCTTGGGAGAGCTGTTCATTCAACTGCGCGGCTGCCTGCCGGCGCGTGATTTCGCTGATCTTTTTCAGAATTTCCGGATCGTCGGGACACGCTCTGTGGAGATCCCGCAGCAGCGTTACCGCCTGCTCATAGCTCCCGCTATGCATCAGATCGTCGGCGGAGGAAAGCCCCACTTCAAGCTTCCGTCGACGGTCCTGCTCGTCCGTTTGTTCCTGAATCTGCCGGATCAGCAGCTTCGCCGCTTCACTTTCTGGATCGGCCGCGGCGGCTTCGGACGCGCGCATCAGCGCGTTCGTCATGTTCTGGGCGCCCAGGTCCTGCACGGCCTGCGCCAGCAGGGATTGTACCCGCTGGTGCCGCTCCTGCGCACGCCGGACTCTCTCGATCGTGTTCTTTACCGAAGTATTTTCCGGATCCAGCCTTAGCGCGGTTTCTAGAAACTGGGTGGCCGCTTCAAACCGCCTCTTTTGAACTTCCGATTCGGCCGAGGCAAGCAGACTCTGCACGCGCGGCTTGAGCTCCTTCTCACGCGCCAGCTTGCGAATCTTGTCACGCCACCGCCGCGCCTCCTCGTTGAACGGATCCAGCTCCAGCATTTGACGAACGGTGATTTGCGCCTGCTCAAATTTTTCTTCCCGAATCAGGCTCTCGACAATCTTCTTCAGGTCGGCGGCCCGGTCCTTGCGCAGCCGCTGAAGAATAGGTTCGCTGTCGAAAACGACGTCTTCAAGGGATTGATACCGGTCCTCGCGATTTCGCGTCAGCAGGCGTCCAATCAGTTGCTCCAGCTCCGGCGGACAATCGGCGCGGAGCGTGCGAATCGGCGTCGGCTCCGCCGTCGTGATCCGGTACATGATCGACGCGTCGTCGCCAGCCTTGAACGGATTCTGGCCGGTCAACAGCTCGTAATAAACTACGCCGAACGCCCAGACGTCGCACAGTGCGTCGTACTGGCAGCCCGCGAATTGTTCCGGCGCCAAGTACATCAGCGTGCCCAGGATGAAGCCGCTCTTGGTCAGATGCGGCTGCGCTTTGGACGTGAGACGCGCGATCCCAAAGTCCATGATCTTTACCATGCCCCCGGATAAAAGCATGATATTGGCCGGTTTCACATCCCGATGCACAACCCCGTGATTGTGCGCGAAACTCAAACCCTGCGCCACCTGGTTCATGATCGTCATCACTTCGAGCACGGAGAGATTGGAGTCCTCTGAGATGACGCGCCGTAAATCGCGCCCCGCCAGATACTCCATCACCAGGTAGTGCGTGCCCTGCCACACACCAAATTCGTAAATGGTGACGATGTTGGCGTGATTCAAATTTCCCGCCGCCGTCGCCTCCACGCGAAACCGGTCTATGAGTTCCGCGTCGCCCGCATCATTCAAAGTTTTGATCGCGACCTCGCGGCCCACTTTAGGGTCGTAGGCCTTGTAAACACGGCCAAAGCCTCCGTGGCCGATTTCGCCTAAAACTTCATATTCTGCGACACGCTCTGACATTTGTTATGAAAACCGCAGGCGCCAACCGATGTTCGATGACCCATTATTCTAACAGGATGCCAGGGAGCCCGTGCTCGCCAGGAATTACACAACGCATCGCCGATTTCAAATGCAGCGTTTTTATGAATCCGTCCAAAAAAAGCGCGCGGGTTCTAGCTTCCCGGCGTCATGATGTGGGCCGTCGATGTGCCGGCATTCATGATCCACACGCCGCCCTGCTTCGGACTGTCGGGTAATCCGGTGGACTGGGTGGTGGCGCCCGGTATCGCGATGGTAACGTGTATGCGAGCGTGCTCCTGGTCGGGACCGTTCATGTCGTACCAGACCGATCCGTATTCAGGCTTCACCCGGGTTCCATTCGCCTCGGCCCCATCAAGCGCCGCCTGGCGAGCGGCCTTGTCAGTCATGGCTTCGAATTTTCTGTTTTGAGCGACCCGATCCAGATTGGCGACGCTGGTGCACTGCACCGCGAACGGCTGCCTGCCAGGTTCTCCCGAGCGGTCGTAGCAGACCAGGCGGTTAGTACCCTTCTTGAGCGTGTCATAAGTGGAGTCGGTTTTCCATTTGATGACCGTCGCACCTTCGCGCATCTGACGGGGTGCAGCCGCTAAGGCCCGGTCAATATCAGGTGCGGTCTGCGCGACCGATGCGGTCGAAGCCGCCAGCATACTCACAACAATCGGGATGATCCGTTTCAATTCCAGTCTCCGTTCCATTCGCAGTGATCTCTTTCTGCTCGCGCCGACAGCATACGACCAGCAGACACGACGGGTTCCAAACCAGCCCAGCGCCCCAAGACAAGGTTACAATACATCAAAACGCCACCCCGTTTCCATAATTGGATTGTGGATGTTCGCCGATGGATTACGCGCCACTCGGGCATGGCGTAGAAAGTAAATTCTATCCTAAAGCTATGCGACGTCCGCCCGATCCTCAACTACTTGGTTTCCTCGAAGCCTACGACCGCCCCATCGCCGACCTCGCGCTCTCCCTCCGCGAAATCATCCTCGAAGAAGTGCCTGACGCATCCGAATCGATCTATCAGGTCTATACCGTCGCGATCTGGTTCGGCTTCAGCGGAAAAATGAAGGACATGTTCTGCTACATCGCGACCAACGCGCGCCATATCAATCTCGGCTTTCCGCGAGGCTCGACGCTCCCCGACCCGAATCGCGCGCTCGAAGGCGGCGGCAAGGCCATGCGGCACATCAAATTCACCACTCAGCACGATCTGGAGCGGCCTTTTGTGCGTCGTTATATCCGCGCGTCCATCGAACAGTTGGAAGACGCGTCCACGGGAGGAACCGGCAAGAGCGTCGTCAAAAGCTTAGGCAAGAAACCCTCGAGCAAGAAGCGTTCGATCAAGCGCACTCCGCGCGAGATGAAAAGCCCAAACCATTCGCGCTAGCCGCTCGGCGCTATCGCCTGGTATTTCATCCCAAAACTGGCCGCGTGGTCACTTATAAAGCTTTTTAGCGGCCGCCGCGCCCTGGGGGTGGCGGCATCTGCTCTTTGGGGAGGCGCGGAATCATGTGGTCCAGGTTGGCGATTGTCCAGACCATCGACGCGATCTCCGTAGCCGCCTGCTTCACATCCTCCGGCACGATGCGTTCGTAGGTATCAAGCTGCGTGTGCCAGGTGAAGCTTTGGTATTCGATGGGATCCTGTTGCAGGCCGATGCCGGGCAGGCCGGCAGCGTTGAAATTCGTACTGTCCGTGCCTCCGGTGGCGCGGCTGGTTGTCGCGGTGGCCACTCCCGCTTTCCAATCCTGGAAGGGAGCCAAAGCGGCAGTGATAATATCGGCGGCCTCGGCGGGACCGAAAATACTGGCGCCGCGAACGCGGCCCGTACCGGAATCGATATTGAAATAGCAGTCCAGCTTGGCGTATTCGGGCTTAGGATCCTCGAAAGTTCCGAAGTGCTGCTTGACGTATGCGGCCGATCCCAGCAGACCTTCTTCTTCACCCGACCAAAGGCCGATCCGGATGGTGCGGCGCGGCTTGAGGCCCAACGCCTGAATGATGCGGGCCGCTTCCAGCATCATCGCGGATCCGATAGCGTTGTCGGTGGCGCCAGTGGCGGAATGCCAGGAATCGAGGTGTCCGCCAAGCATCACAATCTCGTCGGCTTTATCCGTTCCCAGAATTTCCCCCACCACGTCGTAGCTGGTTGTGCCCTTCGGATAGGTCTCATTCACGATGTCGAATTCCAGTTTAACGTCGTCCCCATCGGAGACCAGCCGCTCGATGCGGCCGTAATCGTCGTTGCGGAGAACCACCGTAGGCACGGCTTTCGCGATGTCATACGTCCGATTTTGAAACGCGCGGATGAGCCCGTGATCCATCGCGGCATCGTTTACGCGCACCACGGCTCCCTCCTTGACCAGAAACTGGTCGAAGGCCTCGGCGACCTGCGCGCCGGTCATGCGGGTGGGATCGGGCGCCGGCGGCGCGCCGCGTCCGCCACGTCCTCCGCGTCCGTTGCCGTCGCGGCGTAAAGGCTGCGGCTCAAAATTCACCGGGACCACCGCGGCTTTCCCAACCATTACGATTTTTCCATGCAACGTTCCGCGTAACGGCGCGATCCCGGCATCAAACTCCGCTTGCGTGGGCGGCAGGAATCGCGGACCCGCCGGACCGCGGCCGGCAGCAGCGTCCTCGCCGGCGGGAACAGGCGGACCGTGAGGAATTTCCACTTCAATGACGGACGCCGTGACCGGACCCTTCGTCGAAGGCGTCCAACTGAGCACGCGGAACGTCAGATCGCCATGTATCGGCGTCACCATGTAGCCGGCAGCGCGCATGTTGAGCCATCCCGGATGCCCGAAATCCCACGGCTCCAGGTGGGCGTTCTTGAAACCCCATTCCGTCATCTGCTGAACCGCCCAGTTGGCCGCTTTTTCGAAATTAGGGGAGCCCGTGAGCCGAGGCCCGTATCGATCCGCAAGCATATGCAGCGTGTGCATGCTCTGCGAGTGCTCCAGTTCTTCCGATTTAATGCGGTCGTATGCCGTCTGGTCGATTTTGACCTGTGCCACAAGAGGACCGGCCAGAAGCAGTATCCGCAGCGTATTTTTCATGTTTGAATAGGTATACCACACCTCTACACTTCCGAACTATGATGAGAAAGCGCGCTTCGGAGGTTTAATGACACTGCCCCATCTTCAGGGTCCATGTTGAACGTTCTATTCCAAAATGCGGCCCGTGGGCGTTCGGTATTTTCAACCTTTCGCCACCTGGGCGCACTCGGACTCTTTTTTCTCACCATTCTCGACAGCTCTCCGGTGCCGACCTTCGGTGGTCCCGATATCTTAGTCGCGCTCCTCGTTGCCACCCGCCGCAACCCGTGGTACGAGTACGCCATCGTCGCCACCGTCGGATCGACCATCGGAGCCTACATTACCTTCCGCCTCGCTCGCAAGGCCGGACAGGCCTACCTCGACAGTAAATTCGGACAAGCAAGAGTGGCCCGATTTCTGGGGGTATTCAAGAAGTGGGGAACCGGGACGCTGGTCGCCTCCAGCGCAGTTCCCTTCCCTTTTCCGACCAGCCTGGTTTTCGCGGCGGCAGGCGCTTCGGAATATCACCTGGGCCAATTCCTCGCCGTCGTCGCCATCAGTCGCGGCGCCCGCTACACCGTAATTGCTCTGCTCGCCGATCTTTATGGGCGCAGCCTCGTCCGCATCTTTCGGCATCCCACGCAATATTGGGGCTGGTTCCTGTTGTTTACCATCGCCGTCGTCGTTTTAATCGGAGCCGGAATCCTTATCAATAAGCGATTCGTGACTGCCCCTGCCCGCTAAAGCACCCCGAGACGTTTCCGCGGATCCACCAGCGTCCAAAAGACCGCCGACGCCACATACAATCCGCCCATAATGAGCAGCGGCGTCTGCCAGTCGGAAAAATGACTAACAGCCCACCCCGTCACAACCGGACTGAGAATCGATCCGATCTGGCCGGTCGTGTTCATGGCGGCGCCGAGTACGGCGGTGTGCTCTGCCCCGATATCGATACACGCCGCCCAACTGGCGCTCAGTGTAAACATGGAGGCAGCCACCGAAATCGCGATCAGCGATGCGGCCATTACAGGCGTAGTCGAAACCACCGAAGCAAACATCGCCGCACCAGCCACGGCGTAGCCGGCAACCGCCACGCCGGAGCGGCCCACCCGCAGCCCGAAGCGGCGAGTCAGAAAATCAGTGACCGCGCCGCCGCTGATGTCGCCCACAACACTCAGCAGTAGCGGCAGCCCCGAAAAGAAGCTCAGCGACTCTTTTTGAAACCCGCGCTGCTCCGCCAGATAAGTGGGCAGCCACGTCATCACGAAGTAAGAGCCATAGCTGTTCGAGAAATAGGCGAGGCAGAGGAACCACACGCTGGGCGATTTGAGTAGATCTCGCCAGACGCCCTTTCCACCGTGCCCGTGAGTGGAAATACTACGGCCGGTTTCAATCAATTCCGCTTCCGCCGCGTTGACTCCGGCATGGCTGCGTGGTTCATCGCGAAACCATCGGAACCAGCCTGCGGCCCATACGAACCCCACCGCGCCGCAAGTCGCGAAAATGGCCCGCCAGGACATCACCGGCATCAGCGCGGCAACCAGCAGCGGCGTCAGCCCGCCTGAAAGATGCGCCGCGGCGAAGAAAAAGCCCTGCGCCCTCCCCCGCTCGCTGACCGGAGTCCAGCGGGAAAAGGCCAGCGCCGCGTTCGGCCATGCGCCCGCTTCTCCCGCGCCGAACAAAAATCGGATCACCAGCAGGCTGGAGTAATTCCAGGCAACAGACGTCGCGATGGTGAAGCAGGACCACCACGCCACAATCCGCGTCAGCACCCGGCGCGGTCCAATGCGTTGCCCCCACCACGCCGTGACGATTTCAAACGCCGCATAGGCGACAGCGAAGGAGCTGAACACGAAACTCATCTGAATCTTGCTCAGCCGAAGGTCCCGAGCAATCTGCGGCGCCAGGATCGCAATACAGACCCGGTCAAGGTAAGTCACAGCAGCCAGCGCGAGCAGGAAACCGGCTGCTTTATATCGGGTCCGAGTCGGTTGCATTATAGAGAGACGAAAACTAGCATCTCCATTTTGGACTCATAAAACAAGCAGTCCTTTATTCGCGAATCGGAGTATCATAAGAGCCGTAACCTTCTGGCCGTTATGCGCCTCGCCGATCTAAAGGCCCGCACTCCACACGAAATCTCGACCGCGATTTCCCTCAGCCGCCGCAATTTTCTCCGCACCGTAACCGGAGCCGGCTCCGCAACCGCCCTCTTCGGACCCGCGACCCTGCGCGCCATGGTGCCCCCGAAAAATCGCAAAGCCGTGGTTGTCACCTTCGGAGGAGGCGCGCGCGACGATGAAACCTTCATGCCGGATGGCCAGGAGAATATCCCACACCTCCTCAACGAACTCATCCCCCAGGCCACTTTTTTAACCAACGTCGCGAACCAAGGGATTCTCGGCCACTATGTAGCCACCGCCAGTATCGCCACCGGCGTCTATGAAACGTTCAACAATTTCGCCGCCGTCTCTCCCAACAACCCCACCGTCTTCGAATATTTCCGCAAGGACCTCAAGCGCCCCGCGACGGACGCCTGGGTCGTCGCCCCCAGCAATGGATTCGCGCGCATCGGCGAAAGCGGCCACAAGCTCTACGGTCCCGGCCTCGGCGCGGGCGTGATCCTTCCCAAGCGCCTGCTATCGGCTGCGCTCTCCTCGTCCACCGGCGGCGACCGTTATCAGCACCTCCTGCGCGATAACTACGAAACCCCTCTCTACGCGCCCTCCCTCACCGGCCACCAAATCGAACTGGAACAAATGGCCCAGGTTCTCAAGTTCTCCGTCGACGACTTCGCCGCCCACGCCCGCAATCTCGTCAGCCCCGACGAACTCTCTGTATATATCGCCCGGCAGCTCATGCGCCAGATCGCGCCCAGCCTTCTATGGATCACCCTGCACGACATCGATATCGCCCATTCCGGCGCATTCTCCCTCTATCTCGACGGCATTAAACGCTCGGACCGCCTGTGCGCGGAACTCTGGCAGGCCATCCAGAAAGATCCCGAATATGCCAACAAAACCACGATGTTCATTCTGCCGGACTTCGGCCGCGACTCCGATCTTGAATCCGGCGGCAACGGCTTCCAGCATCACCGCACCGGCGATACTCTTTCGCGTACCACCTGGATGATGGTCCTCGGACCCGACGTCAAACAGAACGTCGTAGTCGATCGTCCCGTCGAATCCACAGACCTGATACCCACCCTCGGAGCCTACTTCGGCTTCGACGCCCGCCTCTCCACCGGAAAACCCATCGCGGAGGTGGTTTAAGCCATGCTCCCGAATCAATTGACCACCGCCAGTTTCGCCGGATACCCTCCCGAAGCGCGCCAACTCGCCATCGAACACCTCGTCCTCCTTCAGCGCCTGCCGCTGGCATTCCTTCCTTTGCTGCTGCGCGAACTGATTGTCTACGATTGGAAATTTCCATCGGAGCGCGCCGATCTCGCCCGCCAGTTCGCCTACCTCGGAACCCATTCAGGAATGCCCGCCTTCACCCAACTCAAGCTCGCCCCCGAACTGGAGCGGACAGATTGGTTGAACTCTCCCGCCATCTTTTCCGAACAGCTTTCCGCGCACCTCTGGGCCACCCGCCAAATCGATGCCTTCCGCGCCGCCGCAGTCGATTACGTGCAGAAGGTCTCATCATCCGCTCCGACTCCTGACCTGCCCATCCACCGGTTAGGCATCGCCGTCATCGGCCAAGGCGTCGCCACCAACAATTACGGTCTCTTCCGCAAGCTCCGTCCGCAAGGAGTCTACTTCACCCGCGTCCAACCCACCGGCAGCCTTCAGATCCTGCTCCAGGCAGCCTCTGCCCGAGCCCAAGCACATCCCGTCCCCTACGGACATTGGTATATCGATGGCGGAGCCAGCCTCGCGGCGCCCGATCAGGTCACCCGGATTTCCTACCACGCCCTCTCCGCGTCCCGCGCCGCGCTCCAGACCCGCATGCAGAAAACATACGAGGCTCCCGTCTTCGATCCTGAGGCTTTTCGAACCATGCTCGCCCAGCTCAAACCCGAACAAGCCGGTCTCGATTCCGGAGCGGATCATGTGCTCAACCGCTTTCAGCTCAGCTTGCTCACCGAAGGTTCCGGAACTCAGGTCTTCTCGACAACCTTCGTTCAATGGGCCGCCCGGGAAGCCCTGCGCCGCGCCCAGCCCCTGACCCTTTTTACTCGCTTCACCGCCCGCCAGCGTGAAAATCAAATGAACGAGCTCCTCGCCGAACATCAGCGCACCCCGGACCTCGATCCTCAGGGCTCCCTCATCGACGCCGATATGGGCGCCTATTACACCTGGCTGAACCAGCAGCGTCTTCCCGGCGCGGACAAATCGGCATTCCTGGCCTGGTTTGAAGATCACAACGAAGCGGTCGCCATCGCTCCATCTCTCGACCGCGGTAAGCGTTCCGACGCACCCATCGACTTGGCGGACCTGATCGCCCGGATTGCGTAAGCTATGCTGATTTGGAGAGAGAATCCGGCATGTGGCTGTTAGTGACCGCCCTATTATTGGCCGCGCAGTCGAATCCTTATAAGGATGCGGGCGCGGCGCTCGCCTCCGGGGATCTCGCCGCCGCCCAGGCCAGCCTCGAAGCTCTCACCGTCAAGGATCCAGGCAATGCCCGAGCCTGGATGCTGCTCGCCCAAACCTATGCCCGCCGCAAGAACACGGCCGCCGCCCTCGCCGCTGCGTCTAAATCCGAAACACTCGGCGCCCGTGATCCCGAAGTGCTGCGCGGATTGGCCTTTCTGTTCACCGATCTTCAACCGGACCTCAAGCGCGCCGCCACGGAATTATCGGCATCCGTCCAACTCGCGCCCTACGATGAAAACGCGCAATTTCTTCTCATTCAGTTCTACCTCCAGCACGAAGATTTCACCCAAGCCTCCGCAGCCATTGCCCGTGCCCGAAAAATCTTCGCCCGTAGCCCCCAGATTGAGCTTGCAGCCGGTGTCTGCGCCTATGGCGTGCGCCGCTTTCCCGAAGCTCTCGATCAGTTTCTGAAAACCATCGCCCTGGCGCCGGACGTTCCGCAATCTTATCTGTTTCTCGGCCGCATGCTGGACCATGCCGCGGACCGTCTGCCGGAAGTTGTCGAGCGCTTCTCCCAGTTTCACGCCCGCCATCCCGACGACCCCGCAGCCTGTCTCCTGTACGCCAAGGCCCTGATCGCCGCGCTCGATCCCGCTGGATTTCCGCCCCAGGCCGAACAAGCGATGCAACTGCTGGAGCATGCCCGCTCACTCGACGGCAATCAAGCCGAGACTCATTATCAAATCGGTTGCCTGCTGGAGCGAAAGCATGACG
>Ga0116129_1000210_pt1 | contig 41965 bp, 44 predicted proteins | sample June2015DPH_17_2_FD_89732 | JGI IMG/M metagenome (GOLD analysis project Ga0116129, IMG submission 89732) | Peatland microbial communities from SPRUCE experiment site at the Marcell Experimental Forest, Minnesota, USA - June2015DPH_17_10 | ecosystem: Environmental > Terrestrial > Soil > Wetlands...
AGGACGCCTTCTGAACCTCGATGAGGTTCGGCATCTCTGCGACTTCCTTGATGTGTCCGAAAAACTTGCGAACGCGTTTGCGACCGGTGAACGTCTGTTGCGCCATCGTGGCCTCTCATTTCGCCACCCCCTGGAGGGGGCAGACCTTTCCGAAGCGCGAGTGACCCCGGCCCGGAGTTGAATTTCGCTTCGTCCTTCGGGTCAGCTCGCCCCTGATCAGAACCTAAATCCTGAATCGAAGTATCCGCTCCAAAGAACGCAAAACGACGCGCGAGGCGCCTTAACGCACCCGCACGTCAAAAAACCGATTCGTCACGGACTGCAAAGCCCGAAATTGCCTATCTCCCAACGGCTTGCCGCGAGACCTCGCGGTCTCCTTCGCCTGCCGTATTTTCGTGCTGCCGTCCCGATATGGGATAGCAATCGTGGAAATTCGAGGGGTATCCCCACCAATCCCCACACTTTCTCGTGTAGGACGCCCGCCGGATGGAACCCGGCGGGGTCCGCAGCGGCCAATCAGGCCGCCGCTTAGTTCTGGATGGATCCCGGGTCTCGCGATGCTCGCCCGAAATCTCGCTCAGGTAACCTGCGGTTACTTGAGCTCGACCTTGGCGCCAGCCTTTTCGAGCTGAGCCTTGATCTTGTCGGCTTCGTCCTTGTTGACCCCTTCCTTGACCGGCTTGGGGGCGCCTTCGACGAGGTCCTTGGCTTCCTTGAGGCCAAGGCCGGTGATGGCGCGGACTTCCTTGATGACCTCGATCTTCTTGTCGCCGGCAGCGGCCAGAACGACCGTGAACTCGGTCTTTTCCTCAGCCGGTGCGGCAGCAGCGCCGCCACCCGCCGGGCCGGCAACGGCCACAGCCGCAGCCGCGGAGACGCCCCACTTCTCTTCGAGAAGCTTGGCGAGTTCGGCAGCTTCGAGCACGGTCAGGCTCGAAAGGTCGTCAACAATCTTCTGTAAGTCAGCCATTGATCTGTTTCCTTAAACGTATCGGTTCGAACCAGGTTTTACGTGTTTTGCGAGAGCCGTCAGGCCGCTTCGCTCTTTGAGGCATAGGCCTGAACGACGCGCGCGAGCTTGGCCGCGGGCGCGGTGGAGAGCTGAGCGATTTTGGTCGCCGGCGCCACGAGGAGGCCGACAATCTTGCCGCGCAGTTCGTCCAGCGACGGCAGCAAGGCAAGCGCCTTCACGCCGTTCACATCCAGGACGGTTTTACCCATCGATCCGCCGAGAATGACGAACTGTTCGTTCGTCTTGGCGAATTCGATGGCAACCTTCGGCGCCGCTACCGGATCATTGGAAGTCGCGATCACGGTCGGCCCCTTCAACAGGGGACCGATGGCAACAACGTCGGTGCCTTCAAGAGCAATTTTGGCGAGACGGTTCTTCGCGACCTTCACCGAGGCACCAGCCTGCTTCATCTGCACGCGCAGCTTCTGCATCTGGGCAACGGTCAGGCCGGAATAGTGAGCAACGATCGCCACGCTGGTGGTCTTGAACAGACCGTTCAGCTCCTCGACCGCGCCCTTTTTTGCCGCTCTTTCCACAGCAAGCTCTCTCCGGTTGGCGGTCTCTAAGGCCTTAAGGCAGGGACCGCCGGGTTGCACCCATCGCTCCGCCCTCAATCAGACCTCAAAAGACGCAAGCGCTTTAAGGACCGCCGGGCAGAACGACACTGAAACGCCTGCCCTCCCGAGCCTCAAAAAGGGCCGGGGATGTCGAGGTTCGAACCAAATACCCTCAAAGCCGCGGCTGGCCGCGATCTGAAGGCTAGAAATCTGGTCTTCACCCGTCTGTACAGGCTGTTAAATTAAGCCTTTGAAAAACTTAACGTTCTCTCTGGCGCCTGTAGTCTTGGACAGGATCGAGGCACGCCGGTAAACCGACCTGCCCCTGCCCGCTTTCCTCTGAGACGACGGTTTCCCTTCCTTTCGAGCCATCCATGCGGAATGTCCTGAAAGGAAAAGTCTCCTATTCGTTCTCTTTCGGAATGCGAACACAGACGTGCCAGCGATGGCCAGCACGTCCGGAAGCGCGGTGTTTAACGGGTCTTTTCCGTCTTGCCAAGGGCTAATTTCGTACGCCATCGGAACCGGCTCAGCGCACCGGATAGGCCAGCGGCCGACCTGCAAAAAACGCCTCGAGATTGGCGATCACGCAGTCCTGCATCGCAGTGTGCGAGTCGGCCGTATGGCCACCGATATGCGGGGTCAGAACGACGTTCGGTACCGCCGTCAGGCTACCTGGCGGATGCGGCTCCTTCTCGAACACGTCAAGGCCAGCACCGGCGATGGTATTATCCGTGAGAGCTGCGCCCAGCGCTGCCTCATCGATGACAGAGCCGCGCGCGATATTGATGACGTAGCCGTCGCTGCCAAGCTTTTTAAGGATACCGGCGTTGACGGCATGGTGGGTGTCGGCGCTGGCACGCACCGCAATCATCAGCACGCTGCACCACTCGGCAAGCAGCTCCAGGCTTTCGAAATACCGATACGGCAGGTCGTACCGGCTGCGGCTGAAATACCCGACCTCGGTCTCGAACGCCGCCATCCGTTCGGCGATCTTGCGGCCGATCTCACCCATGCCATAGATGCCGATGCGACGGCCGGGATTGCCCGGCACCGCGCGCAACAGCGGCGAAGGCTTTGAGGCGGCCCAACTGCCGTCACGCACGAATTCGTCGGCCGGAACGATGCGCCGCGTCGCCGCCAGCATCAGGGTGACGGCGAGGTCCGCGACGCTTGCCGCATTCGCCCCCGGGCTGTGCCCGACCGCGATATGGCGTTGCCTCGCCGCCGCAAGATCGACGCCGTCATAGCCGGTGCCGTAGCAAACGATCGCTTGAAGCTGCGGCAAGGTATCCATGACGCTGCCCGGAAGCTGTGTGCCGCCGGCCGTGATCATGGCGCGAATGATGGAAAGCTGTTCCGCCGGGAAGACTTCCGAAGGCGGTTTGCCGGCGGCGTCCAGCAACTCAAAACGCTCGCCGATCCGCACCATCAGCGCTTTCGGAAAGCGCGAATAGATCAACACCTTCTCGGCCATGCTTTGCCCTTCACGTCACCTATCGATCATAAACAAAAAAGCGGAACCGGTTGCCCGATTCCGCTCTTTTTTCGATCCGCCTTTTTAGAAACCTCAGCCGAGAATGCTTCCCGGCTCAACTTTCACGCCCGGTCCCATGGTCGAGGAAACCGCGACGCGCTGGATGTAGGTGCCTTTCGAGCCCGTCGGCTTCGCCTTGGCGACCGCATCCGTGAGCGCCTTGACGTTCTCAACGAGCTTCTCTTCCGAGAACGACGCCTTGCCGATGCCGGCCTGGACGATACCAGCCTTCTCGACACGGAATTCAACCGAACCGCCCTTGGCGCCCCGAATAGCGGTAGCGACGTCCATCGTCACCGTGCCGATCTTCGGGTTCGGCATCATGCCGCGCGGACCGAGCACCTTACCGAGGCGTCCGACCAGCGGCATCATGTCGGGGGTGGCGATGCAGCGATCGAAATCGATCGCACCGCCCTGCACCTTCTCGACAAGGTCTTCGGCGCCGACGACATCAGCGCCGGCAGCCTTGGCCTCTTCCGCCTTGGCGCCGCGCGCGAACACGCCGACGCGCAAGGTGCGCCCCGTTCCGTTCGGCAACGTCACCACGCCGCGAACCATCTGGTCGGCGTGACGCGGATCGACGCCGAGATTGATCGCGATCTCGATGGTTTCGTCGAACTTCGCTTTCGCGCGTTCCTTGACCATCTTGATGGCGTCCACGATCGGGTAGAGCTTTTCGCGGTCGACGCCCTCGCGGGCCTTCTCAGTACGTTTTCCGATTGCCATGGTCGTTACCCCGCCACTTCCAGACCCATCGAGCGGGCCGAACCCTCGACCATCTTCATGGCCGACTCGATGGAGTCGCAATTGAGATCCTTCATCTTCTTCTCGGCGATCTCCCGCACTTGCGCGCGTGTCACCTTGCCGGCCTTGTCGCGGCCCGGAGCTTTCGATCCGGACTGGATTTTCGCGGCCTGCTTGAGGAAGTGGGACATCGGCGGCGTCTTCATCTCGAAGGTAAAGGAACGGTCCGCGTAAATGGTGATGATCACCGGGATCGGGGTGTTCTTTTCTTCCTTCTGCGTCTGCGCGTTGAACGCCTTGCAGAATTCCATGATGTTGAGACCGCGCTGACCAAGCGCGGGACCGATCGGAGGCGACGGATTGGCCGCTCCGGCCGGCACCTGCAATTTCAGGTATCCGGTCACTTTCTTTGCCATTTTTCACTCCTGTTGTGCGGGTCCAGAAAGATCCGCGGTTTCAGGTTCCGTGGTTCGGTTCGAGTGCGGCTGGCAACCGCCCTCACCTCCCACGTCCTCTTTCAGAGGCGTTGGCGCCTCCACTTCTTGTCATGCCCGGACTTGATCCGGCAATGACGGCTCGATCAGGCCAACTTTTCGACCTGAGCGAATTCCAGTTCGACCGGCGTGGCGCGGCCGAAGATCGAGACGGCGACCTTCACGCGCGAGCGCGCCTCGTCGATTTCCTCGATGACACCCGAGAACGATGCGAACGGGCCGTCCGCCACGCGCACATTCTCGCCAATCTCGAAGGACACCGACGCTTTCGGGCGCTCGACGCCTTCCTGCACCTGGTGCAGGATGCGCATGGCCTCGGTTTCCGAAATCGGCATCGGCTTGTTTTCCGCGCCGAGGAAGCCCGTGACCTTCGGAGTGTTCTTGATCAGATGAAAGGCCTCGTCGGTCAGCTTCATCTTGACCAGAACGTAGCCCGGGAAAAACTTCCGCTCCGCGTCGACCTTGCGGCCGCGGCGCACTTCGGTGACCTTTTCGATCGGAACCAGAACCTGCTCGAACAATTCTTCGAGCCCGCGTTGCTTGGCCTGCTCGCGGATCGATTCAGCAACCTTCTTTTCGAAATTGGAATAGGCGTGGACGATATACCAGCGCTTATCCATCGTTTGTGTTGCGGTGCTTGCCATCAATGGATGCCCAGGACAAAGGTGACCAAATAACGAATGACCTGATCGGCGAAGAAGAAGAAGATCGAGGCGAGCGCGACCATCACGAACACCATGATGGTGGTGATCATGGTTTCGCGGCGCGTCGGCCAGGTAACCTTGGCGGTCTCCGAGCGCACTTCCTGCAAGAATTTAAACGGGCTCATCGCCATCGTCAGAGATCCGCATCCGTCGTCAGACTAAAAAAGCTTGTTTATGGAATCCGAACAGACCTCTCACGCCCAGCCCTCGTTTGAAGGTTGAGCCGGCGCGCGGGCTCGATTGTTCGGGGATTTAAAAGCCGCGCCGGATATCCGCGTTTAAACGGGCCGACAGCAGGTGGCCGCTATGTACTGCGGACCGGCCCAAAGGTCAAGGCTGGGCCGACACGTAGAGGGTGGGTTTAGCCTCACCGAATTCGACCGGCCGGCGGGTGGCCGCGGCCGTTTGAAGCGCCCGCAAGGTATGCAGAAATTGTTGCTGCAATGGCATGCCAATTGCTTCGTGGCGAGCACAAATGAGGAGCTAGCGTTTTGGTTGACCATCCGTTGTTTAATAAAATCTCTCGCCGTACCGCTCTGGCTTTGCCGCTTGGGTTAGCCGCATCGTCCAGCACGATCTTTGGGGGCTTGGCCAAAGCGGAAGAGCCGGTGCGAGGCGGCACGATGGTCATGATCGTGCAGCCCGAGCCCTCTACGCTTGCTCACTATGCCGTGACCGCCGGCAACATCCCGCCGATTGCCACCCAGATTTACGAAGGTCTTGTGACCTACGACTGGGATCAAAATCCCCAACCCAATCTCGCGACCTCCTGGGAGACCGCGCCTGACGGCAAGTCGATTACCTTCAAGCTGCGCGAAGGCGTTCTCTTTCACAATGGCAAACCTTTTACGAGCGCCGACGTCCAATTCTCCTTCATGGAGATTTTGAAGAAATATCACCCCTTCGCCCCCCTCCTGCTCGCCGAGCTGACGGGCGTCGATACGCTCGACCCCATGACGGCTGTTCTGCGCCTCGAGCATCCCGCGCCCTATCTGATGAAGGCGTTGGCCGGGCGCGATCTGCCGATCATGTGCAAATCGGTTTTTGAGGGAACGCAAATCCTGCAAAACCCCTCCGCCAACAGGCCCATCGGCACGGGGCCGTTCAAATTCGGACAATGGGACCGTGGACAGTTCGTGCGGCTGGACCGCAACGACAAATATTGGAAGCCGGGGCTACCCTATCTCGACCATATCATCGCGCGTTTCATCCCCGACGCCGCGACGCGCTCCGCTGCGCTGGAGACTGGCGAAGCGCATTTCGCCGGCTATAGCGCCGTCAACTACGCCGATCTCGCGCGGATGAAGACCAACCCGATCCTCGATACGACGATGAAAGGCTATGAGATGACGCCCGCCTTGAGCGTGCTCGAACTCAACGCCAAACATCCGCCGCTCGACAAGAAAGAAGTGCGCCAGGCCATCGCTTACGCGATCGATCGCAAGGTGATCCTGCGCGATGTCATGTATGGCTACGGCCAGCCGGCCACCGGTCCGCTCTCCAGGCTCTTCAAGACCGTCGGGTTTTATACGGACGATGTGCGCAATTACGATGTGCCCGACCGTCTCGAGATCGCCAACAAGCTGCTCGATGGCGCGGGCCTGCCGCGCGGCGCCAACGGCATGCGCTTCGGCATTCACCTCGAAGTCAATTCATTCGGCGAACAATGGCTGCGCCAGGCCGAATACCTGAAACAGGCGCTTGCGATTGTCGGGATCGACCTGACGCTGCGCTCGGAAGACACCGCCACCTGGTTGCGGCGCGTCTACACCGAATACGACTACGACATTAACGAGCCCTTCCTGAGTCAGGGCGTCGATCCGGTCTATGGCCTCAACAAGCAATATCTGACGTCGCAGATCCGTAAAGGCGTGACCTTTGTCAACGACAGCTTCTATTCCAATCCGGAGTTCGACAACATTCTCAACGAGGCCATGCGCGAACCGGACCACGACAAACGCGCCGTGCTGTACAAGAAGGCGCAGCAGATATTGGCCGAGGATTGCCCCCTGATCTGGCTCATCGACGTGCAATATGTCTCGGTCTTCAATCGAAAGCTTCGCGATCACACCACCGGGCCGCTCGGCACGCAACAGGCTTTCGAACGGGCCTGGCTGGAAACATAAACCGTGCGCCTCGCCCGCTATGTCGGATACCGGCTTCTCACCGCGCTGCCGGTGATCTTCGGCATCATTGTGCTCAACTTCCTCTTGATCCATCTCGCGCCGGGCGACGCCGCCTCGGTGCTCGCCGGCGAGAGCGGCGCGGCGACGCCCGAATACATGGACGAGCTGCGCCATAAATTCGGCCTCGACCAGTCGCTCGGCACGCAGTTCCTGAACTACGTCTCGAACATGGCGCATCTCAGCCTCGGCTATTCCTACCGTAACGACGCCGATGTCTCTGGCCTCATTCTCGAACGGCTCGGGCCAACGAGCCTCTTGATGTTGACCGCTTTCGGAACCGCGTTGGCGCTCGGCATCATCCTCGGTCTTGTAGCCGCGACGGCGCGCAATTCCTGGCGTGACAGTATCATTTCGCTGGTGAGCCTGGTGGCCTATGCGACGCCGGGCTTCTGGCTCGGGCTGATGATGATCGTGATCTTTTCGATCCGCCTCGGCTGGCTGCCGACCAGCGGGTTCGACACGGTCGGCGCCGGTCATGAAGGATGGGCCGAGGTTTGGGACATCGGCCGCCATCTCGTGATGCCGGCCGTCTCGCTCGCGCTGTTTTACCTTGCGCTTTATGCCCGCCTCATGCGCGCGTCCGTGCTGGAGCAGACCGGCATGGATTATGTGACGACGGCGCGCGCCAAGGGCCAGACCGAGCGCCGCATCATGACCGGTCATGTGCTGCGCAATGCGCTCTTGCCTATTGTGACGCTTGCCGGCGTTCAGGCCGGCAATCTGATCGGCGGCTCCATCGTCGTGGAAACCGTATTTGGCTGGCCCGGTATCGGCACGCTTGCCTTCAACGCGTTACAATCGCGCGATCTCAACCTGCTTCTCGCGATCTTCTTCATCTCGGCCTGTCTGGTCGTGACCATCAACCTCGTCGTCGACGTGCTCTATTTCATGCTCGACCCGCGCATGGAGATCTGACATGCGGGCGGGATTAACGCGCTTTGCGCGCAACCGGATGGCGCTGTTCGGCGCAGCCGTGCTCCTTTGTCTTCTCGTGCTCGTCGCGCTCACGCCGGTCATCTACCCAGACGATCCGTTCAAGCTCGTCGGACCCGCGTTGCAGCCCCCGGGCGCACGCTTCTGGCTCGGCACCGACACGCTCGGCCGCGACGTCGCGGCGGAGATCGCCTACGGCGCGCGCACCTCGCTGATCATCGGCGTCGGCGCCACGCTCGCCGCCATCATCTTCGGCGCGGCGATCGGCGGATTGGCCGGCTACTACCGCGGCAAGACCGAGACCGCCTTGATGCGGATCACCGAATTCTTCCAGACCATCCCGGCCTTCATTTTCGCTTTGCTGATCGTCGCGATCCTGTCCCCTTCGGTGAAGAGCGAGATCATTGCGATTGCGGCCGTCTCCTGGCCGAGCATCGCGCGGCTGGTGCGCGGGGAATTCGCAGCACTCGGCGGCAGGGAATTCGTGCAGGCCTGCGCCGGCCTCGGCGCAAGCGATACGCGCATTATCTTCCGTCATATGCTGCCGAACTGCGCCTCCTCCATCATCGCGGTCGGTTCGCTTCTGATCGGCACCGCGATCCTGCTCGAGGCCGGTCTCGCGTTTCTCGGCCTCGGCGATCCCAACATCATGAGCTGGGGGCTGATCATCAGCGCGGGGCGCGCGGTCCTGCGTTCCGCCTGGTGGATATGTACCTTTCCGGGCATTGCGATCCTGCTCACGGTGCTCGGCATCAATCTCATCGGCGACGGGCTCAACGAAGCCCTCAATCCAAGGCTGCGCGAGCGATGAACGAGACCGTACTCCAACTTGAAGAGCTTACGATCGCGTTGCCGCCCGGCGCCGACCGTGCGAACGCCGTGAGCGATATCGATCTCACGTTGCGCGCCGGTAAAGTGACTTGCCTGATCGGGGAAAGCGGATCGGGCAAATCGCTGGTCGCGCGCGCGATCCTTGGGCTGCTGCCCGGTCCGCATGTGCGGATCGGGAGCGGCCGTATCCTGTTCGAGGGCCAGGATCTCGCCCATGCGCCGCAAGACAAAATGCGCGGCATTCGCGGCGCAAAAATCGGCATGATCTTCCAGGAGCCGATGACCGCGCTGAACCCGCTGCACACCATCGGCCGCCAACTCGACGAAGTGCTGCGCATTCACACCTCACTCGGGAAGGCCGCGCGCCGGGCCCGCGTGTGTGAGGTGATCGACAGCGTTCACCTGCCGGAACCCGTCCGCATCATCGGTTCCTATCCCCATCAATTGAGCGGCGGTCAGCGCCAGCGCGCGATGATCGCCATGGCTTTGCTGCTCAAGCCGCGCCTGTTGATCGCCGACGAGCCGACCACGGCGCTCGACGTCACTACGCAAGCGCAAATCCTCTATCTGATCCGCGAACTTCAGCGTGAGCACGGTACATCTGTTCTTTTCATCACGCATGATTTCGGTGTCGTCGCCGACGTTGCCGATGAGGTCGCGGTGCTACGGCGTGGCACGCTGGTCGAACGCGGCACGGCCGCCGCCGTGCTCGGCGCGCCGAGCCATTCCTATACCAGGGCCTTGATCGCGGCCGTGCCAAAGCTCATGCCGCCGGCCGCGCAAGTGGCGAATACGCAACCGTTCATCGTCCAGGCGCGCGATGTCGCCAAGACCTATGGCGGGCGAGGCCTGTTCGGCGGCCGTCGTGTCACGCAGGCGCTAGCCGGCGTAACGGTGGAACTGCGCCGCGGCGAGACGCTCGGCCTCGTCGGGGAAAGCGGCTCAGGCAAGAGCACCTTGGCGCGCGCCATCACGCGGCTCATGCCGATCGACGGCGGCGAAATCCGGCTTGGCGGCGAGGACATCGCGCAATTTTCGCGCCGCCAGCTCCGCCCGATCCGCAAACGCGTGCAAATGGTGTTTCAGGACCCTTATGCTTCGCTCGATCCGCGCCAACGCATCATTGATATCATCGCGGAGGGCCCGATTATCCACGGCACCCCGCCCGCCAAGGCCCGCGAGGAGGCGCAAGCTTTGCTCGACCTCGTCGGGCTCGACCGCTCCGCCGCCCGGCGCTTTCCGCATGAGTTCAGCGGCGGCCAGCGCCAGCGGATCGGAATTGCCCGCGCGCTCGCGCTGCATCCGGAGGTGCTCGTCGCGGACGAGCCGGTTTCGGCGCTGGATGTGTCGGTGCAGGCGCGGGTGCTGACGCTTCTCGCCGATATCAAGGCGCGGCTGCATCTCAGCATGCTCTTCGTGACGCATGATTTGCGCGTCGCGCTGCAAATCTGCGACCGCATCGCCGTGATGAAACAGGGCGAGGTGGTGGAAGTGGCGCCAACCGCAGAGATCTTCTTCAATCCGCAGCATTCCTATACCAAGGCCTTGTTCGCCGCCGTGCCCGGTGGCAACTGGCAAAACCGGAAGGCGTCATGACCTTGATCGAAACTTTTGTGGAACAGCCATGAATTGGGAGAACGAAACCGGCAGCTTTGCGCTTGGCGATTTCGCCGTGGAAAAAGGCGGCGTGATCCGCGACGCCCACCTCGCCTGGCAACGCTTTGGCACGCTCAATGCCAGGCGCGACAACCTCATTCTTTATCCCTCAAGCTATTCCGCCCGTCTTGCGGACATGTCGTGGCTCGTCGGGCCGGAAGGCATTCTCGATCCCACGCGCTGGTGCATCGTCGCCGTGGGCATGTTCTCGAACGGGGAATCCTCTGGTGCTGCGGAAACGCCGGACTATCCCGCGCTCGTCACCGTCGCCGACAATGTGCGGGCGCAACACCGCCTCGTGACGGAGTTGTTAGGCGTGGAGAAGCTCGCCGCCGTCTATGGGTTTTCGATGGGCGGCATGCAGGCCTATCATTGGGCCGCGCTCTACCCTGATATGGTGCCCCGCGCCTTCGTCGTCTGCGGCAGCGCCCGCACGGCCGATCACAACAAGGTTTTTCTATCCGGCCTGATGCGTACGCTTGAGGCCGCGCCCGAGCATATCGGCAACGGCCGATTTTCAAGCGAGCCTCTGTTGGCGCTTAGGGCGTTCGGCCACATTTATGCCGGCTGGGGCCTGAGTCAGGATTTCTACCGCGCCGGCCTCTACAAAAGCGCGCTTGGCGCGAGCGATCTCGAAACCTTCGTCCGCGTCAATTGGGCCGAGCGGTTTTCGCAATGCCGCGCAGCCAACCTTTATGCGCAGGCGCACGCCTGGTTTTGTGGCGATATTAGCGCCAATGCGCTTTACGACGGCGATCTCGCGCGAGCGCTCCGCTCCATCAAGGCACGCGTCGCGCTACTACCAAGCGAAACCGATCTCTATTTCCGGGTCGCCGATAACGCGACCGAGCTTGTCCATCTTGCCAACGGGAGCCTGCGGCCGATCCCGAGCGTGTGGGGTCATCGCGCCGGCAATCCGAGCGCCAATCCCTCGGATGCCGCCTTTCTCAAGGCGAGGGTCGCGGAGTTGCTGGTGGGGTGAGGCGCTGAAGGGGAAAATCCGGCCGTCCCACGTCGGTGCGCCCGATGATCGCAGAAGCCTAAACGCCAAGACTGCAGGGACGGTACATTTTGGTCAGTTCGACGCCACGCAGAACGATCATTCGCGGGGTCAATCCACCTTGTCGGCTTATCCAGCGCTGAACCTGCGACGGATACAGCGAATACAGCGCTCTAGTTGCGGCGCGATTGGTAATCTGCTGGCCCCCGTTTCCGAAATCGAAAGCCGCGTGGAAGCCGAGAGCCGCGTTGGAAGTCACGCAAATCTTGTCGTGAGGAATCTTTCCGAGGACTATCGTGCAAGCCGAAGCGCACTGACCGTCAATCATCACCGCTTGGCCGGAGCGTCGCAGGCCTTCATATTTATCGAGATAGGAACCGATCTGTCCGCCGCGGTCATCGGCAATTCTCTCGGCCGTTTTGCCGGGCGCTGCGCCCGCAAACAAGATTACAATTGAGAGCAGCCCCGTGAGAAATTTCATATTCCCATCCTGCTTTTTGCAGCCAAACCGTATTTGACGTCGTGACCTGTCCCCGTCTGCTCCTGATTATCTTGACGCCGTCTCTCGCTGTATATCCGGGCAACTACTGAAGATTAGACATCTGGCCAACTAACTTCGTCCTTGTGGCCAAGCAAAAGCGGCAATGTCGCCGAATCTGAGAGGCATCAGTCCCAGCAATCGAGATGAGCCCTTCTGCAAGATGCAAGTTTGTATCTTGTCAGCCTGCATCGGAGAGAACGGCGCGACTCCCCGCCAGCTTATGGCGATGTTCGACGGGCACTCACCGGCCATGGCCGAGATTTATACCCGTGCCGCCGAGCAGAAGCAGCTGGCTGGCAACGCCATGTTCCTCATCAGCCTGGACCGCACCGCAATCCAAGCGTCAACCCGGCGGATGCCGCCTTTCTCAAGGCGAGGGTCGCGGAGTTGCTGGCGGGGTAAGGCTGAGTTTCTGGGCAAGTTGTATTATGTGGCCCGAGAATGGGCGAGATCGTCGCCGCCTAAACTTCAAAGGCCAAAAATAACGAGAGTTGGCATAGGGTTAGGCTGGCAGGAGTGGCAGGGCTCGAACCTGCGACCCCCGGTTTTGGAGACCGGTGCTCTACCAATTGAGCTACACTCCTGTGGGAAGGCAACCGTGCTGCCGTTCCGCGCCGTTTCAAGCATAGGCCACAGCTGGATGGCAAGGGCGAAGCGTATCGGCGCTCCGAAGTCATCCAGATCAATTATTAACTTCGGTCTTGCCTTGCCGCGGCGCCAGGGCGCATTCGCGATTTTCGCCGGTGCCCGGGGCATTCTCGAAAACGCAGCGGTTGGGAGGATTTCCACAAACCTTGTCCAACTCCCGAAACCCGACACAATGACCGTCCGGAGCACGGTAGCCCGGACCACCCTTGCATCCGCAACCCTGACACGGCGGGCGCTCGGGACAAGCCGCCTGCCCCATCGATAGCGGCCAAACCGCAAGTGCCGTGATCAGCGCCAGAGAACTAAAGCGCAACACGCCCCGACCCGCGTTCATCGCCGCCTCCTCCCAATGGGCACTCTACACCCGCGATCCCGCAAAGGTGCAATGAGCGCCACTGTTCAATCCGGAACTTCTGAGCCAAACTTCCGGCAACAAAACCAAAGGGAGACCGTCATGACCGCACAATCGACCGCCAGGCAAACGTCCGCCCCGCAGACCCCGCCTTTGCCAGAAGCCAAACCGGAATCGCTGGGGCTATCGCCGTCGCGCTTGCAGCGGATGTCGGATGTTTTCCGGCGCGAGATCGACAAGGGAACCATGCCGGGCGCGACCATCATGGTCGCAAGAGGCGGTCAGATCGGCTGGTTCGACGCGTTGGGTCAGCAAAATGCCGCCGGAAGCGCGCCGATGACGCGGGAGACGATCTTCCGCATTTTTTCCATGACCAAGCCGATCGTCTCCATCGGCGTCATGATGCTGTTCGAGGAAGGCTACTTCCTGCTCGATGACCCCATCGCCAAATTCATCCCGGAATTCGCCGATCAGAAAGTCGGCGTCGAGAACAACGGCCAGCTCGATCTCGTGCCGTTGAAGCGGCCAATCACCATCCAGGATCTACTCCGCCATACCTCCGGCATCACTTACGAACACACCGGTAACGGTCTGGTGCAAAAGCTTTATCAGCAGTCGCGGGTGCGCAGCCGCAAGATCAACAATACCGAACACGCCGCACTCGTCGCAAGCATGCCGCTGATCTGCCAGCCCGGCTCGGAGTGGAACTACAGCCGATCGACCGACATTCTCGGCCGCCTGATCGAAGTCGTCAGCGGGACATCACTTGGCGCGTTCCTCACTGAACGCATTCTGGCGCCGCTGCGAATGAGCGAAACCGGGTTTTATACCGGCGACGAAAACGCGCACCGGCTCGCCGAACCCGCAGCCACCGATCCCTGGACCGGCGATAAAGTGCAGCTCTTCAACATGCTCGAGAAACCGGTGATCGAATCCGGCGGCGGCGGTCTGGTTTCCACCACCATGGATTACGCCCGCTTCGCGCAGATGCTGCTCAACGGCGGCACGCTCGACGGGACCAGGATCGTCGGCCGCACGACGCTGCAATGGATGGCGTCAGATCACCTCGATCCAACCGTGAAGATTCAGGGCACGCTGACCCAACCCGGCCACAGCTTCGGCCTCGGCTTTGGCGTCCGCACCGAGGTCGGCATCGCGCCGTTTTCAGGCTCGGTCGGTCAGTTCTTCTGGAGCGGCATGGGCGGAACCTTCTTCTGGATCGATCCGAAGGAAGACCTGTTCGCCGTCTTCATGTCGCAAGCACCCGGCCAACGCGTCTATACCCGCACGCTGGTGCGTAATCTGGTGTACGCGGCGTTGGAATAAGACCTGCATTGTGCCGGGCTCGCGCTAATGCGCGCCCTCGGATGCGCAATTTCGCATCTGAGATGACGCTCTATCGTGTCAACTAATCGTTGCGCCGCCGTCGATCACGATGGTCTGGCCGGTCGTGAAGGTGCCGGCTCGCGAAGCGAGAAATACCGCGGCGCCTGCGATTTCGTCGGGCTCGCCGATCCGCAAGAGCGGCGAACGAGCGGTAGAAGCCTTCAGCATTTCCGGATTTTCCCACAGCGCGCGCGCAAAATCGGTTTTGATCAGGCCGGGCGCGATGCAATTCACACGGATGTTGTACTTGCCGTATTCGCAAGCGAGATTGCGCGCCAATTGCATGTCGGCGGCCTTGGAAATCGCGTAGGCGCCGAGCACGGTCGATCCCTTCAACCCGCCGATCGAGGAAATGATGGTGATCGAGCCGTCCTTGCGTTCGATCATCTGCGGCACCACCAGCGATATCAGCCAGTGATTGGCCACGATGTTGTTGTCGAGGATTTTCCGGAACTGATCGTCGGAAATCCCTGCCTGCGGCCCATAATAGGGATTGGAGGCAGCGTTGCAGACCAGTGTATCGATGGCGCCGAAAACACGGTTGGTCTCCTCGACCAAATGCTTCAGGTCGTCCTTGGTCGAGATGTTGGCGGCGACCGAGAGCGCGACCTGTTTGCCGGCTTTGTCGTTGATCGCTTGCGCCACCTCGTCGCAGACCGCCTGTTTGCGCGAGGAAATGACCACCTTGGCGCCGTGATCAGCCATGTGCTCGGCGATCGCGCGCCCAATGCCGCGTGAAGAGCCGGTGATGACGGCGACTTTTCCAGACATATCGAACAAGGTCATGTTTCGCTCCCGTATTTTATGGCGGTCTCAGGCGAGTTTGGTCTCCCGCACGACTTCCGGTCCCGCCGGCTGATGCATGGCCTTGTGCGCGGCATCGGCGATCCACGGCTGCTGGTTCACCATCGGCACCCGCCAGTTGCTGATCGCAGGCGTTACGTAATGGTCGAGCCGCGTCACTGAACAATTGTCGATGTCGAAGGCAAGGCCTTTTTCAGGCAGGTCTCCGAGCGCCAACCCAATCGCCGCCTTGATCGTGCCGCCATGCCCCACCGCGATCACGTCACGGCCTGCGTGTTCGATCGTGATGCGATCGATCGCACCGCAGACGCGACTGTACAAATCCATGAAGCTTTCCCCGCCCGGCGCGGGCTCGCCGATATCGGCAAACCAGAGGCTTCCGGCCGGCCGGCTGGCGAGGAACGCGGCGCGGTTCATCCCCTGCCATTGCCCGAGGTTCTGCTCGGCAAAGGCCGCTTCCTTCGTCATCGCTGCCGGCCGCGGAAAGTCGGCCTGCCAGATCGCTTCCGCCGTCTGGTGCGTACGCTGAAGGTTGCTCGCAACCCAGACCGCATGGCGCGGCAGGATTTTGGCCACCGCCTCGAACACGTGGTGGTCACTCGTGTCGCAAGCAATATCCTTCTGGCCGTAAATGTTGCCGCCGTCGGTGCGCACCGGCGCGTGGCGCACCCACCACCACCGTGTAACGACGACTCCCGGCTTGTCGGAGTTGGACATCGCGAAAACCCTTCAATAATGTCTCGCTTGGTACGTTAGAGAGCCTGTCGTCTCAAGTCACTTCGACGTTTGAAACTTTGTTTGCCACCAAATTCCGCAAAGCGAAAACGCTGCGATACAACCAATCAAGGAAACAGCCATGGGCCGCCTCGAAGGTAAATCCGTCATCGTCACCGGCGCCGGCAGCGGCATCGGACGCGCAGCATCGCTTCTGTTCACCAAAGAAGGTGCGAAACTGATCGCGGTCGATCGCAGCGAGGGCGTGAAGGAGACGGTCGATCAGGTGCGCAAAGCCGGCGGCACGGCGGAGGCCGTCATGGCCGATGCCGGTTCGGAAAAAGACGTGATCGCTTTCATCGGCAAGGCGGTTTCCACCTACGGCAAACTCGATGGGATCTGGGCCAACGCCGGCGTCAGCGGCGGACTGGTGCCGCTTTCCGAACAGACCGTGGAACATTGGCAGGAAATCCTGCGCATCAACCTGCTCGGCCCGTTTCTCGCCATCAAATACGCGATGCCGCACATGATCAAACAGGGATACGGCGCGATCCTCTGCACGGCCTCGGTCGCCGGCCTGAAATCCGGCGCCAGCGGCCACCCCTATGCGGCAAGCAAGGCCGGTGTCATCAGCCTGGTGCAAACCACTGCCTATTCATTGTCCGGAACCGGCGTGCGGATCAACGCGGTGTGCCCCGGCCTGATCGAGACCGGCATGACCAAGCCGGTGTTCGACCGCGCCAAGGACCGCGGCACGCAAGACAAGATCGGCCAGCTCAATCCGCTCAAGCGCGCCGGCCAGCCGCATGAGCTAGCAGCGATGGGCCTGTTCCTGCTCAGCGACGAGGCCTCCTATGTCAACGGCCAGGCGTTCCCGGTCGATGGCGGCCTCACCGCCTCCATGCCGTATGCGGGCAAGCCGATTTGAATTTCGCGGTTAGTGCGTGCCGAGGCTGATGATCCACACCGTAAATACCGCACAGAAAATGCCGACCAAGAAGAACAATGAGCCGGCGATCAGATTGCGCATGCCGCCGGACTCGCCCGGCTCCAGCACCGCAACCGCGGAATCATCGGGATCATAGTGCACCGGCACCGGAGCGCCGGCTTCGTAGCGCTCAATATGCTTTTGCGCCCGTTCCACGACGCCATAACCAAACTGTTCAATCCCGAACCGAATGACGTTTCCCTGATAGACCTTGCCAGCAACAGCGTAGGAATAGCTCGCCTCCGGCAGGTAGACTTTCATATCCGAACCTTCAGAATCCGAGCGCATTTCAGTTTTGACCGAGGCGGACAGAATCCTGCCCTCGGTCACCGGCCATTGCAGGCTCCGCGCCGCCATCTGACGCCGGCTAATGCCACGCGCGAGATACATGATGCCCAAAGAGAGAAAAAGCAGCCCGGCCACCAGGCCGCCGAGGATCAAGTAGGGCTTCGCACCGCTATCAACGGTGCTGGTTGCCGCAGCCGCGCTGTCCAGCTGAATGGCAAACGCGACCGTCAGCGCGATGAAGAAGGTCTTGATCATGGGCTGCCCCTCATTGCGCTGTTATCATAAACTGCGCTGCGACTTCATTTCTTCTCTAACGCATCAACCAACGGCTGGATCGGCGCCGGGCCGGTGCCGTGACCGCCGGCCCATAGAGCCGGCATCACGCCCAACTTGCGCAAGCCTGCGACGAACTCCTGGTGCGAAACAAGCGCGCCGGGAATGTCGCGCGTCGGCGACCAGAGATCGACGACCCAGCCAAAATCGGCGTCGGGGATAACGGCAACCAGCGAGTTCTTCGCGTGCGAGCTGTTGATCACATAAAGATCGATCTGACGCGCGCCGTCCGTCAGCGTCATTTTTTCGTTGACCTCGATCAGCCCGACATCGTGCGGCTTCTGCCATAGCTCGTCGTTGCGCACCCGATTGGGAGCCTGCATCTGTGCGGCAAAATAGGGCCGATCGCCTGCCGGAAAGATGAGATCGGCGCCTTTGGCGGCAAACACCCGCGCGCCGTTGACGTGGTCCATGTGATGGTGCGTCAAGACCAGATATTTGAACGGCTTGCCAGGAAACCGCCGCGTGGCTTCCGCGACCGTCAGCCGCGACATTTCGTTGGCGATCGGTGCATCGAAGGCCACGAGATAGTCCTTCATCTCGACCATAAGCGTGTTGTGGCTGCCGCCGGTGATATGCCAGATGCCGGGCTTCACCTCGGTCCAGACGTTGCCCGGCACGACCGCGGGATCGAAGGCAAGCTCGTCGGAATCGATGAAGGATCCCCAATTCGCCCGCCGCAGCATCCATTGGTAATTGACCTGTTCGGGCGCCTTCAGCTTCGCAGCCGTCTCGGTAACGATAGCGGGGATACGGAACAGGTCGGGGCCGAGTACGGGATTGAGCACGATGTCATCTACGTAGATGTGCTGAACCTCGTGGCCGTTGAGGGTAAACGACTGATCGAATGCGAACTTGATACCACCGACCTCGCGCCAGTCCGACAGGATCATGTCGTAATTGCTGTCGCCCCAGACCCCATCGGCATCGACGGTGCGAATGCGCCCCGGCAAACCATCTTCGCCGAACAGCACGATCCACTCGGCATCGTCGGCCTTGTAGGCGATGACGGCGAACCGCTTGCCGCCGATCGTCTCGTCCGGCGGCGCTGAAAGGCGCTCGGGGTGTTCCTGCATGTCGAGCAGCAGCCTTGGTGAAATCCGATGCAGTTCGCGCCGGTTCGCAATCACCCGCGAGGCGCTCATCGTGTGCAGGGACGGATTGGTCTCCTTCGCCTGCCGCGACAGCACGATGTTGTCTTCGCCAAGCACATAGCCGGCTTTGTCGGCGAACACTTCCGAATAGATGAAGGTGCGCTTCATCGGCGCAACGCGAAAGCGAATCCAGTCGTACCGGGCGCGGCCATGCGCGATATCCATCGACAGGGTGAGCCGCGATTCACCGCCAAGCCGATTGCCGACATCAGGCTCGAGCGTCTCCTGCGGATCCCAATGCCTGTGTCTGGCCGAGATCGAGAGCATCGCGATTTCGGACAGCCGCTTCGACCCGCCAAGTTTTTCGACGGCGCGAGAAACCAGCATCGAGGGTTCGGCAGCCAGGGCGGGCGCAACGCCGGCGACGACAGCAAGAAAGACCAGGAGCAGCGCTGCAACCGATGTCTGGCAAAGACGTAATGTCATGGAAGGCTCTGTTGAGCGATAATGTTGGATAGATGGTAATAAATTCGAATACAAGAGTACCGGCCGTTGTTCGGAAGGCTTAGGCTTGATCGAATGTCTTCAAACCCCTTTTCCACCGCACGCGTACGAATTGCCTTCCTGTTTATGTTTGGCCTGCTTGGCGTGACCGCCTATTTCGCGACCGATCTGAGCAAGTTTCAATATCGTGCTTCGACGGAGGAAGCTCTGAAGACATTGCAGGGGGTCACCGACCCGAGCCAGTTGGAGGACAGCCTCAGGCAGCACCCTTCAAACAATGTCCTGCGGCTGATGGCAAAGGCGACCAAGGCAGCCAACGACACGAAAGGTGCAATCGACCGGCTGTCGGCCGAGATTGAGCCGGCGGCACTTTCAAAGGAGATCAATTTCAGTTCAGAAAGCCGCAATGATCTCGAGGCTTTCCGCAGCAACCTAAGGACGGCGGAAGCAAATGCGGCCGCTTTCCTCCCACGCTATGTTTCCATCTTCAAGGCCGAGCATGACCAGGTCGAAAGCGCGTCCCTCTCGCTTCATGTACCGGCGGAGATCGCCAACAAGGTTCTGGATGGCCTTGCACACCGACACACAAATACCCTCAGTGCCATTGCGGCCATATTGTCGGCACGCGCCGATTATTACCGTGCCTACGAGAAGTACCTGGCGCTGCTGTCAAGCGAATTTGGTTCCTTCAAGGTCGTCGACGGACAACTCATCTTTCCCCTTCCGCGCACCGTCGAGCGCTATAACGTCGCGGCGCAGGCCATGACATCGGCCGCCAAACGCGTCAACAATCTCGAAACAGACCTGAAAAAGCAAAACCAGCCGCTACCGGAAGAGTGGATTCAATTGACGGGCGCTAGGTAGCCGGTGACGGTGGCCGCGTAAGAATATCAGCGGAGTAACGGACCTCATGCAGCGCAGCCAGAATCGCATTCTCACCACGCACACCGGGAGCCTGCCGCGCCCACCCGCGCTGACGAAGCTTTATGCCATGAGTTCGCGCGGAGAGCCGGTCGATTCCAATGAGATCGACCGGGCCGGCCACGCGGCGTTACAGGAGATCGTTCCAAAGCAGATCGAGGCCGGAATCGACATCGGCAACAATGGCGAACAGCAGCGCGAAGGCTTCTTCCTTCACGTCCGTCACCGGATGACGGGCTTTGGCGGATCATGGAAGCGCTGGCCCCGCGCTGACGTCGAGGACTATCCGGTATTCAAGCGATCGCTGGAACTTCAGAACGCCGGCAAGGACATGGTCAGCAACTTCGCGCCCCCGAAAGTGATCGGCGACATCAGTTACATCGGCGCCGCCGAGGCCACGCGCGAATGCACCGATTTCCGCGAGGTGCTGGAGGGGCGCAAGCGCGCCGGCAAAAGCGGCTTTGTCGAAGCATTCTTGACCGCCCCTTCCCCCGGCATCGTGGTCGCGGCGATCCGCAACGAACATTACGACACCGAGGACGCCTATCTTGCCGCGGTCGGGCGCGCGCTTCAGGTCGAATATGAAGCGATCGCAGCCCAGGGCTTTCTGCTCCAGCTCGACTGTCCGGACCTCGCGCTCGAACACCACATCTCGTTTGCCGACCGCCCGCTCGGCGATTTTCTCGGTTTCGTCGAGCGCGTGGTGTCAACGATCAATGTCGCGCTACGCAATATCCCGCGCGAAAGAGTCCGCATGCATGTCTGCTGGGGAAACTACGAGGGACCCCACGACCGCGACGTGGCGTTGGAGGCGATCCTGCCATTGATCGCCCGCATGAATGTCGGCGCGCTGGTGCTGCCGTTTGCCAATCCCCGCCACGCCCACGAAGTGCGCTGCCTCCAGGGAAAAGCGATCGCCGACGACCAGATCGTGGTCGCCGGCGTCATCGATTCCACGACGAACTTTGTCGAACACCCGGAAGTCGTGGCCGAGCGGATCGAGCGCGTCGCCAAAACCCTCGGCGATCCCACGCGCGTCATGGCCGGCACGGATTGCGGCTTTGATACCTCCGCCGGCGCTGGCCGCGTGGCGGAAGATATTGTGTGGGCGAAGCTCGCCGCTTTGAGCGAAGGCGCTCGAATAGCGTCAAGCCGGCTGTTTTGAACAGCCGCGCTCGTCGCGCTAGCTGTCCGCGACATTGCGCAGGACAATCTCCGACAGCCTGACCACGAGTTTTCTTAAGCGCGCATTCTCCTCGAGCAACGACACCATGTCGTCGTTCGAGCTTTCGTCATTGGTAAAATCGTCGCGCATGAAAGAAGAAATATCGAGCGGTTCTTGCGTACCGTCTGACGGTTGTGCGGGTACCATGGCCAAATCCCCAATACTTTTAATAGCCGAACGAATCCCCAGTCTCTCCACCGCCGGGAAGGTGATGTGAATCGACGGCGGATATGGGACGGAAATGGGAATCTGTTGCGGCGCATTGCGGCGACTTTGACGCACGCGTCGACATGAATTATCACATCGCGCGCGAAAACCACCGCCGGCCCGGATTACACCGCAATTACGCCGCGGCCCGGGCCGATTGTTTTACAAATTCTGAAAAAATCCCTACCCGGCGATATGACCTTCCCTAGTGCGGTAGATTTGACATTCGCAAACGAACTCGCCGCGACGCGATATGAATGTCAGAACCGGAACGCTGCCGCGTAGAACACGCATAGGCCGAGGCTCGCCCAGACGGCCAAACTGAAATAAAGCGACATCCAGGCGATTTCTTCTTTCCACTCGGCAAGATCATGCGTGACCACCCAGCGCGTGCTGACGTCGCGAAGCCCCACCAGCGGCCGCAAGCCTGTGTTGCCGCCGGCGACATCGGCCCGCCAGCGCTTCAGATACATCGGCACGTCGACCGTCATCAAAAATGCAAGATAGATCACGATACCGACAACCGAGATCGCAAGCACGACGCGAACCGCGCCATCGAACTCCGGCAACAACCGGCAAAGTCCCACGCCTGCGATGAAGAAGGCGACCGCCCAGAGCGAGTTCTCGACGGCATTGTAGAGATAGTTGGTGGTGACGACCGCATACCAGGAGAAGCATTCGGCGATCACGATCAGCGGCAGAATTACCCAGGCCGCATTCACCGCCGTTGTCGCTCCCAACGTTGTTCCCAATTGCGACAGGATCATCGTCCACTGCGCGGCGAAACAAATCTCCGCCACGGTCGCCACCGAACGGCCGACAGCGACGCTCGACAACCAGGTATCGAACAGACAAATCCGCTGCACATCCGCCCGCGGAAGCAGCGAGCGGAAGGCGCAACCGAATACATAGGCCGCACTGAGCAGAAGCATGATCTCCATGCCCGGCACGCGGCCGGAACTGCCGGCATCGTGAAGCTGCCGGTACATCAAAATCCAGGCAGCGATATTGACGCCGCTGACGGCCGTCAGCATCACCCACCACCAGGACACAGGATTCGACCAGGCCAGTGAGTTTGATCGCGTCTGTAATTCCGACCGCATCGACATCTCCGTGTAACCGAACAGACATCTATACGTATTAATTCTGTCATAAAATATGGCGAATCACGACAAGAGATTTGTGACAGCCGCCCCCTCCCGCACCGCTGCTGCAGGGCACCAATGCCGGCCGCGGCCTGCGAAGCCCGGTCGCCACGGCCGCTGATTGGTGTAAAAAACGGCAAAGCGGACACACAAAGAAAGTCCGCAAATGGCGGTCGGCTTGTATCGATCCTTTCAGGAGGGGCTATGTGTGAAATTTGCAGGCGTGGCTTTATCGGCGGCGCGGCCGCATTGGGCGCAACGGGGTTGCGCTCATCTTCCCTGATGGCGCAAACGCCGCGGAGTGACACGCCGAAACTGCCCGCCCGCGGCGAGTTCACCATCGCCAATGCCTATGTGATGACGATGGAGCGCGACTTCGGCGACTTCGCCGAGGGTTCTGTGCATGTGAAAGACGGAGAAATCGTCGCCGTCGGCCACGGTGTGAGCGGCGGCGAGACAATCGACGGCAGCGGCATGATCGTGATGCCCGGCCTCGTCGAGACCCACTGGCATATGTGGAACACGATTTTCCGCAGTTTTGCCGGCGACAAACCCGAGGACGGCTATTTTCCGACGGTGGCGCGCTTCGGCCAGCAGATGACGCCAGACGATATTTTTCAGAGCACGCGTCTATCGGCGGCGGAAGCGATCAATTCCGGTATGACCTTTGTGCACTCCTGGTGTCACAATGTGCGCAGCACGGCGCATGCGGAGGCCGATATTCACGCGCTCACGGTAGCCGGCATCCGCGCCCGGCATTCCTGCGGCTGGCCGCAAGGCATGCCCGATACGCAATCGGCCGATCAGGCGCCGATCGAGAGCCTCGCCAAGAGTTGGAGCAGCTATTCCAATGAAGGCCTGTTGACACTCGGCATGGGATGGCGTGGCCAATTCCGCGCAGGTCCCATCAAGCCTGAAGTCTATCAGCCGGAGTTCGACAACGCCCGCAAGCTCGGCCTGCCGATCACCGTACACGTGGCAGCGGCCGCGCATCGCGCGGTGAACCAGGTCGAACTGCTCTACAAGTCGAAACTGATGGGCAAGGACGTCCAACTCGTTCACGCGCTGGCGGTGACGCCGGCCGAACTCGACATGATCGAGGAATCCGGCGCCTCGATTTCGACCTCGCCCGGCTCGGAACTGCGCATCGGTTACGGTTTTCCGCTGATCTCGGAAATATTGGCAAAGCGCATTCCAATCGGAATCTCGATCGATACCTCGGCCCTGACCGGAAGCTCCAACATGTTCGGTGTCTTGAAGCTGGCGCGCGATTCCGAAAATGCGCGCGCCGAAAGCGAATTCAAGCTGACCGCGCGAAGAGCGCTGGAACTCGGCACCATCGAGGGTGCGCGCGCGATGGGGATCGAGGACAAGGTCGGTTCGCTCAAGCCCGGCAAGCGCGCGGACCTGATCATGATCAGCCCCGACGCGCTCGATATGGCGGTCGTGACCGATCCGGCGCATCTCGTGCTGGAAGCAACCAGCCCGGAAAATGTCGATACCGTCGTGGTCGACGGCCGCATCCTCAAACGCGGTGGCAAACTCACCGCGCTCGATAAGTCCGAAATCATCACCGGTGCGCGGACTGCGCTCGCCGGCATTCGCGAGCGCACCAAGTGGCGATAAGGCGCGGTCTTTGACCGGTCAGACCGCCCCCGCCTTTTGCGCGTAATCCCAGGACGCCTTGGACAGCGGCACGGTACGCGCGGCCGACTCCATGGCCTTGGCGCTTGCCGCGGTGCCGTCGCGGATACGACCCGCGATGCCTTGCGTAATGCAGGCGAGCCGAAACAGGTTGTAGGAAAAATACCAGTTCAGATCGGGCACGGCGCTGCCGGTAACGCCGCAATAGATCTTGGCGGCTTCTTCCAGCGTCGGGATGTTGAGGGCTTTGAGGTCGGCATGGGCCAGACCCGGCATCGTCCATTGCATCAAAAGGTAAGTGAAATCCGCCATGGGGTCGCCGAGCGTCGAGAGCTCCCAGTCCAGAACCGCGATCACCCGGGGCTCGGTCGGGTGGAAGATCATGTTGTCGAGGCGATAGTCGCCATGCACGATCGAAACGCGCTCCTGTTGCGGCACGGTGCGCGGCAGCCATTCGATCAGCTTTTCGACCTCTTCGATGTGTTTGGTTTCCGAGGCGCGATACTGCTTGGTCCAACGATCGACCTGGCGGGCGAAATAATTACCCGGCTTGCCGAACTCGCCGAGACCGATCGCCTGCGGATCGTAGGTATGGAGTTTCGCCAGCGTCTCGATCTTGCTGGTGAAGATCGCTCGCCGCGCCTCAGGTGATTGGCTCGGCAGCGCCGGATCCCAGAACACCCGCCCCTCTTCCATCGACATGATGTAGAAGGCAGCGCCGATCACGCTGTCATCCGTGCAGAGCGCATAGGCTTTGGCGACCGGAAAACCCTGTTTGCCGAGCGCCGAGATGACGCGGTATTCGCGATCGACCGCATGCGCCGACGGCAACAGTTTTCCGAACGGCTTGCGGCGCATCACGTAGGATCGCGTGGGCGTGTCGAGCCGATAGGTCGGGTTCGACTGGCCACCCTTGAACTGCAGGACGGTCAAAGGCCCTTGATAGCCCTCGACATGTTGCTGCATCCAGCTTTCGAGCCTGATCTCGTCGATCCGGTGCCGCTCTTCCACCGGCTTGGTACCGGAAAACTCCTCGTCGTTTCTGACGCCTTCGGCCACGGTGACGCTCCCTCAATTCTCGGAGAGCGCTTTTTTGTAGCTCCCTTGCCGTGTCGTCAACCCTCATGGTGAGGAGGCGCTTGCGCCATCTCGAACCATGAGGCCCGATTTCGGCCCTCACCCTTCGAGACGCTTGCTACGCAAGCTCCTCAGGATGAGGGAACCGAGAGCGGTAGTGATGCAGTATGCCCTAGTGTGTACTTGGAGCGTTGGCATACTTCCGAAGTTCGAGCCTGGCAATGGCGCGGTTGTGGACCTCGTCCGGACCGTCGGCAAGCCGCATGGTGCGCATCGAGGCGTAATCCCGCGCCAGGCCTGCGTCGTCGGAAACGCCGGCCGCGCCGTAGGCCTGGATGGCCTGATCGATGATCTTCAACGCCATATTGGGCGCCGCGACCTTGATCATGGCGATTTCAAGCTGGGCGGTCTTGTTGCCGACCTTGTCCATCATGTCGGCGGCCTTCAGGCACAACAGACGGTTCATCTCGATATCGGTGCGGGCTTCCGCGATCCGCTGTTCCCAGATCGAATATTCGATGATCTTCTTGCCGAAGGCGGTGCGTGACGAAAGTCGCTTCACCATTTTCTCCAGCGCTTCCTCCGCCTTGCCGATGGTGCGCATGCAGTGATGGATGCGCCCCGGTCCGAGACGGCCCTGTGCGATCTCAAATCCCCGGCCCTCGCCGAGCAGGATGTTGCTGGCGGGAACGCGCACGTTCTCGAGCAACACCTGGGCGTGACCGTGCGGCGCGTCGTCGAAGCCGAACACCGGGAGCAGCTTTTCCACCGTGATACCAGGCGTGTCGAGCGGCACCAGGATCTGCGATTGCTGCTGATGGCGCGGCGCTTTCGGATCGGTCTTGCCCATCAAGATCGCGATCTTGCAGCGGGGGTCGCCAACGCCTGACGACCACCATTTGCGGCCATTGATGACGTAATGATCGCCGTCGCGCTCGATGCGGGTCTCGATATTAGTAGCGTCCGAAGAAGCCACCGCCGGCTCCGTCATCAGGAAGGCGGAGCGGATTTCGCCGTCCATCAGCGGGCGCAGCCATTTTTTCTTCTGCTCCTTGGTGCCGTAGCGGATAAAGACTTCCATGTTGCCGGTGTCGGGCGCCGAACAATTGAAGACTTCCGAGGCCCAGCCGATGTGGCCCATTTCTTCGGCCAACGGCGCATATTCCAGATTGCTCAATTTCGCGCCGTGAAATTCCTCGTCCTCATGCGAGGACGGCGGCATGAACATGTTCCAGAGGCCTTCGGCCTTCGCCTTCTTCTTCAACTCCTCCACGATGGGGATCACCTTCCAGCGCGCGCCCTCCTCGTCCTGCTTCCGGTAAATTGGCACTGCCGGGCGGACGTGGGTCTTCATGAATGACTGCACACGGTTGAGCCATTCTTTCTGCCGGTCGGACATCGTGAAATCCATGGGACGCTCCTCGCTTCACAGGTTTTGCAAATTATTTGGCTGCACTGTCTCCCCGCCGCCGGGCCGCCGCAAGATCATTCGTCGCGCCGGGGCGGCAGAGCGCCATGTGCATTGACATTCCAGCCTTCAAACCATAGTTTCATACAAATGTTTGAATTGCAATGCCCTCCCGTCATCGGGCCATGAAATGCCGTCAGACCGGACCCGTGCCCTGATCCTCGACGCTGCCGAACGGCTTTATGCCGAGCGCGGCTTCGGCGACGTCACGATGCGCGACATTGTGGCGGCGGCCGGCGTCAATCTTGCGGCGGTGAACTATCATTTCGGTTCCAAGGATGAATTGATCGCCGAATTGTTTGTGACCCGCAGCCTTGCGACCAATCGCGAGCGACTCGCCGAATTGAAGGCGGCCGAAGTGGCCGGCGGCGGGGCTGCGGACGTCGAAGCGATCTTGCGCGCGCTGGTCGGCCCGACCTTGCGTGGTTGCCTCGGGCCGGACAACGAACAATCGTCGGCCGCTCATTTCATGATCCGCGCCTCGATCGAATCGGTGACGCCGATCCGCCGCATCAAGAACCGCGAAGTCGATCACTTGCGGAAATTCGCCGCGGCCATGCGGCGATCGCTACCCAATCGCGACGAGGCCGACCTTTACTGGGGCCTTCATTTTGCGCTCGCCATGGCGCATCAAACCATTCGCGACACCGAACGCCTGACGAAATTGTCGGAAGGCAAATGCGATCTCGATGATGTCGACGCCGTGATTGACCGCATCGTCGAAGCTGCGGCGATGACGCTGACGGGACGCGCGTTCGCCAAGAAAAATTCCGAAGCAACGGGCGCCTCGGTGCGCCGCGCTGAGAAGCTACGCGGCTAGACCTCCGTTGCGCGGGATGGCGACTCAGGAAAGCCCGAGCATTGCCCGCGCTTCGCTCGGCGATGCGATCGCAGCGCCCAGGTTTTTGAGAATCTCGGCGGCATGCGCCACGAGTTCGGCGTTGCTCTTCGCCAGCACGCCCTTGGACGGATAGAGATTGTCCTCCATCCCCACCCGCACATGGCCGCCCAGCAGCCAGGATTGCGCCACCATCGGAAATTCGGAACGGCCGATGCCGAAGCCGGCCCAGATCGCACCCTCCGGCAACAGGTTACGCGCATAGAGCATGGTTTCCGGGGACGGGTCGAAACCATATTTGACGCCGAGCACCAGCGTACACAGCGGCGGCCCTTTCAAGGTCCCGTCCGCGATCAGGTCGCGCGCGAGGTGAATGTCACCGGAATCGAACAGTTCCAGTTCCGGCAACACCCGCGCGGTTCGCATCCGCGCCGCCATCTTGCGTACATTCGGCGGCGTGTTGATCACGACCTGCCCGCCGGAATTCATGGTGTTGAGGTCGAGCGTGCAGATCTCGGGCTTAAGGATTTCGACATGCTCGACGCGCCTCTCCGGCGCCATCAGCGTGGTGCCGGGGCCAGCGACCTTCGGATCTTCCTCGGAAGGCACGAAGCGGCCGCCCGGCCCGGTCGTCAGGTTGATGATCAGCTTTGGATTTTTTGCACGAATGCGGTCCACCACGTCGCGATAGAGGTCGATCGACATCGAGGGCCGGCCGGTCTCGGGATCGCGCACATGGATGTGGGCGATCGAAGCCCCTGCGTCGGCCGCCTCCAGCGCGCTGTCGGCGATTTGCTGCGGCGTGATCGGCAGATAAGGCGACTGGTCTGGCCGGGTGATATTGCCCGTGATGGCGCAGGTGATGATGACTTTGGAGTGAGGCTGATACGCCATGGCACGCTGCCTTTATCGGCTTGATTGAGCTGGGCGACTGGAATAGCGCAAGAAGGGCGGGGAAGCGAGCTATCCCGCCGGCATGGCCTCATGCCTTCTTTTTGGCGGCCTTGCTTTTGGCCGCCTTGCTTTTCGCGGCGGCCATCTTGGCCTCAGCCGCCTTTATTTCTTCAAGGGCGTTCTTCATCGCCCGCGCGTAGCTGTCGGCGGCGTTCTCGGCGGTGATCTGCAACCGCCGCGCCGCAGCGTTGGCGAGCAGCATCATGTCCTTGGCAGTCTGCTTGAAGCGCGCCTTGCCCTCCTTGGTTTTGGCTTTGGCGGCCAAACCCGACAGCCGGGCGTAACGTCTCTTGGCCTCCGCCATCAGCGCCTTGTGCTGCTGCTTTGCCATGGAGCGAATAACAATATCGAGGTCCGCTTCGGCCATTCCTTGATTCCTGAAATCTTGTCGCCTGACTACGGGCGCACCCGCGTTTGTATCAACCATATCGTATGGATATGCGCCAGCCAGATTCATAGATGGTTCTGCACAGTCGTCGAAGAGACGACCCGCCCCTCGACCAGCACCATCCGCTCGAGCGCACCGCCGGCGACGAGGTCGTCGATCGTATCCGCGCGCGCAATCAGCAAATCGGCGCGCGCGCCTGGCCGGATGCCCCAATCGGCGCCAAGATTGATCATCTGCGCCGGCACCGTTGAGACCATCTCGAATACCTGGCGGAGATCGCCTAGGCCAAAGTGCCCGGCCAGCAACGTCCACCGGGCGATCTCCAGGAGATCGCCGGAACCCGTGGGAACGAACGGATCCTGAATATTGTCCGATGCGGCTGCAACCGGGATGCCAGCAGCCAGCAATTCCTTGACCCGCGTCAATCCACGCGGCGGCAGGCGGTCCGCATCGCGGCCCTGCAAAAACAGATTGGCCGCCGGGAGGGTGACGATGCCGACGCCGGCCTCGCGCAATTCGTCGATCGCGCGTTGTGCCTCATCTGGCGGCATGGCGCTCAAGGCCGAGGAATGGCCTGCGACCACGCGACCCGCCATGCCGTAAGCCCGCGTCATCCTGGCGAGTTCGCTGAACATCGCTTTGCCGGCGTCGAGATGTTCGTCGATATGCATGTCGAGCGGCAGACCGCTGCGCGCCGCGCTGTCGAACAGAAGCTTCAGCAGCGCGACCGGCTCGGAGGAAAATGCCGGCACGCCGCCGATGGCATCGATCCCGAGATCGATCGCCTGGCGCAGCCAGGCGTCGCTCTCCGGCAGCATCGAGGTGGCGCCAGAAGTGACATGGCCCACGACCTGGATACGCATGAAAGCCGCGCACTGCGCCCGCAGTTCAACCATGGCTTCGACGCCGCGCACGCCGGTTTGCGGATCGATGTTGGTGTGGCTGCGGATGGCGACGGTGCCGTGGGCGCTGCACGCCTCGACCGTTCGCTTCGCCCGCGCAATCATCTGCTCCTTCGTGATCGAAGGCGCCAGCGCGCGATAGGCGGCGGAAGCGCCCATCAACGTGCCGGACGGGTTGTCGAGAAGAGCACGGGTCCGCGACTTGTCGAGATGCTGGTGCATATCAACGAGACCTGGCAGCACCAGATGGCCGGCTACGGACAAAACCTCCGCCTCGCCCGAGGGCAACGACGGACCGACGTCAATGATGCGTCCGTCACTGCCGATCCGGACGTCGAGCGGTTCCGGCGTCGCTGCGCCATAACGCAAGACGCGGCCGCCACGGAGAATTAAAGGACGGCGCATGTAGCTCTCGCCAATTCGGTTCCGGGTTATCCGACCAAATGAAAACCCCGCTCCATCTACGCGATGAAGCGGGGTCTTGTCTTTCAGAATACCGTGTCGGCTACTTTAGAACGAGGCGTAAGCGTTACGGAAGGCAATGGCGCCGGCCAGCGACCGCGGCCGGGTTCTAACCGCATGACCGTCGTTTCCGCTTTCGACGATCCATTGGCCGTTCTCCTGACCGACGATCTTCCCGACGTGATGGCTCCAGACGACGATCGTGCCTACGGATGGACCGCCGGCGTTGCTGCCGTAGTGCGCCCAGGATCGCGCGAGGTTGTATTGGGGGCCCGGATCGGCTCCGACCTGACTGCGCATGTACCACCCACACCAGGCGGCCGGCCGTCCTCCGGAACGTGAGCGCCCATAGCTTGAGCGCTCGTAAGTCGGCTGCTCATAGCCTGAGTTCGCGAAGTTCGAAGCCCCAAATCCAAAAGCAAAGCCTGGGTCCCCTAACCCCCGGGCATGCTGCCGGTAATAATGGCCGGAATAGTGCCGATAATGGTGATGATGAGTTCGCGCCTCCGCGCTTGATGCAAATGCAATAAGCACCGCACTCGCGGCAAGGACTCTACGCATACTGTCTTCCTTCGTGCTGTTTCGGGGAGAGATCGCGCTGCGATCAAAGGCCGCGTGATCGAAAACGATCACGTCGCCGCGGCCTCAACGATGGGGCTGGCGGCGTATCTGGCCAACCGCCTTAGACGGGCGGTACGTGGCGAGAATGTGGCAGAGGAATGCAGCAATAACAATGAGATATGTCATGATGCATGGAACATTTGCGGGTGCGATTCAGGCACCGACAGCAGGCAATCGTGAAGGATAATCTCAGGTAGCTCTGGCTATCATACACACGCGGGACGAGACAGATTTTCCCGTTGTCGCGGGCGATCCAGAACCAATGCGGTTCTACGCGTAACAGGCCGGCGGAATGCTACGCGCCCGTCACCCGCCAGATGACATTGCCGACATCGTCGGCCACCAGCAGCGAGCGATCGGGCCCGAGCGTGACGCCGACCGGCCGGCCCCAGGATTCCCGTTCGTCGGGCGCAAGGAATCCCGAAAGGATGTCGCGCGCCGGGCCGGACGGATGACCATTCTCGAACGGCACGAACACGACTTTGTAGCCGCTCAACGTGCTGCGGTTCCACGAGCCGTGCTGGCCGATCGCCATGCCGTCGGGAAAACCCGGAAGCGTGCCGGCCGGTACCCAGCACAGACCCAGCGAAGCGGTATGGCCGCCGAGCGCGTAATCCGGCTGGATCGCCTTGGCGACCATGGCAGGGTCCTCGGCACCCGATCGTCCACCGTCTGCCCCCAATAGCAGTAAGGCCAGCCGTAGAATCCGCCTTCGCGGACTGACGTCAGATAATCCGGCGGTGTTTCGTCGCCGAGGCCATCGCGCTCATTGACGACCGTCCAGAGCATTCCGCTCGTCGGCTCCCACGCCAGCCCCACCGCGTTACGCAGCCCGCTTGCGAAGATGCGGTTCGAACCGCTTGCCAGATCCAATTCGTAGATCGCGGCGCGGCCTTCCTCGACCTTCATGCCTTCGTCGGCAATGTTGGTGAGCGAGCCGACACCGGCGTAGAGCTTCTTTCCGTCGGCACTCGGCAGCAGGCTCCGCGTCCAGTGACCGCCCGGCTTGAAGGTGACGAGCTTGCGCCCCGCCGCGGTGATGCGATCAGCGCCTGCAACATAGGGAAAGGCGACGACGCCATTGGTATTGCCGACATAGAAGGTGTCACCGACCAGCGCCATGCCGAACGGCTGGCTCAGCCCTTCCATAAACGCCAAACGATTTTCGGCGACCCCGTCGCCATCGAGGTCCCGGAGCAGCGTGATGCGGTTGGCGCTGACGCCAAGCGCATTGGCTCGCCGCATCGTCGCTTGCATCGCGTAGTGAAATACGTTTCGAACGGGACCGGCGACCTGTGTCGACTCGGCGACGAGCACATCGCCATTGGGCAGCACGTTGATCCAGCGCGGATGGTCGAGCCCGGCGGCAAAGGCATTGACCTTGAGTCCGGGCGCCGCGACCGGTTTTTCACCTTCGCGCCAGCCCCGCGCCGTCGGCATCTTGAGTGTCGGAAGCGCCCCTTGCGGCTTCGCCGTCGGAATCACCGGCATCTGGCCCCAGGCGGCTTGCGGCTGGGCACCCTGCATCCGCCGCCACTGCAGCGCGCCCGCACCGATCAGCGCAACCACGCGCGCGAAAATGGCGGACATGTTCATGGCAACAGGGCTCGTGTCCGTATGGAAAACTGAGAGCGGCGAAACTGCTTGGAGCGGGTGAAGCGCTCCGATGCGGAAATTTCCGTCTATTATCTGTCGTTATTTCAATTGCTTACACTTATTGGCCCATTTACCTGTTGGACGCTTTGTTGGACGTTTCGTTCGACGCTCGACTTGGCTCGCCTGCCACTCAAAACTCCTTTTGCCACTATGGAAATCCGTGAAGCACTTGTGGTAACGCCTGTATCAGCAACACGGCGTTTGCCCCCAACATGCTGGCACCCACGACGAGCAGGGACAGGACGCGCTCCCAAAGCATCTCGTCGCTGGCGACGTCATTCGAATTCGGCATCTGTGTGCACCCGCATTTTTCGTGCGACGAAGACGTCATAGACTGAGTCTAGGGATCGCCAAGCGGCGAAATTTGCCGCAAAATTAACTAATGATTCACCGACTCGGGCGCCCTGCTCGATGGATCCATCTGCATTGGGACGAAATTTCGGTGAAGGTGAAAGAGCCTTACCGCCGACTTCAGCTGCCGCCCGTCATCAAAGTCCGGTTGGAGTTTGCGACTGAAAAGGCTGCATACGAAGCAGCGAGTGATCGCGCGGAATGTTACGAAGACGTGAAAATCGTCAAGCAGACCGAAACGGTCGGCCAAACCGTTGCAATTGTTTCAACGAAGAATGTGCCCGACGCCACAGCAGAACAAGGCGCCGACGCCCATGCCCTGAATGACGACTAGGGACCATGCTCGATAGCGCACTCACCCTGATAACACTGGCGTCGCTATTCATTATCGGTCCCGCTGTCGGCTATGCAGTGGTGTCGTGCTTGAACTGGCAGAACTGGGCGGTGCCGATCCAGCATCTCGCCGTAGGGATCTGCACGATGGTCGCGGTGTCGGGGATGATTCTGGCGTATGGGCTCCTATGGGAGCGAAGCCCGACGTCGGTTGCTTGGTACGGATGGATTCAGGAATTGCAGCCCGCGGTCAAGCTTCGCCAGACAACGCCGATGGAAGTTCGACAACCTATGAAAAAGTGAAGCGCGCAGCTATAACGTCAGTCACTCGACCATCAGCCGCCCATAGCGTGTGCTTGGATGAAAAAGCCCCAACCAATCGAACGTCCGTGTCCAGCCTGCAACGGGACCGGAATGGCGCCATCGAAGCCACCGGCGCGCCCGGGCTTTAGGATCTACGCTCAATGCAAGCAATGTCGTGGCAAGGGACGAGTTAAGTGAATAGTCCACCCAGCTTCGAGGCGATGCCCGACGATAGGCTCGTTCGCTTTTATGAAAGCATTCGGCAGCAGGTTGAGACCGATCGGGCTCACAAACACAAATTCATGTCGGGCCGGGGCATTCGAGAATACGCCGATGGTCTGCTGCGAGAGATCATACGACGGGCCTGCCATCTCGCCAATTGCTTGGCCCTGACGCAATCGCGCGGTCTGCATGCTTCTTCTCGAGGCCGTATCAATCACATGAACGGTGAACTTGCCGTTCGGGCCGGCCAGGACGCCAACACTCACGACCGTCTCTAGGCGCGGCGCTGTTTGGTCCACATAACGCATTGTTGACCCGGCGGCCCCCGGCGACGATGAACATATCCAGATCTCGGCGGTTCTTCCCTTCTTAAAAGGAAGAAAACCATGCAATTCAAAACAATCGTTCTAGCGACAGCGTTCGCGCTGACAAGCTCCGTCGCTTTCGCGCAGATGGGCGGCGGCAACGCTTCTGGCGCCGAAGTTCCAGAAAATTCGGGCACCGTCGTAAACGGCCGAGGCGTAGGCGTCGGCACCGTAGACGAAGGGAGGTTAATCAACCGCACTCCGGGTACCACAATTGGCAGCGCCCCGATAGGCAGGGAACAAGAGATCAACCGGGGCGAAAGGCGTGACCGTATGTTACCCGAGCGAGCAGCCCCCGATGCCGAGGAAGATGCGCCGGCCGGTCACTAAAAACAGTTCCATCTCAGGAACAAGCCGCGCGGTGGGTCAACCGAGCGGCTTTTTTGCGTGACTGATGATACGGCCTCGTGGATGTCCTTGTGGTCTACTGTCCGAAAGGACAGGGCCGCTTGGGTAGCGACTTCACTCGCTCGCGTACATCTCGCGGATCGACTGGAGAATTTCCGACATGGTGCGTGCTGGCGGCTCCGCGCAAGCGGCGCAAGCCAGGTGCACGTCGCCCGGCGTAAGGGTCAACGGCCGATTGCATTGTTGGCAGACGGGCCAAAGTGGGAGCTCTTCCATGCGGCGAACGATAGGCAGACCGAGTTGATCCACGTCTAATTTTCGTATCGGAATTCTGCAAAATCAGCGCCGACAGAACCAAAGAAAACGGCCTCAACGTTGGTGCGCTGAAGCCGTGAGTTGGGTTTGTGCTTGTGTGCCTAGGGACCGGCACACCCTGACAACGAACCTGCCGCGGCCTCGTTCCTAACTTAACTTTGAGTTAGCCCGAAACATAGGATAAGTGGGCCCGATGTGCCCCCACTAGGGTGGCACCCCGTCCCCGCAACGAGCCGCGTCGGGAAGGCAGCACCCAGGCAATCCAGTTCCCTTGGGAATCTCGATGCCGGTCGCTGCAAGACGCTCAACCCCGTAAAACCGCTTGCGGAATTCGCTTGCCACGCGTTGACGCGCGCACCCGCACGTCCCGGCGTTACCTTGAGCTCATCCTGACGTTCGAAGCCGACATCGGTCGCAAACCATCGGAGGCAGATCGCGTCCTCATCAAGCAGGCAGCGACGATAGCGTTGCGCGCCGATTAGCGGGAGCACTCTATCGTCGCCGGCCGGTCGTCGATCCAGACGTGGTGATCAGGCTGACGTCGGAGTGTCGCCGAATTTTGACCGGTCTCAAGGAGAAGTCGGACAAGAACAAGCCGGCCGCGGGCCCATCGATCGCCGAATTGTTTGCCGTCAATGTTGAGGCAATCGACGAATGACCGCCGTGGCGAAGGCCAATACCAAACGTGCGACCATCGTCGAAGCAATGGACGGTGTCTTTGGCCGTGGTTTCCCGGTGACACCAGGGATGGGTGGAAGACGGTTTTGAAGGCGATGGATGCATTGCCGATGACCGCCAAGGAAGTCGAGTTCTTCAAATCGATCGCGGGCGGCCGCGAACCGCCAACGCGACGAGTATCTGAATTTGTCGCCGCTTGGGCGCGACGAACCGGCAAAGACTCGATTGCCAGCGCGGAGGCTACTTGTTCGGCAGCAACTTTTGACCAGCAAGACAAGCTGCGCCCAGGCGAGCGGGCGCAGGTGCTTTGTCTGGCTTGCGATCGCGACCAGGCCAAAATCGTTTTGAATTATATTCGGTCCGATTTCACAGACATCCCTGCGTTGAAGGCGATGGTCCAGCGCGAAACCGCAACGACTAGGCACCATGCTTGGCGCATTCGGCGGCGGCATCGGCGCCATTCCTGGTGCCGCGATAGGAGCTGGCACGGGGACTGCCTTCGGAATCGCCGAGCAATATATGGACAACTACCAGACTCAAAAGACCGACCTGGCACGCGATCGCGCAAAGGGCATTGGCGATGCGATAAGAGGCGCGCCAGGCGGCCCCGGCGGCGTATTCCCTGGTGGAACGTCGCGTGCGCAGCTGGCGCCGATCACGCTGAACCTTAACCTGGACGGCCGCACGCCCGGCACGGCGATGTCGGAGATCATGGCCGACCTGTTCAAGTTTTCGACCGAGGCGCCGGCGGCGGATGGCATCGGCATCTACAATGGGGGCGGAGAATAGGTGGCTGCGGAATTTCGTTTCCGCTGCACCTCTCGGCAGCGGATGGGGCGCGCTCTGCGGGCGGCGGATGTAACCGCCCCGCACTGCGCAAATTCGGGGAAGATATGCGCGGCACTGCACGACGGCTTTGCAAGCAGCTCCACATCAAGGTTCGGCCGACAAACGAGAAATGCGGGCCGATGCAGACGCATGCAATCAACGTTATCGCCAACTTGATCGAGATGCACGACCTCGACAACATGGTGCTGACCTTGCGCGTCATCACCGAAACCACTCCCGCCAACCAGTCGCAGCTCAACCGCATCGTCATTACGGCGGTAAACGACGTTTGTCGGATTCGGCGGTTTACAGATCTTGGGTTGCCCTTTCTGGAAGCCTTTGACGCGATCGATCTTGGCGCCCTCCACACTGTGGCCAAGGAAGATCCGTTGTCGAAGATTTATAATGCGCGTCGCGTTTTGTCCGGGATGCTGCTCTGTCGGCTTTATAAAATCCTTGAGCCGCTCGTTACAAAGCCGGCACCGAAGCCAGCGAGGGTTTGCCGACTTCCCAAGCCGCCGGCCAGCGTCGCGCGGATTGCGATGATCGAGAAGCGGATCGAGATCGGCCTGCAGCTGATTGAGCTGAAGGCGAAGGCGCGGCGCAATAATAACGACTACAGCGCCATGCGCAAAAAACACTTCGGCGACGTCGACCCTGTTCTCGCCACCGAAGCGACTAGGGTGGCGCGCATGTACGGACAATGCCCCGAAGTCTATCGCCGCGCGAGCTGGCGAGCCTTGGTTGAATTATCGTCACCATCGCTGTCGACATCGGCCCGTCAACGCTTTGAGGCCGCCATCCGAGCGGGTAAGAATATCAAAGGCCCGCAGATCGCCTGCGCCCGCGGCCGCCGCTGCGGGGCACGGCAGGGCGCGCCTGTGATGCGGGAGGCGGCATGACCATTACCACCGCACACCTCAGCCTGCCGCCGTGCTCTGTCTGACCGTTCGTGTTCCGGTCTAGGGGGCGGTTTATTCCTATTCGAAGGACGGTACTGGCCGAAATAGGCCACTCTAAAATTCAATTTAGGCCGCTGTCTCGGAACGGATGACCGGGCCTCTAGGTTGTCCGAGGGTGCTGTCCTCATGGCACACCCCAAGCCCCAACGGCCTCAGCGCGCACACCCCTGCCCGCGCTGAGGCCGTTTTCTTTTGGCTGCTCGCGGGAGCAAAATAGGCCACTAACTAGTAGCAGTATCGACACTGAATAATATCGAGTTGTTGTTTTTCGCCGCAACCGTAGACTCGATAAACCAGGCGGGCCGCCTCAACTGGCGGCCTCTTTCATTTTGCCGCGTAGGTCGGCGCAGACATCGCCCTTCTGCTTGGGCGGCATAGATATGTGGGGATTGTCAGAGGGGCGCCGTATGAGACTGGACATAGGGATTCGGCCTTAACTTGCCAGCCCGACACTGGAAAGCAACCGACGTCCAGGATCGGTGTAACCGAAAAAAATAACAACTTCTGCGGCAATGATCAGAAGGAGCGCGATCTCGCCTATTGTGATCTTTGTCTGCGGCTGCATGCCCCATGATTCCGCCGATCAGGCGCGGAGAGAAGCCGCTAGGCGTTGGGGGCTGACGTCAGAATGTCTACATTTGATTGTGACCACGGTCGCACCTATGGAACGTCCAGGCACGGAAAGCCTTCTGTCTAAAATGACCGATCCCAAGGAGTTCCTATGCGTGAGGCTGCCAAACTTCTCGAACGTAAGATGAAGCTGCTCGCCCGCCGGCAAGAAGGCAACGTTGAGCAGCTCGCTGCGGTTGAGCGAGAACTAAGGAATATCGATGATGCTTTGTCGCGGCTGGAAGTGAACGACGCGCCGCCGACCGCGCCCATGTTGCCAAACTGATCGTTGGCCAGACGGCGCGCGGTGCGGCCGTAGATGCGTTGGAGCACCTGGCGGTACTTCGGCGGCTGCAAGCGAGAATAACGCACGGGCGCGGCCACGGCGCGGCGGCAAACGACCTTCTAACGTCGCTGCGCGCGCGCCAGAGCAATAATCAACGTTGTCGACTACAAGTCGGTCAACTGGAAGTTCTGCCCGGACCGACGCCGACGATGACAATGAAGAGCATCGAACTAAAAAATATCGACAACAGCACAAAGTCGGACATGCAACAGCATCCGGATACTCAAAAAGATACGCCGTCGGGCTCGAAATATAGCGTCCCGCCGGCGCCTGTTACTGGGCCCCTTAAATCCCCAGCGCCGCTAGACTAGCGGGCGCTTCACCAGGGCATTTGTGAGCTACTTCACAATCACGCAAATTCTTGTCGAGCTTAAACGATCGCGTCGTACAATCGCTGCAACCGTTCGACGATAATATTGAAAAACTGTTTTAGCTCGGCCCTGTTGCGGACCGGGCCGGCAGCGGCACCAAACATGAGCAGCGCGTTCCAGGGAATGCCGTACACGTAAACGGTGACGCCCTCTTTCGGACAGCCCTCAACCTGCCTCAGGTCGGCGAGAATCATCGATGCCAACTCATCGGCTGTTTTTGTTTCCTTGGGACGCTGTGTGGTGTCTTCCATTTCTTAGCCCAGCGACCTCTCCAAGCCGACCAGTTGGCTTACAACAATGATCAGCAGCGCGAAGAGCATCAAAACCACCGAGAAATATTTCATGCTGTCGCCTCGCGGCTCTTCGAACTCCTTGTTGAGATCAAGTTGCAGAGCGTTGTGCACGCCTGGCGCGTGCGCCTTCCGGCGACGTCGGCTCAACGCCTTGCTTAAGAGCCTCCTAACTTCGTTTTCCTTCGATATGCCGCTCATCACGATCACCACGCCGAGGCGGATCGTCTCAGGCCGACGATGCGTAATGGCACCCTGACGGTGTAGGCACGGGTCCGCACCGCGGATTCGCTGCGTCCGATCTTGCTCGCGATCTCCGCTACCGGAATGCCCTGAAGAGCTTCTTGTCGAAGAATCTCGTCTTCGTCGGCGGTCCAACGTTTTGCCTCTGGCCTCATACCTTGGCCCGTAGCATGGGTTAGGCGAACGCACGCGGCGACTCGCTCGGCAACCTTAATTCTTCAGGTAAAGATCGCTGGCGCCGGCGCGTGAAGCGAGGCGGCCGGCGCGCTTGCCGGGTATATCCGCGCCGGTCCGACCTCGCAGGTGCCGTTACATCCGCGGCCCCACGCTCGAATCGCAGCAAGCGACGTGCCAGGCAATCGGCGAGTTAGGCGACTGAAATAATTTCAGGACGTAGGTGGTTTAGGGCCGGCCGATAAAGCATTCCGATAACGATCTCATCTATTTACGCAGCCTAAATTTATTTCAGGTAAATAATCAATAAAAACAATGATTTACAAGATATATCTTGTAGTTAATCTAAGCGCCGCTTGGCCGTCTTTCACCGCTCCAACCGACATCAGGAGAACATCAATGCCCAAGGCTAGTGCGAACATTCCATCGAAAGCCGATGCTCACTTCGATCCGACCGAATACGTTGACCTGATGGTTGATCTCGGCGCACTCCCAACGAGCTGAAGCTTTGCATTTCGGGCAATGGCGCCGGTTTGTCTCTCTGATCGAGTACCGCTCGCGAGATGCGGGTTGAATTTCAGTCATCAGTCCCCCTTAAATCAGGCGGGAGCACTCAACACTCTCAGTCACCGATGGACGCCAAGAACCATGCGGTGATAATGCGGCCCTAGCACCGGCTTCGTGTCCGGTGCACGACATAGATCAATTAGCCCCGATCACAATCGCTGCCGGGCGTCTGATTGATCCTGCCCCGGCAGAGCGGACCAAGCCTTTACTCCACCCGTCACAGAATCGTGCAATTTGTAGTTCGATTGATTCGATGGGGATTCCAGATGCCGCGGGTTAAGCACAACAAGGTCAGAAACACCGAGTTGATCGCGGGTTTGAACAAAGCCCGCGAGATCGGCGATATAGCCGAGATGTGGCGGTGCGCGGCTGAGTTGATGGTCATGGATCGGGATGGCCCCGCGAAACAAGGAATGCCCAAAGCTAGTGCCAACGAGCCCTCACCAAGACGTGAGCAGCCCTGACCTATAGCTCTAGTGGTCTTCCGGTTCGGGAAGCCGCCGAAGGTAGGCCAGCACAACAGCGGCGTAGCCTAAGGTCACAATGGCGGCGATTGCACAAGCAAGGTTGATCATGACAGGCGGCCCAAGCCGTTTTGACTTCACGTATCGTCGCATGCCACTCGCTAAAGGCGAGTTCCATCTACCGCTCGAATTGAAGGCAAGCAATAACTTAGGCTTAAGCATTCTTCTTTTGTGGCAAAACAAGCGAAAGATCGCCGCTGAGTCTCCCAAGTGACCGGACGCTTATCCCTATCCTTTGCACCGAATACCTCGCCTTTCCGATTGACGAAATGCACCATGCCGCAAGCATCGCATTCTGCACCCTCGAAATCCGCTTCCAGTGCTTCAGGGAGCCAGTGCTGCACCCTCATGGAGGTATTAGGGCATGTGAAAAGGATTGCCGGCATCCCGACAGCTTGCGGTCCTTCAGGCCGCGCGGTTTGACCTAACGCAACGAAGTCTGCCGCTCAACAAAATATTAGCCAGATACACGGCATTAATAAACCCGATGTGCGCCGTTGTTCCGATGCACCCCGCTGCTGAAACTCGCTGATCGGAGAGGCAGCACCAGGCGATCAGTTCCGATGGAACGGATATGCCTACAGTTGCACGACGCCGACCTCGTTACACCCCCGCTGGAATCGAGTTGCCGCGCAACATCGATGACCGACATTGGATTATCCGATCAGTTCGATCGCGCGCTCTTCAAGAAGCTCAATGACCTGCTCGGACCGCCGGTGCTCCCGGCGGCGGCGCCAAAGAAACAGCCAGTTCGACGTAAAATGGTTCGCCCGAAAGAAATATCCGAGCGGACCTGGAACTAGCCTTGGTCTCTTCCGCTTTTTTCGCCTAGCGTTCGACCACAAACATTCAGATTCAACTTCCGGCGGAGCTTAACTTGCCCAATCTTTCCGAACCGCTTTCGATCCCGCTTGATCGACCGACTTGTCCAAAGTGCCAGGGCCCGACGAAGTTATCGCGCATCGACTTCGGCCTGGGGGATACGCGCGTTCAGATATTTGAATGGAAGCGGGATGGACGACGCTGTAAGTTGCCGCGAGCAGGCCGCAAAAGCTCGCGAAATAGCTGAAAGAATGATGAGCCCGCCGGACAAAGCGGCGTGGCTCAAGGTTGCCGAAGAATGGCTTAAGCTGGCGGAGTCCGCCGAAGCGGATGCCCGGCGGCTATTGTCGCCTATCCTGATCGCCACCGAGCATGATCCGAAATGATATTCGGAAAATAGCAGACGCGGAAGTTATCGCAGCCGGCGGCTACGCCGCGTTCAAAATCGCGCCGAATCGTACTAAATCGCAGAATGGCGTGCAAAATCGGAGCGGGTGAAG
>Ga0116129_1000211_pt1 | contig 41858 bp, 33 predicted proteins | sample June2015DPH_17_2_FD_89732 | JGI IMG/M metagenome (GOLD analysis project Ga0116129, IMG submission 89732) | Peatland microbial communities from SPRUCE experiment site at the Marcell Experimental Forest, Minnesota, USA - June2015DPH_17_10 | ecosystem: Environmental > Terrestrial > Soil > Wetlands...
CCGCTGCGGCCCTCTCGGCTACTTTCAGCGCCACCACGGCGGCCATCGGCAGCAATCAGAGCGCGACGATCACCGCCGCCTACGATAGCACCTCCGCTAACGCGACTATCAGCCTGGTGGCGCCGGTGTTAGTCTCGTCGCTGGCTTGCAATCCCACCAGCCTTGGTCAGAGCGCGGTCAGCGCCTGTACGGTCACCCTCACCCAGGCCGCTTCCACCGGCGGTTCCGCTGTCACACTCGCCAGCAGCAACAATCTGCTCACCGTACCCGTATCGGTCACAGTAGCCGCCGGAGCCACCACGGCGAACTTCAGCGCCACCGCGGCCGCCACCATCGCCAGCAATCAGAGCGCTACCTTGACCGCCTCTGTTGGCGGTAGCTCGAAGACCGCTGCTATCAGTCTAGTGTCGCCAGTCCTCGTCTCCGGCGTAGCCTGCAATCCTGCCAGCCTCGGACCTAGCTCTTCCAGTACCTGTACTGTCACCCTGAGTCAGGCGGCTCCCGCGGGCGGCGCCACCGTCACCCTGACCAACACCAATTCGACACTCACCGTCCCGGCCTCGGTCACAGTCGCTGCGGGGGGCACGTCCGCCGCCTTTAACGTCACAACTACCACTGTATCGAGTAACCAGTCCGCTACAGTGACGGCCACTCTCGGCAGCAGCGTCGGGAGCGTCGTGATTAACCTCGTCGCCGCTGCGGCGCTGAGTTCCGTGAGTTGCACCCCGACCAGCTTGACCGGCGGTTCCACCAGCACGTGCACGGTCACGCTGAACAAGGCTTCGGTGGGTTCGAGTCCGGTTTCAATCGCCAGCAACAACGCCAACTTGACTGTGACCTCCGGTCTGTTGATCGCGAATGGGTCCGCTTCCGGCCAATTCACAGCTTCGGCGGCAAGCGTAATTATGAACAATCAGGCCGCCACGATTACTTCCACCCTCAACAGTATTACCGCCACCGCCACCATCAATCTGCTGGGCTCTGTCGGCGTGTCGTCGCTATCTTGCAGCCCCGCAAGCATCGGCCCGAACGCTTCCACTTTGTGCACAATCACGCTAACGAATGCGGCGCCAGCGGGCGGGGCGGCGGTGACGCTTTCCAATACCAACGCAACGCTTACTGTGCCGGCTTCAGTGACGGTAAGCGCCGGCGCGACGATCGCTACGTTTGCGGCGACTACGTCGGCTATCCCGAGTAATCAGAGCGCGACCGTTACCGCCGCCTACAACGGCAGCTCCGCCAATGCGACTATCAGCCTCGCGGCGTCCACCCTGGTTTCCTCGCTGGTTTGCGGCGCGGCCACATTAAGCCCCTCAACTTCCAGCACTTGCACTGTGACCTTGACGAACGCGCCGGCGGGCGGAGCGAACGTAGTTGTGTCGACAGTTAACAGCTTGCTCACTGCTCCATCGTCAGTCGCGATCGCCGCCGGATCCAAATCCGCCTCATTTGCCTTGCAAGCGGGTTCGTTCACAGTTAACCAAAGCGGTTCGGTGACTGTCTCGTACAACGGCTCATCGCAATCGGTTACGGTCGCTCTGATTGCGCCAGTGTTGGTGACGTCACTGACTTGTAATCCGAGCGCTGTGATTTCGGGAGCGACAAGTTCGTGTACTGCGACGCTATCGCAACCCGCTCCTACTGCCACCACGGTCACATTGAGTTCCACGTCCACCCTGATCACGGTCCCCGCGAGCATCGTCATAACCTCCGGGAACGCCTCTCTAGTTTTTAGCGTCAGCATCGGGAGCATAAGCGCCAACGCCACCGGTTCGGTGATCGCAACGCTCGGCACATCGTCTCAGACGGCCAACTTCACACTATTGCCCACCCCAGTCTTGTCTTCGCTGACCTGCGCCCCGACCAGCATGTCAGCCGGTTCCAGTAGCGCGTGCACCGTCACTATGTCAAACCTGGCGGGGAACGTTATTGTGAGTCTCGCCAGCAATAACGCCGCACTCTCGGTTCCGGCTACTGTCAGAGTGCCCCAGGGCTCCACCAGCGCCGGTTTCTCCGCGACCACCCTGTCATCGGCTTCCGGCTGGATTGTCGTCTCGGCCGTTTTCAACGGGACCACCAAGGCCGTGTTGTTGCAAATCACCGCAGCATCGGACAGTGAGCAGGCGCAAGTGAATCAGATTTCATGCACGCCGAAATCTCTGACCGCCGGATCTCGGGGGACTTGCCGAATCACGCTGGATCATGTGGAGAATTCCACCACGGCCGAGTTGCAGCTTACCAGTTCCAGCGCCTCTCTCCGGCTTCCCGGGAGGGTAGCGACCAGCCCCGGTAAATCGACGGTGGAATTCCAGGTGGATGCGGTTAGCTCCGGCGAGGGCATCGTAGTGGCTGCCAATCTAGGCTCAGGCACGGTCAAGGAAACCCTGGCAGTCGCTCCGGACCGTTCCACTTCCATCCACGTTCCCAAGCGGCAGTTCGTAAAATATGGAACCGAGGTTCGCTTCCGCGTGTCGCCGTCCGATCCGGCTGCAACGTTATCCATCGGCGCATTGCCGGCGGGCGCATATTTCGATTCCACGACCGGAGAGTTCCGGTGGACGCCGGGGGGGGCGCAACTCGGCGCTCACGAGATCCATTTCACTGCCGTCGATGCCGCTGGAGGGAAGGCAAGCGCTTCTGTGACTGTACAAGTAGATTCCGGCGAACCTGTGGTGACCGGCATTGTGAACACTGCCAGCCGGTTGCGGGACGCGGCCTGCAGCCCCGGCGCCATCGCCACTATAGAGGGCCGGTGGCTGGCTGAGGGAGCCTCGGTTTCGGACGCCTCCGGCAGTTCCATGGAGCTGGCGGGGACTAAGGTTTGGGCTAACGGCGCGACGGTTCCAATTCTGTCCGCATCCGATACGGAACTGGAAATTCTGTGCCCGGACTCCGCGCCGGGAAGTGAAATCGAGTTCGTCGTTCAGACCGAACATGGCGGAGCTAAGCCGCTTCGAACGACGGCTCACTCGGCTGCGCCCGGCATCTTCTCTCTGGACGGTACCGGCACGGGCCAGGGCTGGGTTTTGCGGGAAAGTGCCGCGACGAACAGCGTGGCGATGGTGCGGAACTATCGGGTATCGGCTCAGCCGGCGATTCCCGGCGAGCGGCTTCTCATTTACGTTACCGGCCTCGGCAACTTGACTAATATTTCTGTTCAGTTGGGTGAATCTAAAATACCGGCGACGGCGATCAACCCCGTACCGAACCATCCGGGATTCTATCAGGTTGAGGTATCTATGCCGAATACTGTTATGCAGAAGGACGATCTCCCACTCTCGCTATCCGGGGATGCTACGGAAGGTAGAATTAGTACTAACACGGTAAACATCGCGGTTGAAGCGAATTTCCGGTAGTGTTCACGCGAGCTAATGAGGATCTCAGGCGGCCAAACGCAATTCAACAAAAATGATTCAAAGTGGGTAGTGATCCCAGATTTTTTCACTATCGCGTTGCGCGACGGCGCCCCGCTAGTCCATCGCCGCCGACAGTTCCGCCGGGTTGATCTGCGCCGGATTGAGATGCACCACGCAGTATTCCTCAATTAGAAACGCAATACCGAAGGCTTTGTCACCCGCCCCAGGTTCAACCCGCAATAGACGCGCCTGGCACTTCAACCAGAACACAGCATTCGGCTTGCCGGCCTTGGGTATGGGAATAACCAGTGTGCACTCTACACGTTCGCCGAAGTCCAAAGGCTCCTGGAAGAGACAGTAAAAGCCCCGACTGCTCACGTTGCTGGTTTTACCGGAAACCCGGCGCATGCCTCCGGCTCTCGACACGTGAACCACCCACTGTAAGGCAGCTCGTGGGCGAGTTCGCCGCTCGGATTTCCGTGCAATGATGCCCTTAACGGTTGGTTCGGGTTGGCTCTTCTGCGTTTCTAGTAGCATGCTGGTTCAGGCCGGAGTGACCGTGGTAATGGGCATTAGTGCACTTTCACTACCACCCGATTCGTTCTTGCAAAATGGTAACGATTGCCAAATACTGGTGTTTACAAAGCGCGGGCGGCCGTAGGCCAACGATGCCGCCAGTTTGGCCGAGGGTGGCCGCTTCTGGTCCAGCTCCGCGCGCACTGAGAAGCCACGCTTCCGGAGAACTACGGCCATAGTGCAGAGGCGCTCCTTCATCCAGTTTGACCGCAGACCTTTATAGCTGGCATGTCATGCCAGAAATTACGGATATCGCGTTTAGCAGCTTGCACGAACAGAGGCGCGAAGAACTTTCGGATCATCGTGCGCCGGCCCTCAAGATTCATATTGCCGAACAGGGTTGTAATAAAAAATACTCACCAGTTGTGACGCCGCGATTGTGCTGTCAGTCGAGCGGTTCGTCTTCCCCCGTCGAGCCAATTCCGAAGGTCCTGATCCGCTATCGCGTCGGGGATGCCTGTTGCTCGGTCCGCAAGGTCCGTAATCGCACGCTGAAAGAGGGCGAACAGTGAGGCCGGGATGTCCTGTGGAGGGGGCGACTTGCTACCGATAACGCGCCGTCACACGCGCGACCGCAGAACTTTCCGAGTAGAACAGTGCGGCGCGGATCAACTTTACTTGGGCCGCACCACATATTCAGCGTCTGTCGAAACGATGCGCTGCGATTTTGAGCCCGGCGCCGGATGCACCTCCACGCGGTCGAGAATGGCATCTTTCACCTGCTCCAGGGACAAACCATACCGCCAGCTTGCAGCAAAAGGCTTTTCCCAACCGATCTCAACATTACTCATGCGCAATCCGCGCGCTTGGCGAACCGTCAGCGCCGTCGCCGTGTGTTCGTAAGGGGCGCTGGGATCGGACGACACAAAGAGCTTTACATTGTCCAACCTGATGCCTTCTAACCAACTCGCCGGATGGCCGTTGATAACGGAAGCGCCGGCGCCGTGGGCGATCACATTCTGAATGGTCACGTTGCGAATCTTGCCGGCGGCCGGTTCCTTGGCGCGCTCCTTTCCGTCCACTTCACTGCGGCGCTTGATGTTGAAATGCAGCGGATCGCCATCGCCCCACCAGAACCAATCGAAGCGCCGTGTCTCAATCGTCAGGTTCGACAGCGCCACGTCTTCCACAATGCCGCCATCGAACACCATAAACGCGATTCCGCGGTTGGAATTGGCGATGACCACGTTATCGATGTTGACGCGACGGATCGCGTTCGAATTCGCATCGCAAAACTTGATGGCGCTCGAAGCCGAAGACAGGCGGCAATTGGTCACCGTCACGTTTTCAACCGGGAGCGCAGGCCCCCAAATATCAGCCGAATAGAACACCAGCGCGTCGTCGCCCGTCTCCACGGTGGAATTGGCAATACGGACATCCTGACAACCGTCGGGGTCAATGCCGTCGGCCCACACACCTTCCTTCTGGCTGGAGTAAATGTAGACGCCATCGATGAGCAGGCGCTTGCAGGCATACGGGTTAATGGTCCAACTGCGCGACCGCAGGAACCGCAATCCGGTGATGCGCACGTCCGTGCAACGCAACAGCAGCACCATGCGCGGATAAATCTTCTCGTCGGGGAAGCCATGCGGGAACGGGCGCATGAGCGGTTTGCCGGTCGCTTCCATCAGGCGCTGGTTGGAGAGGATGTAGAAATCGGTAATGCTGTTGAGATGCCATTCATACGTGGATTGTCCGTCCATCGTGCCGCGGCCTTCGAGCGCGATATCGTGCAGATCTTCGCCCGAGATGAGCGCGGATTTGGGCGACGGGTCGAACTGCGCGCCGTCCAACGAGGCAAATAATGTCGCCCCGGCTTCCAAATAGAGCCGCACACCGGAGCGCAAGTGGAGTTGGCCGGTGGTGTATTCGCCCGGACCAACGTAGACAGTTCCTCCACCGGCTTTGCCGCATGCGTCAATGGCCTGCTGTAGGGCAGGCCGGGCGTTATCCGATTTGATTCCCGTAGCGCCGTAGTCTTTCACATTGAAGACCGGCTGAGCGCACAGCAGACTGGTGAAGGCTGCAAACAGGAGCGCGAAGCTCCCCGATCGACAGCCACAAGTTCGCGACATGAAGACCAAATCCTACGCTCTCGATCGCAGGAATGCAAGGGTACTGTGCCGCCGGCGCCATGCGTAAGCTGTCAAGACTTTCGATTCGGGCCCTAGCTAGCGCGGGCGTTGTTGAGTATCGGGATTCGTCATTGGAGCAAGGCGTCCTGCAGCGGGAAGGTTTATCGATATTAGCCTTGCCCGAGTAATATCCTTGCGCAGAGGGTCGGCGGCGATCCGCCCTTCGTATGGCGAGCTGGCATGCTTGCAGCCGGCGACTACCGCGGCCTCGATACGCTCGCGGCGGCTGCCTGGGATTCCTCCGACCTCGAAGACGGTGAGCGGCATACGGCATAATTGTATGCAATCGTGACGGTCCGACAGATCGCGTTGCATCCGAAGGCGCGCGTGTGGGAAATTGGCTCTCAAGGAGGAGGCGCTTGCCATGGGTAAAATTGTATGGGTATCGCCGCGGCCGCAACGCATCGAGCAGATCAACTCGTCCACGTGCTGGCTGGCATCGTGCCAGATGCTCTACAAATGGAAAGGGCTTCCCGCTGGAGACGTGGAAAAGAAGCTACGCGCTTCGAGCGACGATCGCGTGGATTTCGATCTTTGGTATCGCTCCGGCATCGACCATGGGGATGCCGTGCCTTTGGCGAAGGCGCTTGGGTTTAGCTGGGGCGCTGGCGGCGAATTGACCATCGAGCAGATCACTCATGGGATGCTGACCTTCGGCCCGATGATAGCGATCGGCACTTGGAATACCTCCTCACATGTCATCGTGGTTGCCGGAGTCGAGCAGGTGCAGGATCATACGTACGATAACGTCGCCAAGCTGATGGTTCTGAATCCGTGGTTCGGATCCTCCGACCCGGAAGAGCGGAATTTGTATTGGTTCAACGGCGGCCTGGGGCACTGGAAGGGCGTCAACGGGCAATATATTCACTGGTAGGCGCCGGCTCGGACCGGCATTCGAATCGAGGCGCGAATCGCGCGCGCGATACACTTCACCCATCCCGCCTGTGCCAAGAGAGGCGAGGATCTCATAGGGGCCGAGTTTGTCGCCGGCAGACAGCGGCATGATGGGATTCAGCCGAGATTGAGCCGATTGGAAAACCGAGGGAACGCTATAACCGAGGCGCGCGGCTTTCAACAACGCCACATCTATGGAATGTGGTCGCCGACCATCCGGACAGAATCGTGCAGTCGCAACCTTTCGACCTTATCCGAATCTCGCGCACGGATTGCCGCAACTCGAATTAACACTTGCCTGCTCATTCTAGACCGCTCTCGCGCGGCTCCGCCGCCGCTAAATGCCGCAGCTTGTCCGGATTGCGCACCACGTACAACGCCCGAATAACGTCGCCCTCAATCTCGAACGTCGTAGTCTGCACCGGTCCCTCGGGTCCATCCAGAATGACACCGGGCAGGCCATTGATGGTCGCAAAGCGCAGCGTGAAGTCCTCGCGCCATCCTTTGCGCGTGGCGCCAACCAGGAACCGCGCCGCGCGATCGGCGCTGCCGAGCACGTTCAGCGCCGCTGCCACTTTGCCGCCGCCGTCCGTCACGACGCGCACGTCGCTCGCGAGCAGGTGCGTCAGCGCGTTGAGATCGCCCGAGCGCGTTGCCGCCACAAATGCGGACATGAGCTGCGCATGCTTCGCATCGATCTCGCCCGAACGCGCCGGCCGCGCGATGGCGCCGCGCGGCCGCACTGCGCGAACGTGCGCGCGTGCGCGGGCGGCAAGCTGCCGGCACGCAGCCTCACTCCGCTCGAGTGTTGTGGCAACTTCGCTAAACGAGAAATCGAACACGTCGTGCAGCAGGAAGGCAGCCCGTTCAAGCGGCGACAGCCGGTCCAGCGTCAAGAGCAGTGCTACGGACAAATCTTCGGCCAGCTCCGTTCGGGTGTCGGGCGCGAGCGCTGCCGTGTCGACAACTGGCTCTGGCAGCCAGGGACCGACGTACTCCTCGCGCCGCGCGCGCGCCGAGGTCAGCATGTCGAGACAAATCCGCGCCGTTGTGGTCATTAGAAACGCTCTCGGGTCCGACACTTTGTCGCGGTCCGCGGCATGCCAGCGCAGGTATGTCTCCTGCACCGCGTCCTCGGCGTCAGCGATCGACCCCGACATGCGGTATGCGAGACCGAGCAGGCGCCGGCGGTACGGCTCGAAGCTCGCGGCCGGATTCGACATCGCGCCCGCGGAGCTCACGGCGTGCGCACCGCCGCGTCCGCCGGCTCCGCTACCCGGCCGTGATCGAATAGCAACGGCGTGCCGCCAACGACGACCCGCATGCAGGCCTTGCCGTAGCCAAGGGCGTACTTGACCGTTGGATAGATTCGTGCCGCGGTGATGGCAAAAGCCAAACTGACAAGGGCCCGCCGTCCCCAGCGCTTCACGATCGCGTCGCGATACTCATCGGCGGCAGTATCGTGCGCGAGCGTGGCGCGCGTGAATTTCCACACCAATGCGACGTCCGCCGGCATGCCGTCGGGATTGTCGGTGAGCACTGCGCGCAGAACCTCGGGACTGACGCCGGCACGCTCCGCCATCGTGACGCCCAACTGCGTACATGGGCCGCAGTCTTCGTGGCGCACGGCGGTAATGCCGGCGGCGAACCATGGCTCGATGGGGACGTCACGCCGGAACTGTGCGAGGGCGGCAGCGCGGGAAAACAGCCATGCGGCGCGCGGACTCGCGTCGATTATTTCGCGCATATAACTGCCGTCGTATTTCCAGTCCCGTTCGAACTTGTCAATCGCTTTCTGAAGCGCCCATTTGATCATGTTGTTCCTCCTGTCTCCAACGGTGAGACGGGATAGAGCTTCGGAATGTGACACGACTGTCACCGCCGGCTGCCTTATTGCGCTGGATCCCCGGCATGCCGGCTTGGGTATCGACACTGCCTGGTCGATGGTAATGGTTCCGCTCTCAAACCGTGGAGGTGCGAGTGTGGTCTCATCGCGACAGAAATTATACACAATAGTCTACCGGACGCAGCTCCAACGCCAAGCTCAAAGCAGCGTCTTCAATTCTGCGCTAGATAGATAGTCATGGACGAGTAACGCTCTTTTATTGCGCAGGGCCGTCTGGCTTGGCGGCACCCTGTCTACGAGTAGCCGACTATACGACCTGCATCGACGCTCACCGGCATCGCATCGACCCTTGGTCGATCCACCACGACGCGGGGCTCGCGCCTATTAGGCCGCAATTCTAGCGGCTAAGGCGAAGCCAGCCCGATGGTGCGCAGCCACGTCTCGAACAACTCGGGCCAGTTTGTTATCGGATACTGCATTGGCCGCAATCCGAAGGCGTGCTTGCCGTCCGCGTATAGGTGCATCTCGACGGGAACGCCAGCGTCCCTCAGGGCAGTGTAGTAAACCACCGAATTGTAGATGCTGTCGACGTCGTCGTTCCCGGCCTGTACGAGGAACGTCGGAGGCGTCTGACTGGTGACTGGAATGTCCGGATTCAAATCGGACGATTTCCGGGGATTTCGGAGATGCCCTGGGTACAGAGCCACAGCAAAATCCGGGCGGCAGCTTTCTTTGTCCGCCGCATCCACGGCAGGGTATACACGTTGGGCGAAATGCGTGCTCATGTCGGCAACCAAGTGCCCGCCTGCCGAGAATCCCATCACGCCGATTTTGCGCGGATCGATATGATGCGCGGCGGCATGGTAGCGGATGAGCCCCATCGTCCTCTGCGCATCCTGGAGGGCCATCGGGGCTTTCGGCTTCACCTGACACTTGCACTTTTCATCGCGCTGCGGTCCCGAATGCGGAACGCGGTACTTCAACAGCACACATGTCATCCCGTGTAACGTAAGCCAATCACAAACCTCCGTGCCCTCGAGATCGATGGCTAAGTCTTCATAGCCGCCACCGGGGAACACGATCACCGCAATTCCGGTGTTCTTTCCGCCAGGCGAATAGACCGTCATCGTCGGCCGGGAGACATTCTCGACATCGAGCCAAGGCCTGCCCGCAACCGAGCCCTCCGTCTGGGTTGTTTCGGTGTTGGGCGGCGGGCCAAACGCGGCGTCAGGCGGCTCCCCGGCCATATCGGCACTTGCGTGTGGGCCGCCGGCGGCTGCCATATTTGGGGGAATAGGTACGCACACGCAAATAGAAAACAGGCGAAAAATGGTACGGGCTTGATCACAATTCCACAGCATAGACCCGCACGGCCCGGCAACCGTATAGTTGCCCTAACGCCAAAGTGCCTGCTTCGGCCGGCTCACGCGGCACTCATACAAAGTTGGGCCGCGCTAACGATATCGCGCCGCTCTTTAACGACAGTCGAAGGCGGCAGTGACATGGATCGCGCACCCTAGACCACCCGCACGCATACTCCTCGGAATCCTCCGCCAATTGATGCTGGGCCACGCCAGCGCGAGGGAAATGCGGCTTTCGGGTCGGGATTCGGTTTGGAGCGCTTTAATCAATTGCGGCGGAAGGCGACGTTGAGATCACCCATTCATCGTCAGGGGGCGCTTTTTTGCTCGCGCGATTGCACCGCGTCAACTGAGATGAAAGCTCCTCATCGATTCTCCGCTTTGGCATGGGCCTTCGCCAGCGAACTCTGTCGCCTCGACGCGGCACTCCGCATTTCGTCGGGCTTGCCGGAGTAGCGAGGCGGCAGTTGACCGGAATCGCGCAGCTTTTCCCATAGTTCGTCTGCCTGCCGATAATAGACCAGAGCTTGCGGTTTGCCGGCGAACGCATCTCCCAACAGGCCATAATCCAGCGCCAAGGCTACTTCGTCGGTTACCTTCGTGGAGCTGCTGAGCAATTCGACGTTCGCCCTGTAAAGAGACACCGCTAAAGAGACACCGCGGCGCGTTGCTCGCCTGCTTGTAAGCGATCCCCTGCCAGCCAGTCGCGCGACTCCACGATCGGCGCGTTATTTAGACAAGAAGACAAGAGAAGACAAGACTGCCGCTTCCGCACGGGCGCAAGATCATGTATAATCCGCCCAAACGGCTCTTATGCCAAAGTTTCTCATCGAGCTTCCTCTCAGTCTGAAAGCGTCCATGGACTTGCGAAGGACAAGCCCTTAGGACGCCGGGCTGCAAGTCAAGAATGCTCTGGCGGCCTTGGACCGCGAGCTCGAAGGCGCCTGCTACGCGCCGTTGCCATTGAGGCCCCGGCGAGCGGCCTGATTGGGACCAACGCTATTCATGCGGGTTCTTAGCAGACTCGACCAGATTGTCGTTCGCCGGGGAAGATCCAAATTGTAAGCGACTCGAGGTTTTCAAGCGGTCGTTTTCAGGGGTCTGGGTGGACCCCAATCAACGGAGATGATATGAATCCATGTCGTTCAGGAAGCGCCGTTCGCGGACTCGTCTGGCTCGCGCTTCTCTCTCTTAGCGCATTCGCACAATCGGAACGCGGCGCCATTACCGGTGCGGTGCGCGACGCCTCGGGCGCCGTCGTGCCAGATGCCAAAGTCACCATCACCAACAACGCAACCAACGTCGCCATCGTCGCTGCCAGTAACGGTCAGGGCGAGTTCACCGTGCCCAACCTGCAGCCCGGAACCTACACCGTGCGCGTCGAAAAGCAAGGCTTCCGTTCCCATCAGGAAACGGGTCTTTCCGTCGACGCCGGCAGCAATGTCCGGGCCGATGCCTCGCTGGAGCTCGGAGCATCCAACCAGTCGGTCGAGGTTCAGGCTACCGCCGTCCAGTTACAGACCGAAGACGCCAAGAACAGCGTCACCATTCAGAACAAGCTGGTCGACGATCTTCCGCTGGTTGTAAATGGAACGGTAAGAACGCCGTTCGATCTGGCGTCTCTCACGCCCGACGCCAAGAATCTCGGCGGCGACAACGGTTTCAGCGTAGGCGGCGGTCAGGTAGCGGCGTATGGCACGTCGCTCGACGGCGTCTCCACGAACACCAGCCGCGCGCTCTCGAAGAGTTGGGTGGCATCGAATTCGCCCTCGGTCGAGGCCATCGAACAGTTCACCGTCGATACCAACGGGTATAAGGCCGAGTATGGCCACGCGGGCGGCGGCAACCTGACGTACGCCTCGAAATCCGGCACGAATCAGCTCCACGGTTCGGCGTACGAATTCCTCCGCAATAACGATTTCGATGCGAATAACTGGTTCAACAACCGGTCCGGAATCGCCAACTCGATTTACAAACAGAACGATTTCGGGGCGACCGCCGGCGGACCTATCTGGATTCCGAAGATCATTCACGGAAAAGACAGGAGCTTCTTCTTCTTCTCCTATGAGGGTTTCCGCAACCGCACGGGCGCTAACGGCACCACATTCACGGTTCCCACTCCCGAAATGTACAACGGCGATTTTTCCAAATGGGTAACCTCAACCGGCGCGCTGATCCCCATTTACGATCCACTGAGCCAGGTGACCAACCCGGACGGAACTGTCACTCGCCAGGTCTTCCCGGGAAACGTAGTGCCCAAGAACCTTTGGAGCCCCGCGGCGGTCAAGGCATTAGCCCTTTTCCAAAGCAGCGCATCCATCGCTCCGAATAACGGCGCCACTCCCGGTACGGCGGCGTACGTCGCCAATAACTATCTTGTGACTTCGGGCACTCAGGTATACCCTGTCAACAAATATAGTCTCAAGGGTGACCATATCTTCAACGCGAAGCACCGGCTTTCCGGCTATTGGGGACACGATCGCGAGCATATGACTCCGGGTCCCGATGGTCCGGCGACCCTGCCCGGTCTTTTCACGAACTACAACGATCTGACGCAAGGGACCGATGTTTTCCGCATGGGTTGGGATTGGACGCTCAGCCCGAACAAGCTGAACCACTTCTACGCGGGCGGTAACAACTGGGTTCAGGATCACAAGCCGCCGCAGGAATACATCGGCAACTGGCAAAACAAGTTCTGCCTTGGCAACGTTCCCAACTGTAATGAGAATCTGGTCAACTTGTTCTCGGGCGGGACGGGCGACACCTACAGTACCTGGGGCGGGCAGGCGGACAACGGCTCCGAGAATACGACTTACGCATTCAACGACGATTTCACCTGGATTAAAGGAAATCACACGTTCAAGTTCGGCGGCATGTATCAGCTCAACCACTACAACGGCTTTGGCCGCCAGTGCGAAGCCGGATGCGTCGGGTTCAGTTATGAAGAAACCGGCGTTCCGGGCGGGACCAATCCCAACGCGGGCGGCAACGCCTTCGCGTCGTTCCTGCTCGGCTATGCCGACAGCGGCCAGATCGATACCCCGCGTTTCATCGGCCAGCAGTTCTATTATTTTGGCGGATTCGCCCAGGACGACTGGCGCGTGTCGAGTAAGCTGGTCGTGAACATCGGCATACGCTGGGATGGCAATCTCCCTCCGACCGGTCTCGATAACCGGTGGTCCGATTTCAGCCCCACCACTCCGAATCCGGGCGCTGGAGGCATTCCCGGCGCGGTTTTGTTCGCCGGTAACTGCTCGGGTTGCGTGGGCAGCCGGACACTCGCCGATATGTGGCCCTGGGGTTTCGGCCCGCATCTCGGATTGGCCTACTCGAAAGACGCGAAGACCGTTTTCCGCGCGGCCTATGCCCGGTCTTACGGCGCGCTGGTTTCGGTCAGCGGTTCCACGCATAACTCGGGGTTTACGCTCACCCAGACGTTTTCGAACGTAAACAACGGCATAACTCCGACTTATACCCTCGATTCGGGAATGCCGCCATGGATCGCGCCGCCATTTATTAACCCCTCCGTTTCCAATGGCACGAACGTCGCCTGGTTCCAGGGCGACGAAACCACTAAGCTGCCGGCCTATGACAACTTCAATTTTTCCGTTCAGCGGCAGTTAGGCGGTTCGATGTTTGTGGAGGCTCAATATAGCGGCGTCATGGGCGAGCACCTGCAGACTGAGTTGCTGGACTACAACCAGATCAGCCCGAGCTATCTGACGAAGTTCGGCTCGGTGGCGCAGAGCACCACAGTGTTGAACAGCCAGATTACGTCGGCCACCGGGATAGCCTCGGGAGTTCCCCTCCCCTATCCGGGCTTCACAGGCACGGTGGCACAGGCGCTCCGGCCATTTCCTCAGTACAACGTGATCGATACCTATGCCGGTCAGGGCGATCACAGCGGACACTCCACTTACAATGCCGCGATCGTGAAGCTACAGAGGCGTCTTTCCTCCGGCCTCACCTTCCAGGCTTCGTACGTATTCTCGAAGCTGCTGACCGATTCCGATTCGGCGTGGGGTACGGCTTACGCGGCCGATTTCTTCAATCGCGGGCTTGAGAAGTCGATCGGGCAGTATGACGTCACTCACGACTTCAAGTTCTCGGCGGTTTATGACTTGCCCTTCGGCCGCGGTCAGAAGTATCTCAACAAGGGCGCGGCTTCCTGGCTGGTCGGCAACTGGCGCCTTTCGACGATCAATCTGTACGCCAGCGGCACACCGGTAGGTGTGAGCACCTCACTGACTCTACCAATCTATGCGCCGGGCGATTCGGGTTCGACTCGCGTGCCGGCTTACGTCACGTCTTATAACGGGTGGCAGCCGAGTTATAGCGGAGGGTTCAATCCTTCAACCGATAACTTCTTCGTGCCGTACTGCAGCAGCCCCACGGCGGCCTGCAGCGGTCCGTTCCCCTATCAGGGCTCGGGGACCGCGCTGGATTCGATTGGCAACGAGACCCGGTACAACCCTAAGCTCCGCCTGTTCCCGAACCTTACGGAGAATATGTCCGCGACGCGCAGCTTCCCCATACGCGAGAAAACCCGGGTCGAATTCCGGGCGGAAGCGTTCAACGTCTTCAACCGCACACGCTTCGGAACGGGAAGCACCCAATTGCAAAGCCAGACGTTCGGCGTGCTGAGCGGTTCGGGCAGCCAGATCAACACCCCCCGCAATTTGCAGTTGGCTTTGAAGGTCTACTTCTGATCGGGAAGCGGAGCGTGCTCTGCCCGTGCTCCGCATGGCGTGGAGCACGCTCCCTTGGTGTGCGAGAAACCTGGTGCGCGAAAAACCGGCTCCGCCCGGCGGGCGGCCTTTAGTTCGCGGTCGCCGTCGCGCGGCATTCAATCAGGAAGCTATGATGTGCCCATGTACTCAGGCAACCTGGCCGCACCGCTTTGATGCACAGCCTGATCTGGCGGGCCGTTTACGATTTGCCCGTGATTCGGAAAGTTATCGGGCGAGGCCCTGCTGGGCCTGATATAACGAGATAAGCCTCTGGCCTCTTGACGACTCTTGCCTCGCGAGGGATCGGGAGGCAGACTTTGTGTGAGATGTTTTCGAGCGGGAGGAACGCATGGCTAATTGGACGCGAAGAGGATTTCTGGGATCGCTCTCGGGGGCGGCCGCAACGTCGCTTGTGGCTCAGCAGAGCGGCCGTCTGTCGCTCCCCGAAAAGCGGACGGGGCAAGGATCGATCAAAATCACAGACCTCAGGTGCGCCATCATCGGCCAAAACCCGGTAGTTCGAATCGTCACGGATCAGGGCGTGTCCGGGTACGGCGAAGCCGAATCCGCCAAGCCGTATCTCAAGCCAATGGTGCTTTTTTATAAGGACTATATTCTCGGCGAAGACCCCACCGACGTCGAGCGGGTAATGCTGAAGATCCGTCGGCTTGGCGCCTTCAAGCCCTGGGGTTCGGCGGTGAGCGCGATCGAGATCGCTCTCTGGGACATCGCGGGGCAGGTAGCCGGAGTGCCGGTATACAAATTGCTTGGCGGGAAGATCCGGAACCGCGTACGCGCCTACAACGGAGCCGTCCGTTTCCCCATGACCGGCCAGACGCCGCGAGACTACGCCGAGAACATGGCCAAAATGAAAGAAGCCAAAGAGGGCTTCACCCTGATCAAACAGGCTGTCGGCTTTCACAATCCCACGATGATGCGCGCCATGACCAACGGGTGGTACGACGAACCGCGGACGGGAGCTTCGCACGCCGATCGTGGTCTGATGACGGAGCGCGGCCTCCAAACAATCATTGCTTGCGTCGAAGCTATGAAGAAAGTCCTGGGCGATGAAATCGGGCTTGCTCTCGACTGCGGACCAGGCTGGACAGTAAAGGATGCGATCACGTTTGCACGAGCGCTCGAACCGCTCCACATCACATGGCTTGAAGACCTGATCACAGGCGACTATATGCCATACCCCGACGCCGAGGTTTTTCGGGAGGTAAAGCAGAGTACGTCGATCCCGATTCACACCGGAGAAGAGATCTACCTCCGGCAGAACTTCAAGGATCTGATCGAAAAACAGGCTGTTGATGTAATCGGCCCCGACCCGGAAGATGTCGGCGGATTGGCGGAAACGAAGTGGATTGCGGAATACGCCGATCTCCACGGCATCCTCATCGCTCCCCACGGAGTTTTCGACGGGCTGATCGGGCTCGCCGCGCATGTTCAGCTGGCGGCCGCGCTGCCGCAAAACTACATCGCCTTCGAGTATCCCGTGGGCCAGCCTGAGTGGTGGTATCAGATTGTCGACGGGTTGCCGGACCCGATCATGAAACAAGGCTTCATCGACGTTTGGGACCGGCCGGGTCTCGGTGTCACGTTCAATATTCCAGCGGCTAAATCGCGCCTGCAGGAAGAGGATCGTAGCTTCTTCGACTGAGACGAGACCGCCGAGCGAGGAACTTTGAACCTGGGGCACGCCTGCGCGAGGGAAATGCGGGCGCGGGCGGGCAACCGTCATCTCTCAGAAGCGGACTTCCGGGGTGCGTCGGCCGGCGTACATCCGCGAGTCGAGCGCGTCTAAGTCTTTAAACTTCGGGATGCGCCTTAACTCAGGACCTATGTGCCTTCTAAGCGGGTAAGCTAAGCTGAATCGCTCGTATGCCGATAGTCTGAAGGCGACAACTCGGGTCATGCGAAATTAAATTATGAGACTGCACAAGACCGCTGTCATCGTCGCTGCGTTCGTGGCCCTCACCGGATGGCTGACTTCTACGGGACCCGCCCAAACGAACGCCCAGCCCGCTCGCGCGGTCGAACAGGCAAAGGCATTTTCAGCCGCAGGCAAGGCCGCGATATCGCGCCAGCTTAGCAGCGCTGTCAGCCGCGGCGACACGCCGGGCGTGGTTGCCCTCGTGGTCGGCCGCGATGGCCCGCTCTACGAAAGCGCAGCCGGTAAGCTCGATGTTGCGAACAACATAGCCATGCCCGTAAATGCCATATTTTCGATCGCGTCGATGACCAAGCCGGTGACCTCGGTGGCCATCATGATGCTGTTCGAAGAGGGCAAGCTCAAGCTCGACGATCCGGTGTCGAAATACCTGACGGGCTTCGACAACCTGCGGGTCATTACGAAGTTCAACGAGCAGGACGCAGCCTACGAAACACGGCCGGCGAAGCGGCCTATGACGATCCGGCATTTGCTGACGCACACCTCCGGCATCGGCTACGGATTTACGAACCCGATCGAGTACCGGCTCACGCAGGCGACGAAAAAAGGCGAGTGGGAGCTGCCGCTCCTGAGCGATCCCGGCGACAAATGGAACTACAGCGCCAGCACGCGCGTGCTCGGCATGATCGTCGAGAGAATTACCGGCGCGTCGATGGAAGCCTACTACCAGCAGCGCATCTTCAAACCGCTGGGGATGGTGGATACGTCGTACGCCGTGGCAGCCGACAAACAGTCGCGCGTGCCGACGCAGCACCGCCGTGTAAACGGGCTCTTGCAGGAACAACCGCGGACGCCCATTCCGTCGACGCCGACGGCCCCGTTCCACGGTGATGGCGGTCTCTACTCGACCGTGCAGGATTACGCCAAGTTCATCCAGATGCTGCTCAACGGCGGCCACCTGGGCCCCGCTAGAATCCTGACTGAGAGATCGGTGAAAATGATGGGACAGAATAACATCGGGTCGATCTTCGTGGAGTTGCAGCCCGCCGCCGACAAACTGCTCACCAAACCGTTTCCGCTCGGCGCCGGCCACGATAAGTTCGGCCTGGGGTTTCAGATCGCGTCAGACGACCCGCAGTACTCAAGCTTCCGCAGCGCGGGCAGCATGAGTTGGGCCGGCATCTACAACACCGAGTTCTGGATCGATCCAGTGAAGCACATCGGCGGCGTCCAGATGATGCAGGTGCTGCCGTTCTACGACGACGGCGCCATCCGGACGCTACGCGGCTTCGAGGAACTGGTGTACCAGAACCTTCAGTAGCCAAGGGCTGCGCCACGCGCCCCGGAGAGGCCTCGCGCCACGCCTTAAGCGCGTCTATCGTCACTACGACGCGCGTTCTAGCCGGAACCGGCGGCCGGTGAGGCAGGCGAAGTAATGGCGTCGAGATAGAGTCGCGACGAAGAAGAGCAAGGTGCGGAGGAGCCGTGCGCCTCCAATGAGATCCTCGACAAAGGCGTCAGTTCTTGGGTACGGACACAGTGATATTGCGGAACTGCAGGCCGCCGGTGTGATCGCCCTGGATGTAAAAAGGTCCGGGCTCGCCTTCATTGGCGTCCAAGGCGCCACCGGTGATGCCTTCGATCTCCTTGCGGTCGATGGTGGTCACGCCGTTGTGGACTACGGTAACGATGCGGCCGACGAGAGTTACGTCGAACGTCTCCCACTGACCGGGCGTGCGCGGGACGGTGGGATCGGGAGCGATGCGCCCATAGACTGAGCCGATGCGCCGCTCGGGGGGATTCTTGGTGAGCGGCTCGTATTCAAGCTGCACTTCGTAGCGTCCGCGGAGATAGAAGCCGCTGTTGGCGTCGTCGGGGCAGTTCACTTCGTAGTGGACCTTGAAATCGGTGAAGGTGCGCGTAGTGCGCAGATTGGCGCCGTGGTCGGAGTTATAGAGCAGGCCGTCCCTCACGGTCCAGTGATTGTTGGCGACGTTGCCGATGGGCTCCCAGCCGGTGAGATCCCTGCCGTTGAAAAGCGGCTCGGGGGCGCTCCATGCCTTGGGCGGGTTCCGCTTCAACTCGGGAGCGCGCACGCCATGCAGGGGGACCGAATTCGCGCCGCGTTTTTGTGTGCCGTTGAGTGCATTTCCCGCGGCGTCCAGTTCCCAGGTTGTGGCCCCGTTCTTGCCGCCTGCCGAAAGCATCAGCGTCAAGTGCGAGCCGTCGGCTTTGACATCTTTCAGTTGATATACGTTGCCGCCGGTGGGCTGATACCAGACATCCAGCGCGCCGTTCTTTTCAGTGATCCCCAACCAGGCGGCGCCGCGCGATGGCGCATCGGGCACGCTGAGGTTGAAGTCCCAGCGGCCTACGAAGGGACTGGGTTTTTGCCCATAGGAAAAAATTGGAGACAACGCGGCAAGAGCTAGGACGAGGCTCGGGGAGAATCGGGGCATGTGGGCAGTTTACTACGCCGGATCCCTTGCCCGCCATTTCCAGTGACCGGCTTCATCGAGCGGCGTAGTTCACCGGGCGGTCTCATCGCTTGCGCGACGCTTCGCAGGCGAGAAAAGCGCCATTCAATTCGAAGCCTTCGAAACGGGTGGCCAGCCCGTTTGCCCAGTTTGCTTCGTGAAGTACGTGAAATGGACCCGCGACTGAAGAGAGATTCTTGTTTTTTCCTTCACGTGTGGAAATGGGCGTCCGCAAACCAGTGCAGCGTCCGCGCACCTAGTCCGCGGCCGACTCCCCGGTCGGCCTTTCAGGGATCGCGCCAGGCTGATTTCGCCGGTCGAAGAGCGGGTCCAGGGGGACCCGCGCGGACCAGGGGGTCCGCCCTACTGTCTTGTGCGCAATTCCCAGTCGGATGGCTAACCAGCCGGCTCGCTCTTCACGGGCATATACCGCTTGATGAAGTTCGTATCGAAGCGTCCCGCTTGAAAATCGGGGTCGGCGAGAATCCGCTGTTGCAGGGGAATGGAGGTGTAGATTCCTTCCACGATAAACATGCTGAGCGCGCGCTGCATGCGCCGGATGGCCTCGCCGCGGTCGTTGCCGTAAACCACCAGCTTCGCCACCAGCGAATCGTAAAACGGTGGAATTACGCAATCGGTGTACGCCCAGGTATCGACGCGAACTCCGATGCCGCCGGGCGTGTGAAAGCCGGTGATGCGCCCCGGCGAGGGTACGAAGGTCTCCGGGTTTTCGGCGTTGATGCGGCATTCAATCGAGTGGCCGCGCATCTCAATGGGGCCGGGCAGCACCTCGCTCAGCGGCTCGCCCTGCGCGATGCGGATCTGGCTCTTCACCATATCGATGCCGGTCACGAACTCCGTCACCGGGTGCTCCACCTGAATGCGCGCGTTCACCTCGATGAAGTAGAGCTTGCCGCTTTCGTCCATGAGGAATTCCACCGTCCCCGCGTTGGTATAGCCAGCCGCGGAGATGGCTTTGCACAGCACGGCGCGAATCTCAGCCCGTTGCCGGTCGGTGACCGCGGGCGAAGGCGCTTCCTCCAGCAGCTTTTGATGCCGCCGCTGGATGCTGCATTCGCGCTCGCCTAGAATTTCGACATTGCCGTGCTCGTCGGCCAACACTTGAAATTCGATGTGCCGCGGCGCGCCGATGAATTTTTCCAGATAGACGTCCGCCGAGCTGAACGCCGCGCCCGCTTCCGACTGCGCCTGGGCGTAGAGCGACGGCAATTCGTCGGGGCCGGTCACCACGCGCATGCCGCGTCCGCCGCCGCCCGCCGACGCCTTCAAAATCACGGGATAGCCGATCTGCGCCGCCATGGCCAGCGCTTCTTCGGGCGAGGCGATCACGCCCGGCGATCCGGGAAGCACCGGCACGCCCATTTCGCGCATGTAAGCGCGGGCGCGCTCTTTGATGCCCATGAGGCGGATGACGTCCGGTTTGGGCCCGATGAACTTGATGTGGGACGCTTCGCACACTTCGGCGAAATTGGCATTCTCGCTGAGGAAGCCGTAGCCGGGGTGGATGGCATCGACATTGGTGATCTCCGCGGCGCTGATGATGGAAGGAATATCCAGATAGCTGCGCGCGCTTTTGGCGGGGCCGATGCAGATGGCCTGGTCCGCGAAACGCACGTGGGAGCTGTAGCGGTCCGCCTCGGAATAAACGGCGACGGTCTGAATCTCCAATTCCTTGCAAGCGCTGATGACGCGGACTGCGATTTCCCCGCGGTTGGCAATGAGGATTTTCTTAAACCGCACGGATGGCAAAAAGAGCCTCCCCGTACTCTACCGGCTGTCCGTTCAGGACGAGTCTGCTCTCAACGATGCCCGATGTCTCGGCCTCAATCTCATTCATGAGCTTCATGGATTCGATAATGCACAATACCTTTCCCGGTTGGACGCGCTCGCCCATGCGCACGAATGGCGCCGAGCCCGGAGAAGGCGATTCATAGAAGGTACCGACGATGGGCGATTTGACCAGGATAAGGTCCGGGTCGGGGCCAGGCGGTTTGGCGGGCGGCTCGTGGACCGCCGGCGCGGCCGCGGGAGGGGCCGCAATCGCCGGAGGAGCGGCCGCGTGGACGGCAACCGGAACAGCCAGGATTTCCTGGGGATTGGCAAACCCGGCCCGCCGGATGCGGACGCGGTCTTCGCCCCGCTGCACTTCGAGCTCGGCTACGCCAGTTTCATTGGCGAGCGCGATCAACTCGCGTATTTCATCAATTGTCACAAAGGTTAGGTTAACAGAGTGAGCGCGGGTTCAAGCCTCTGCCCGATCCTCCGAAATTTCCCCTTGCTTACCGAGGGCAGGCCGTGATATTTTGGGCTCGGTAACCGAGAGTGAACACATGAGCAAACCGGCCGATCTCGTCCAGGGAACGCTGGACCTTCTGCTTCTGAAGATTGTCGCACTGGAACCGCTGCACGCCTGGGCAATCAGCCAGCGGTTGAAACAGGTTTCGGGAGAAGTCCTGCATGTCAGTGACGGGTCCCTTTACCCTGCACTTCACAAGTTGGAACAGGAAGGGTGGATCAAAGCGGAGTGGAAGGTTACGGAGAACGGCCGGCGCGCCAAGTTCTATTCGCTCACGCGCTCGGGCCGCCAGGCCTTAGAGCGCGAATCCGCCAACTGGGAACGGCTGGCGGGCGCGATTTTTCAGGTGGTTCGGCTCAGCGAGGCTTAAATGATGCTGGAAACGCGCTGGCTGCGCCGGGCAACCCTTCGGCTCCGCACGCTATTCCACCGGGAGCGCGTAGAACAGGAGCTCGAAGAGGAATTCCAATTTCACCTGGAGCGACGCATCGAACTGGAAATCGCGAGAGGTCTCTGCCCGGCGAGGGCTCGTTTGGCGGCGCTTCGCGCGATGGATGGAATGGAGCAACGCAAGGAGGAATGCCGCGATATGCGACGAGTGAACTACATCGACGACCTGTTGCGCGACCTAAGGTACGCCGGCCGCAACCTCCGCCGGAGCCCGGGCTTTACCACGCTCGCTATTCTGATCATGGCGCTTGGCATCAGCGGGACGACGGCAGTCTTTAGCCTGGTTAACCAGATCCTCTTGCACCCGCCTGGCGTTTCCGAACCGCAGCGGATTGTGGTGGTGCGGACCCGGTACGACAAGCTGAACCTGAACTTCGACGGGGCATCGCCGCCGGCTTTGGCCGATGCGCGCGCGAATAAAGAAATTTTTGAATATGCCGCCGCAATGCGTCCGATCGGCTTCAACTACGCGGATGGGTCTGTGCCCGCGCGGCTGCGTGGAGCGGCGGTATCGGCCGCATGGTTCGACGTTTTCGGCGCCCGTCCCGCGCTCGGTCGCGTCTTCACCGCCGATGAGGATCAACCCAACGCGAATCGGGTGGTGGTGATGGCCTATGACGCGTGGCTGCGGCTGTTTGGCGGCAATCCGGGCGTGGTGGGGCGAACCATCGAACTCAACCAGCAGCCCTACCAGGTTATCGGCGTCATGGGTCGCGACTTTCACCAAGCCGGCGCGGTAGACGTCTGGACCCCGCTAGCGCTGCCGCCGCGCGCCTTCTCACCGCAAAACCGATTTAATGAGAATCTGTCCGTGGTGGCTCGCATGCAGCCCGGGATCTCGTTCGCTCAGGCCGACGCGTGGCTCAGGTGGAACGCGGACCACGTGGCGGCCGCTGCGCCCGCAAATTTGCGGAGCATGATTCTCGATGCCAGATGGGGCATGGGGGCAACCGCTTTCACCGATTCGAGCGCCGGAAAAACCAAAACGCCGATACTGATTTTGCTGGGAGCTGTGGGCCTGGTGCTCTTGATTGCCTGCGCGAATATCGCTGGTCTGATGCTGGCGCGAACCTCGACGCGCGCCCAGGAGCTGGCCGTGCGGGCTGCGCTGGGGGCTGGGCGGCGGCGCCTGTTGCGGCAAATCCTCTCGGAAGGCCTTCTGCTGGCGGCGGCCGGCGGCGCCGCGGGACTGGTTCTGGCGCAGGGCAGTATGAAGCTTCTACTACGGCTGGCTCCGGAGAGCGCGGTGGTGGGCCTCGAAGCACGCCTGGATATATTCGTATTGCTGTTCGCCACCAGCGCGACTTTGGCTGCGGGCCTGCTGTTCGGATTAGCTCCAGCGTGGCAGAGCTCGCGCATCGATCCGGCGCACACTCTGAAAGGCGGCGTGACGATCCATGGAGCGCGGCAGAGATCCAGATCGGTGCTGGTGGTGGCGGAGGCCGCTCTGGCGCTGGTTCTGCTGGTGACGGCGGCCTTGTTTCTGCGGAGCTTCGCACGCTTACAAGCCCTCAACCCCGGCTTTGAGCCGCGGGGAGTGGTCACGGCCGCGTATACCCTGCCCCCAGGATATGCGAATCCCGAAAAACAACTGGCGTTCGCGCGGAATGTTCTGGAGCATCTGCAGAGTGCGAAGAGCGTGATCGCGGCATCCATTGGGAGGCCGATCCCCTTCAGCAACGACAACGAAGGCGGCGCATTCCGGATCGAAGGAAGGAGCCTGGCCGGCGGTGAGGCGATTCCACAGGGAGATCGCCGGTGGGTGACGCCGGACTATCTGCGAACCCTGGGAATCCGGCTGGAGCGGGGCCGTTTCTTCGGCGATTCGGATCGCGCGGGCGCGCAGCCGGTGGTGGTGATCGACGAGAAGCTGGCGCGCCGGTACTGGCCTGACGAAGATCCGTTAGGCAAACGGATTCAGCCAACTTCGGGCGAGGGCTGGCATACGATTGTCGGAATCATAGGGCACGTGGTGCACTCGGACCTCGCCCACGATACCGGCCGCGGGGCCATATACTTCAGCCTCTACCAGCATCCGGCGCCGATGGGATCCATTTTGGTCAAGACGCCTCTGGTCAAGGCGTCTTCAGTCAAAACCTCAGGCGACGTGGCGGCGGTAGCCGCGATTAGGGATGCGGTACGGGCCGCGGACCCGGATCTGCCGCCGTACGACATCAAGCCGATGGAAGCTCTGCTGGCGAATTCCTTGGCTCCAAGGCGGTTTGCGATGCGGGTGCTGGGCCTCTTTGCGGCCGCAGCCCTGTTGCTGGCCGCGCTCGGATTTTACGGGGTCCTCACCTGTGCGGTGACGGAGCGCACGCGCGAGATTGGCATCCGCATCGCCCTCGGCGCCGAGAGGGGCGCGGTGATGTGGCTGGTGGTGGGACAGGGGCTGCGCCTGGCGGCGGCGGGAGTCGCGATCGGAATCGGGGCAGCGGCGCTGTTCGGGCGCCTCATCGAGAGCCAGTTATTCGAGGTCCGCCCATTCGATCCTCTGACGATTGCGGCGATGGCGGGCGCTCTAATGGCAGCGGCGCTGGTGGCCAGTTGGCTGCCCGCGAGGCGGGCGATGCGCGCGGACCCGGCGGTAACACTGCGTTACGAATAGGAACAAAGCCCAATGCGAATTCTTTATGTAACCAATGCCAGACTGTGGTCGATAGCCATGCTTGCATGCATCGCGATGCCGGCGGGCGCACAGTCGCCAGAGAATCTGGACCTGACTGCCGTCGGGAAAGATCCGCGATGGAAGATTGCCGGCCGCAAGGCCTCGGTTGTGGATGTCAAGGGAAAGCGCGCGTTGAAGCTCAGCGAAGGTCCAGGTATGGGCGTCGTGTGGCTGGACGGATATGACTTTGCGAATGGAGCCATTGAGATCGACATGCTGGGACGCAGCCAGCCGGTTCAAGGGAGCTTTCTGGGCGTGGCGTTCCGCGTGGTCGATGCGCAGACGCACGACGCAGTGTACTTCAGGCCATTCAACTTTCGCGCGACCGACGCGGAACGTCACAGCCACGCCGTGCAATACGTCTCCCACCCGCAGTGGCCCTGGGAAACGCTGCGGTCCGAGCACGCGGGCGAATACGAAAAGCCCGTGATTCCGGAGCTCGACGGCGATGAATGGTTTCACGTTCGCATCGTCGTCGAGCGGCCGAAGGTGACCGTCTTCGTGAACGGCAGAAGCGCGCCCTGCCTTGTCGTCAAGGAATTGAGCGACCATGCCAATGGGTCTCTGGGCGTCTGGGTCGGCGAGGGCTCTGGCGGCCATTTCGCCAACCTTCGCGTGACGCGGACGCGTTAGAGGGGGCGAAACTGGGACCAGGACGACTGAATTGCACCTTACAGCGTCGCCGGCGACGCCTGGCGCGGACCGGCTTCGGCCAGACGCGCACGGGCGCCTCATCGAAAGCCAGTTGTTCCAGGTCCACCCATTCGATCCGCTGACCATCGCGGCGATGGCGGGCGCGCTAAGCTAAGTTCGCCGGCGCTGCTGGCTAGTCGAGTTGGCTGCCCGCGCCGGGGGCGATGCGGGCGGACCCGACGGTAACATTGCGCTACAAATAGGAACAAAATCCCGGCGCGTTAAGGGCGCGATCCGATAACCGCCCTGTCCCAGAACCCGTGGCAAACCCAGCTGCTGGCACCGTTCTGCCTCAGTATTTCCCGGCTTTTTTGAGCGCGGCCCCGATTGTCGCAAGCGGCAGCAGCAGGGTTAACGGCGCGTCCAAAAGCGGCGCCGCGCCATAGCTGGCATACCATCCTGCTACCCTTTCGTTCTTGGCGTCGATGACAAGCATGACGCCGCCAACCTCTGCCGAGGCCAACAGGCAGCGTCTGCCCGCCGCGAGCAAAAGTTGTCCGCCGATTCCCCGCCCCTGCAACCTGCGATCCACTGCCAGGCGCGCCAGGCGGAAGCCCGGCACTTCATGGCGCGCCAGCCCGCGCCGTACGATCTCCGGCGTCCGGGCATATTCGACCGAAGCGGGGCTCAGACTATAGAAGCCGAGAATGGTTTTGTTGTCGGCATCGTCAATCGCGAGGAAGGTCTTCGCACCGCCCAACTCGTGGCTCTTGCGAGCGTAACGGCGCAAGAATTCGTTGAGCGCTTCTTCGCCGCAGTCAAAAGCCTCCCGATCATGTCTCCTGCCGATTGGCTCTTCGTGCCACGCCGCCACGATTATGACAACTTTGGCAAAGCCCGCGCGGCCGCGAGCAATTTTTTGTTCGGCGCAGGCGGATTCTCCAGCAGGTTCATAACCCGCAAACTGTCCCTCCCGGAGATTTGCACACGATCCGCTTCCTCGATAACGGCCTTGGCCGCAAGCAAGGCGTGACGAATGACAAAATCCGTCAAGTCCGTGTGGTTCAGCGCCACCGCGCGCAAGAGCAGCGCTTTTTCCTTGGCCCGAATCCTCAAAGACATCCGGGAGTTGCCTTCAACCGCTATTCTCGGCATCGCGGCGATTCTCCATAATGATGTACACATTCAAATAGTACAACAAAACGGACAGAGTCGAGCCTGTTTGTATGGCGACTTACGCCCCACGATTAGAGCGCCTCATCCAGATTTCTAGAACGCCTCCATCGCACCGCGCAGCGTCGCCAACGTGCCCTCTGCCGCCGCCTTCCAGGAATACTTTGCCGCCTGGCGGGGACCGGCTTCAGCCAGACGCGCCCGCAGGGCTTCATCCTCCGTAATCCGGAGCATCGCCGCGGCGATGGCGTCCACGTCTTCGGGGTCGAACTTCACGGCTGCATCGCCCGCTACGCCGGACATGGGTTCCGCGTCGGAGCACGCCATCGGTATCCCGGCAGACAGCGCTTCCAGAATCGGCAGGCCAAAGCCTTCGAAGCGCGAAGGATAGATGAAAGCCCAGGCGCGGGCGTAGAGATCGTAGAGTTGGGCGCGCGGAATCCAGCCGGGGAATTCGACGGCCTCTTCGAGACCGAGAGATCGCCGCAGCTGGTGCAGCGGACTGGTAACGAATCCATGCATGCCGCAAACCACCAATCGCATATCCGGGCGCCGGCGCCGGAAAAGCGCAAACGCGCGCAACAGCCGGTCGAGGTTCTTGTGCGGGTGAAGCGTCGAAACGGCGAGCAGGAAAGGCTCGGGATGCCGGCGCGCGCGAATTCCCGCGAAGACGGGATCGACGCCGTGCGGCACTATGTGGATTTTCGATGCGGGTGTGCGCGGATAGAAGCGGAGCAAATCGGCGGCCGTGGCGCTGGAAATCGCAATCAGAGCTTGCGAGCGGCGCGCCGACCAGTAGAGGAAGAATCGCCAGAACGGCCGGTCGAACCAACGGAAGTATTCGGGATGGCGCTTATGCTGCAAGTCGTGAAATACAGTCACCTGCGGACACGGGCAAAAGAGCGGCGCCGTGAAGCCCGGATTCAGCATGGCATCCAGGTGGAGTCGCGCGGCGGCGAGAGGCAAAGCCGTCTGCTCCCAGAGCAGGCGCGCCGGCCGCGAGGTGGCGCGAACGGGTTGCGGCGCGTGAATGAAATTGGGCGCCGCGGGGACCAGATCGGCGCCGGTTTCCCGGTTGGTGAAAATGAAGTATTGGTTTACGCTGTCGATTTCCGCTAAGGCAGGCAGAAGGGCGCGCAGGTAGATCTCGGTGCCGCCGACGCCGCTGGGGATCAGGTAAAGTGCATTGACGCCGATTTTGTGGGGGTGGGCGGGAGGCTTAGCCGCAGCACTGTTCACGTAACGCCTCCGATTCGAAGCGCGTTCACGCGAGTGTGAACGCTGCGCGCATGGGTGCGTGCGCCACGATTTGTCTGAACAGTATTGGGCTTGGCGGGATACTTTCCAAGCCTCCGAAGGGGGGCTGCCAATCGTGGCTGCAGCCGGCTTTCAGCCGGCTCACTTAGCTGACGGCACGCTCTGCCGCGGGCTGAAGGCGCTGCCGAATTTGCGAGATCGGCTACTATGTCGACGCGCCCGCATGAGCGGCATGGCGTTCCTCGCCGGAACGTCTCTGGCGACATGAGCCTGCGCGTTTGCGTGCGAAGAGAGCCGGCTGAAAGCCGGCTGCAGCCAGGATTGGCTGCCCCACAAGACATTTAGCGTCCGGCCGCGAGACGCCGCTGCGCTGCGGCCAGGCCCTGCCTGGCTGGTTCGAGCGTGGGGTCAAGCGCCAGCGCGTGACGGTATTCCGCGATCGCCTCGGCGAAGCGGTTGGTCTGGTAGTCGATGATGCCCTTGTAAGCGTAGATAGAGGGATAGTTCGCGTCGATCTTTTGCGCCTCGGCAAGCGCGTCCAAGGCTTCGCTCCATTGCGAGTGGTCGCCATATACCTTGGCGATTTGCGTGTAAACGTGCGCCGTCGGCTCAATCGACGCCGCTGTGCGAAGTTTGTCGAGGGCTCGCTGCGGCTGGCCGGCGCACTCGAGAGCCAGGCCCCAATCCACCAGCAGATCGGTGAGCCGGTAGTCGGCCGGCGGAAAGTGCGAGGTCTTCTCGTATTCGGCGGCGGCCTGCCCGCATTGGCCGGCGTCGGCATAAGCGCTGGCGAGCTGGAAGTGATCGCGGGCTTTTTCCGGCGATTTTTCCGTGGTGTCCTGCCAAAGCGAGACGGCATTCGACCAGGCCTCGGCCCTTGCATGCGTGGCCACGGCGAAAATCAGCAACACGGCTCCGCAGGCGCCGGCTAGCGTCGCGCGCGGTAATTTGACGCGGCTCAGCAGGCCGGCCGCTACCAGAATCAGGCCCAGAATGCCGAAATAGAGGCGGCGTTCCGCGACGGGGTCGCGGATGGGCAGAATCGAAGAGGTGGGCGCCATCATTATCAGAAAGGCAAAGAAACCGAACGCCGCCAGCGGGTAGCGCCGCCGGTAATGCCAGGCGGCGGCGGCCAGCGCCAGCAGCGCGATCAGCCCGAATACCGCGCCGCGATCGAGGATGGTTTTGGAGATGGGAAAATCCCAATCCGCGTTGAGGCCGTATGGGAAAACGAATTCGCGGATGTAGACGAAAAGGGCGCGGCACTCCGTGAAAAAGTATTGATACCAGGTAAGGTCCTTGAGCCCGAAGCCGGCGGTGGTTGCGGTGGTGATCAGGCGCCAGAAGAACGCGACGCCCGCCGCTGCGCCAAGCAAGAGCGGTGCGTACAGCTTCCAGTTCGCGCGGATTCCCTGGAATGAGAAGCCGGGGTTCCACCAGAAATCGGTAAGCAGCAGCAGCGCCGGAAGCGCGATGGTTTGCTGCTTGGTGAGCAGCGAGGCCGCGAAAAGAACCAGCACGGCGAGCGCAGTCCGCCAGTCCACGCGCGTCTGGCGGCGGTAAATGAAGACGGCCAATGCAGCGAATGCCAGCATCACGCTCAAGGCTTCCGAGCGGCCCGCGAGATAAGCCACAGCCTCCGATTGCGTGGGATGCAGCAGGAAAAGCAGCCCGGAGAAGGCTGCGAGCAGGTCGCGCTGTGGCGCTAAGGCGCCGGACCATTCGAGGAACCGGCGCACAATCAAGAAAACCAGGGCGCTGGTTACGCAGTGAATGGCGACGTTAAAGACGTGGTAGGAATACGGGTCGCTCCCCGACATCTGCGCGTTCAACCAATAGGTGAACATGAGCACGGGGCGGTCGCCGCGGAGCCAATCGATCAGCGGATCGGCGAAGCCGGGCAGGGCGAAGGGTAAGGTTTGATCGTCGAATAGAAATGGACCGTGAAGAGCCGGACCGTAGGCCCACAACACCACCACGAGCGCTGCCGCAAGCGCGGCGAAGACCGGCCATCGCGAGGGCGGAGCAACCGGTTTGGACGAGGGCGGTTGCGCGGCGCGCGCGGATGCGTGCTTCTTAGCCATGTTGGTTGCCTGAATTCCGAATGTGAAATTCGAGAATGGCCACGCGCTGGGCCAGGGCGATATTATCGTCGCGCAAGTGAGACACGATGATGGAGTAGCGGAAGAACATGATCAGAAATACCGAGCCGCCGATCAAGAACAGCGCCAGCGGGGAATCGGCGCCCAGGCCGAGATGATTCGAGATGAAATTGAGCGCCGGCCGGCAGCGCGAGAGCGCGAGCAAACCAACTGCCGCGAACAGCCAGCTCATGGAATACTCGACGCGGATGTGCGCGCGGCGGATGGAAAACAGCACCAACAGCAGAAGGACGATGCTGACGGAAGTGGTGACGTTTAAGAGACGATCCATTTTACGCTCCAAGGGTGGGCGGGCGCTTCCGCCTCCTCCCTGGCCAGCCTTTCAGGGATTGTATGGGGCTGATTTGGCTGGGCGAAGAGCGGGTCCAGGGGGACCCGCGCGGACCAGGGGGTCCGCCCTACAATGCGTTGGTGCATTTTACCCTCCAGCGCCGGTATTCGGGCCGCGGCGCAACCGGCGTTCGTATTTCAACACGTTCATGAACACGCCCAGAAGCACATGGGCTATATAGTAGAACGATTTTATCCTGGTGATGGAAGAACGCCCCGCCACGCGCCTATACATTTTGCAAGGCACCTCCTGAAAGCGGAATCGCCTGCGCTGCAAGACCACCAGCGCTTCAATCTCCGGATACTCCAGCGGAAAGCTATGGGTGAAAACCTCCAACGCGCGCCGGTTGACGCCCACGAAGCCCGAAGTGGGGTCGTGAACCTGCTTCCCGAGGATGGGGCGAAGCACGGCGCGAAAGAACCGGATGCCCAGCGTGCGGGCGAAGCTGGACGACATGCCGGCGCCTTCCACAAAGCGCGACCCGATGATCATTTCGCATCCCGAGGTTTTGAGGGCTTCAAAGATCCGCGGGATATCGGCAGGGTTGTGCTGGCCGTCGCCATCCACGCGGATCACATAGTCGAAACCCAGCTCGAATGCCAGCTTGTAACCGGCCTGGACGGCCCCGCCCAGCCCCAGATGATGCGGCAGGCAGAGCAACTCGGCGCCGGCCGCGCGCGCCGCCGCTAAGGTACCGTCTACCGAACAGTCGTCGATCACCAGCACCGGCGTATCGGGTACGTTACGCAGCACGGAACGCACCACGCCCGCGATGGCGCCTTCCTCATTGAATGCCGGAATAATCACCAGCAGCGAACCGGGGCCCGAAGGACGCTTCACAGCGCGGCGACCCTTCTGGCGCTGATGGAATGGCTGCGCATGAGCCGGCGGAACACCGTTGGGGTGATCCTGGCGCTGGCGCGAATCTGCCGCCGCTGCCGCCAGAGCCGCGGCAAGGCCCCCAACAGCGCGGCATGGGCGCGCACAACGTACCAGACCATCTTTGGGCCGGCATTGCCTTCTGCGCGGAAGCGGGCGGCGCTGCCACGGCCCTGCAGCAGATACCAGGCGTGCCAGGCGTAGCGCGCCAGCGCGGCGAACGGCGCCGCGAGCAGCATTCCGGCGGGAAAATTCTTCGCCAGCACGAACAGGCGGTTACGTTCCACGTAGTAAGCCTTCACGGGCGAAGCGCGGCCGGCGGAGTGGGAATAGTGATGCTCCACCACGGCGTCCGGAACGTACAGGCACTTCCACCCGGCCCAGCGGGCGCGCAAACCGAGGTCGGTATCCTCGCAATAAAGGAAAAAGCCGGGGTCGAATCCGCCGGTCTCTTCGAGCAGGGCGCGGCGGTAGAGCGCGGCCGATCCGCTGGGAAAAAGCGTCTCTTCGGCGACGGGAAAATCCTCCGGCTGCCGGCCATGCCCGCGCTGTTTGCTGCTGGCGTCGCGGGCGATCAGCATGCCGGCGGAATCGAGCCGGTCTTCGCCGAACAGCAGCACTTGGGAAGCGCACATGCCCACGTCCGGCCGCCGCTCGATCGCCTCCAGCAGGGCATCCAGCCAGTCCGGGCGCGGAACGGCGTCGTCATTGAGGGTCGCCAGGTAAGGGGCGGTGGAGGCGCGCAGACCCTGGTTCACGGCCTCGCCAAAGCCGGCGTTATGGGTGTTTTCGATCACCTGCGCATTCGCTGCCAGCCCATTCCGGCGGACCAGACCCTGGCCGCTATTGTCTATGACGATCACTTCGAAGTCGCTCCGGGATTGCGAACTGAGCGATTGCAGACATTCCGAGAGTCTCAAATCCGCTGAAAGTGTAGGGATAATGACGGAGACGCGGATTTTTGGCAAAGTCTATTCTACCCCGATGGTGGTAACATCCGTTGTGGAGGTTACGCCTAAACCAACACTATGACCAAAAAGCTGCTTTTTGTAATTGCGATTTTGTGCGTCCTGACCTTTGCCGTTATGGCGGCCGATGTCAGTGGCAAATGGACCTGGGAACAACAGGGTCGAAACGGTGCGACCACCACGACTCTGAATTTGAAGGTTGATGGAAGCAAACTCACCGGAACACTGGACGGCGGCCGCGGCGGACCCGTGGAAATTTCCGACGGCCATGTGGATGGCAACTCGATTTCGTTTAACGTGAAGCGCAGTATGGGCGGCAACGACGTTGTGACCCCGTACAAGGGCATCGTGAACGATTCCGGCGACACCTTGAAGATCGATTTCACGCGCCCGGGCCGCGGCGGCGCCGAGCCCACGCCTGTGACGGTGACCGCGAAGCGCGCGACCACCTAGTAGGAATCAACCGGCCATTGCGCCGGTATTGCAATTTGGCGGCTGAATCCGCGCGCAGACGCGGAACGGTCGCCTTTTGTTTTTTGGGGGGTGTCCACTCTATTACGCGAAATGTATGAGAAGCCGCTAACTCCTCAACTCTCCCCGCTTCGTCTTAGCGAACCGTGCAAACTTCCCTTCGATTCCAGTCAGCTCCGGTCCGCGCGGATAGACGAACAGAAACTCGCGGCGGATATCCAGCTTCCGCACCGGCACAGTCTTCAGCAGCCCCAGCGCGATCTCGCGCGAGAGCGCCCACTCCGAGACGAATCCGACGCCCAGACCCGCCCGCACGGCCGATTTCACGGCTTCGGTGGAATCGAGCTCCATCACCACATGCAGTTTCTTCAATTCGAGGCCGGCTTTGCGCAAAGCCCGCTCCACCACGTCGCGCGTGCCGGAGCCGCGCTCGCGCAGAATCAGCGGAGCGCCGGCGAGCTTGGCCACATCCACCGGGCCGGCTTCGCCCCACTCATGGCTCGGCGGCGCAATCAGCAGCAGCGTGTCTTCAAGGAACGATTCGGTCTTCACGTCGCTGCGACCGGCCGGCCCTTCGATCAACCCCAGCCTCACGCGGCCGGCCGCCAGCGACGCGACTACGTCGGCAGTGTTCGCACTGACAATGTGCAGCTCCACTCCGGGATTCTCGCGGAGAAACTCGCCCGCCAGTCCCGGAAGCAGATACTGCGCGATGGTGGTCGACGCCGCCAGTTCGAGGCGTCCAATCGATTCGCCCCGCAGCCCTGCCAATGCTGTCTCAGCCTCGCGGCAGAGACCGGCGATGCGCGTGGCATATTCCTGCAGAACGCGCCCGGCGGGAGTGAGTGCGATGCGCTGGCCGGTGCGGTCGAATAAGCGCAGCTGGAGCTCGTCCTCGAGGTTCTTGATCTGCATGGTCACCGCGGGTTGGGTGAGGAATAGTTTTTCGGCGGCGTGCGTGAAGCTCAGCTCTTCGGCGGCGACGCGGAAGACTTTCAGGCGGAACGATTCCACTGACAGCCAGCTTACGCTACCAGGCGAGGCAACGGATAAGGGCGAAACTGAAGGCGGAAATGAAGAGCCACGCGCCGGAACCGAGCAGCATCGGCCGCAGCCCGGCTTCGCGCACTTTGCGGAAGCTGGTTTCGAGACCCATCGCGCCCAGCGATAGCGCCAGCAGGAACTGATCCGCCTTGACGATGAACTGCGTCGCCGATGCGGGCAGAATCGCCGTGCTGTTAATTCCGATGGCGGCAATGAATCCCAGGAGAAACAAAGGAACCGGAACGGCCCGCTTCTTGGCGCCAGGAGCGGCCTCGCCGCGGATCAAACACGCCGCGTCATCGCGCCGCCGCGCCGCCCAACCCAACCCCAGCACCACCGGCGCCAGCAGCATCACACGGGAAAGCTTGGTGACGGCGCCGATTCGTCCGCTCACTGCGCCGCCCTGGAACGAAGCCGCCAAAACCTGCGCAGTCTCATGTATCGACGAGCCGGCCCACAAACCATACGCATGCGCTGGCATGTGCATCAAGGCGTCGCCAAAGGGATAGAGCAGCATGGACGCGCATCCGAATAGCGTCACCACCGCGATGGCGTAAGCCACGTCTTCATCGGTGCCCTCGGTCACTGCGTTGGTAGCCACGATGGCGGATGCGCCGCAGATCGAAGTGCCGGCCGCGATCAGCTCCGCGAGTTTGCGGTCCACGCCCAGACGCCGGCCGAGCCATGTGGTGAAGCAGAACGCCGCCGCCAAAGTGACCGCTACGACGAAGAGTCCCATGCCGCCCACTTCGGCGATTTGCCGCGCGCTCAACTGAAAGCCCAGCAGCACGATGGCGAAGCGCAGAATTCGCCGCAAGCTGAAGCGGACGCCCGGCGCGCAGGCTGCCGGAAGACCTACTGTATTGCGGACCAGCATCCCCAGAACAATGGCGAGCATCAGTGCGCTCACCGCCGCGAGCTGCGGCAGCGTGTGCAGCTCAATCGACGCCCAGGCCAGCAGCGTAACGGCGATCAGGCCCGGCGCATAGCCGCGCCAAGTGGAAAGCGTACTCATCGACTATGTATAGTCTGATACCGATCCCGCCGTCCGTCCAGCCAAACATTTGAATCGGCCATCAGGGAAACGAATGAGGGTGTGGTCTTCGACGCAGAGACGCTGAGACGCAGAGATAAGCGCAGAGATGAAAGCACTCACTCTTCTTAAAGTTCTCTCTGCGTGCCTCCGTATCTCAGCGCCTCCGCGTCGAAGGCCCAGCTTGCAAGCATACCGGCCGATTACGGAATAGGCGTATATAATCGCTGTGGATGACTTCCGCCGTCGTTAGGCCCGCCACGTCGCGCTTCCGCTGGGTAATCTGCGGGCTGTTGTTCTTTGCCACCTTGATCGCATACGTCGATCGCGGCGTGCTGGCGTTCCTCGAAAAGACCCTCGAGGGAATCATCGGGTGGGACAGCCGGCAGTACGGCTATATGACGGCCGCCTTTCAGGCTGCGTACGCCATCGGGCTGCTGTGCGCCGGCCGTCTCACCGATCGCCTGGGCACCCGGAAGGCGTTCGCATACGCGATCGTTCTATGGAGTATTGCCGCCATGACTCCCGGCATGGCCGTCTCGCCGCTGACTTTCGGCGTCGCCATGTTCTTTCTGGGCCTGGGCGAAGCGGCGAATTTTCCCGCCTGCATCAAGACGGTAGCGGAGTGGTTTCCCGCCAGGGAGCGCGCCTACGCCACCGGGCTATTCAATTCCGGCTCGAACCTTGGCGCCATGGTTGTGCCGGTGGTTGTGCCGTTCCTGTATTACGCCTTTGGATGGCGCGGCGCCTTCGTGGCCACCGGCTGCTCCGGGTTCGTGTGGCTTATCTTCTGGCTGTGGCTCTACCGCAAGCCGGCGGAGCATCCCATGGTATCGGCTTCCGAGTTGGCGCTGATCCGAAGCGATCCGCCGGAAAGAACTACCAGCGTTCCGTGGGCGCAGCTTTTCCCTCTCAGGGAAACGTGGGCGTTCGCCGTGGCGAAGTTCTTCACCGATCCCGTCTGGTGGTTCTATCTGTTCTGGCTGCCGCGCTATGTCGCCGAAACATTCCATCTGACCTTGGGCAAGACCAGCGCGCCCATTCTCACGGTCTACGCGGCTTCGTGCTTTGGCAGCGTGGGCGGCGGCTGGCTGTCTTCGGCGCTGATCAAGCGCGGCAAGAGCATCAATATGGCGCGCAAGACCACCATGTTGATCTGCGCGCTGGCGGTGATTCCGGTGCTCTATGCTCCGTACGCGCACAATCTCTGGGTGCTGGTGGCGGTGGTGGGTCTCGCCATGGCCGCGCACCAGGGATGGTCGGCGAATGCGTTCACGCTGCCTTCGGATCTGTTCCCGCGGTCGGCGGTGGGCAGCGTGGTGGGCATCGGCGGCATGGCTGGCGCGATCGGCGGCGTGGCCATGCAACTGTCGGCGGGTTATATCGCGCGGTATACCTATTTGCCGCTGTTTTTGTTCTCGGGGTCGGCGTACCTGGTGGCGCTGGCGATTGTGCATTTGCTCTCGCCGAAGCTGCGGCCTGCGAAGTTGGATTAGGGCGTCGTGGCGCGGGCGCATGGCCAGGCGCTGTTCCTGAGCCTCTCTGAGCGCTCGGTCCTTCTTGGCTGGACCCTGACTAAACCAAAAAAGCGCGTTCACACGAGTGTGAACGCAGCACGCAAAGTGCGTGCGCCACGATTTGGCTGAAACCTCATCCGCAACGCAGGCCTTGGCCCGCGCCACTTCGTGCGTACTAGCACCGCCTGTTGCGGCGCACGATTGCCCCTGACGATTTCCGCGGATAGAATCAGGATGCAATGTCCGACGAAGCTCGAAAGACCGTTCTCGTGGTGGACGATGAGCCCGAGATCCGCAAGTTGGTCGCTGCTATGGTTACCCAGTTCGGGTACTCCGTATTGACGGCCGATAGCGGCGACCACGCGCTCACTGTCTACAAGAACCATAAGTCGCCCATCGAATTGCTGATCACCGACGTCGTGGCGCCCGGGATGAGCGGCCCCATGCTGGCCGATAAACTGTCGGCCATCCAACCCGATTTGAAGGTGCTCTACATTTCCGGCTATGACAATACCCACGTGGTGCAAAAGTACGTGGTGGAGAAAGGGCATGTGCTGCTGGCCAAGCCCTTCACCATGGAAGAGCTGAAGGCAAAGGTGACGGCGCTGCTGGGGCCGGCTTCGGAGCGCGCCTCCGGCGTGTCGACCGGCCAGGAGGCCGGTCCCACCAGGCGATGATATTATCACTTTGAAGTGACCATCCGCCCCGCGAGCGACCGCTCGCTTCTTGTCACATTCGGCGCCGGAATTTCGCTCGAATCGCATCACCAGGTTTTCCATCTCACGCGTAGTCTCGAGGGTCTTCGCGGCATCCTCAACCTGCATCCCGCGTATGCATCGGTTCTGATCGAGTTTGACCCGCGGCTGGTTGAGAGCGCCGCCATCGAGGCCCTGATCCACCAGAAGATGGCGGAGGTGGTGGACCCTCGCGCCGCGGAAGCGCCCCGCGCGGTCGAAATCCCGGTGCGCTACGGCGGCGAATTCGGGCCCGACTTGGACGATGTCGCCAGGCACACCGGCCTTTCGCCTGAGCGCGTGGTCGAGCTGCACTCGTCAGCGGATTACCTGGTCTATTTCCTGGGCTTCGCGCCCGGATTCGCGTACCTTGGCGGACTGCCGCAGGAGCTGACCACGCCGCGCATCTCCGCCCCGCGCAAGCATGTGCCCGCGGGGAGCGTCGGTATCGGCGGCAATCAGACCGGCGTGTATCCCATCGTCTCGCCGGGTGGCTGGCGGCTGATCGGGCGGACTTCGGTCAAGCTTTTCGATCCCGCCGCTGCGGAGCCTGTTCTGCTGCGGATGGGCGACCGGTTGCGCTTTGTCGCCGAAGGTAGCGCCGGCGGTCTCGCCGCCGGTGTTCTCGTATGAGGCTGAGCGGGTGGGACGAAGAGCGGGTCCAGGGGGACCCGCGCGGACCAGGGGGTCCGCCCTACAGCGCGGCTATTCGTTTGCTGACGCCGGGCTTCCTCACCACTGTGCAGGACCTCGGACGCTACGGTCACGCTCATCGCGGCATCTCCGCCTCGGGCGCGGCCGATCCGCTGGCCCTGCGCGCTGGGAATCTGCTGGTGGGCAACGCGGAAAATGCGGCGGCGCTCGAAATGACGCTGGTGGGCGGCGAGTTTGAATTCGAAGGCGCCGCGGTGATCGCGCTCACCGGGTCCGATTTCGGCGCGGACCTTCCGCAATGGACCCCCGTAACAGTAACAGCGGGCCAAAAACTCCGGCTTGGTCCAACGAAGACGGGCGCGCGCGCGTATCTGTGCGTACGCGGCGGAATCGACGCTCCGTGCACGCTGGGCAGCGCTTCGGCGCATCTGCTGACGGGCGTGGGCGGCGGTCCGCTGCGCAAAGGGGACCTCCTGCGGGTCGGCGCCAACGCTGTGCGAAAGCCGCGGCGGGCCGCCAACAATCCACCGCAATCGGCGCACAGTCAAATCATTCGCGTGACCGATGGCCCGCAAGCCGATTGGTTCCGCGGCGAGCTTTACCAAGGCGCCTACACCGTGGCCGAAGAGTGCAACCGCATGGGGATCCGCCTGCGCGGCGCTGCGATACCGAGCCCGGCGGGCGGTATGCTGACGGAAGGCGTGGCGATGGGCGCGATCCAGGTACCGCCGGATGGCCAACCCATCGTGCTGTTTGTGGAGCACCAGACCACGGGCGGCTATCCCAAGCCGGCCAACGTGATATCGGCCGACTTCTGGCGCCTGGGGCAATTGCGCCCGCGCGATGAAGCGCGGTTCGAGCGCGTCGATATCGAACGCGCGTTAGAGTTGTTACAGCAGCAGGAACAGTGGCTGTATTCGCTATGAAAATCGATCTCAACTGCGACATGGGCGAGCTGGAAGACGCCCAACACGAAGCGGCGCTGATGGAATCCATCACGTCCGCCAACATTGCGTGCGGCGGCCATGCCGGTGACGAAGCCACCATGGAGCGCACCGCGCGGCTGGCGCTCGAACGCGGCGTACGCATTGGCGCCCACCCCGGGTATCCCGACCGCGCCAACTTCGGCCGCATCGAAATGCCGATGTCCGACGCGGAGATCGCCGCCACCGTGCGCGAGCAGATCGAGCGGCTGGACGCCGTGGTGCGCCGTCTGGGCGGGGAGATCGTCCACGTGAAGGCGCACGGCGCGCTGTATAACGTCGCGGTCCGCAATGAGGCCGTGGCGCGCGCCATCGGCGCTGGAATCGCGCAATGGAATCCCAAGACCACGGTCTTCGGCCTGGCCGGCTCTCCCATGCTCGACTGGTGGCGTCAGATGGGCTTCACGGTGGCCGCGGAGGGATTCGCCGACAGGCGTTACGAGCCCGACGGCACGCTGCGCTCGCGTAAGTTTCCCGACGCCCTGATCACCGATCCCCAGGCCGCCGCCGCACAGGCCGTCCGATTGGCGCGCGAAGGCGTGGCGCAGACTATCTGCGTGCACGGAGATACGCCCGGCGCTGTCGAAATCTTGAAAGCGTGCCGCAAAGCGCTACCATAACTGTTGATGAAGTGGTTCTGGTTGTTGGTCCGGTTGTTGGTTGCGTCCGCCGCGCCTCTGGCGGCGCAATGCACTTATACAGTTACTCCTACTGCGGCCACGGTCCCGGCCAATGGGGGTTCGGGCGCAATCTCGGTGAATACACAGACCGGCTGTGCCTGGGGATATTCTTCGGATTCTCCGTGGCTCACCTTGTCGTCCTCCCCGGCAGCGGTTAGCGGCCAGGTGACTGGCGGCGGCGTTCTCAATTACACCGCCGCGGCCAGCACGCTGCCCACCAGCCAGCAGGCAAACATAACCATTGCGGGTCCAGGGATCACCATCCCCGTAACGCAGGGAGCCGCAGTCTGCACCATGACGCTGCAACCTTCCGCCGCTACCATCGGACCCGGCGGCGGCACGAGCTCGTTCGGAGTGCAAACCGCCTGTAGCTGGACCGCCTCTACCACTACGCCCTGGATCGCCGTTCCAGCTACCGCCACCGGAACCGGCAATGGAAATGTATCTTATACGGCCAATCCAAACGGCTGCGTGAACTCACTCTCCGGCACAATCAGTGTCACTTCGCAACCAACTCAGATCTTTACCCTCACCGAGAACGGTTCACCCACTAACCTGACGCTTTCACCGTCGACTCTCAGCGCGCCGCCGGCTGGAGTAAGTGGCCGGTTCAATGTAGTTACCGGCGTCGGTTGTAACTGGACGTCCTACACCGACGTAGGTTGGCTGCAAATCACGACGTCCACCACCGGAACCGGGAACGGTGGCATTGGCTATACCGTGGATGCCAATACCGGACCGATGCGCGCCGGCAACATTCACGTGGGGTCGCAGCTTTTTGCGGTAACTCAACAAGGCGGCGTAACCGTTCCCACCATCCAACTGACTGCGGTGGGAAGCGCCGCGAGCTACGTCACAACCGCGGTGGCGCCCGGCGAAATTGTGTCTCTCTTCGGAGCTAACATGGGACCCACGTCCGGCGTCGGCCTGCAACTCGCCAATGGCGGCCAATCGATCACGAATAGCTTGAGCGGCGTGCAGGTCTTGTTCGACGGAAATCCCGTTCCGCTGACTTATGCTTCGTCGTCCCAGATCAACGCCATCGCGCCGGTAGGATTGGCGGGCAAGACTTCCACTCAGGTAACAGTCACGTATCAGGGAATGACGTCGAACGCTGTGACGGTTCCGGTGCAGGCCACGGCCCCCGGAATCTTTTCCGCGGATGGCTCGGGCGGGGGCGGCGGCGCCATCCTGAACCAGGACTATTCGCTAAACGTGAGACTCAATCCGGCGGCGCCCGGCTCGGTGATCGCCATTTACCTCACCGGCGCCGGCGTCACCACCCCCCCCAGCGTGGATGGTGCGGTCACCGGTCTCACGCCGCCTTTCCCATCGGTTACGCAACCCGTCACCGTGACCATGGGCGGAGTTCAGGTACCGGCGCAGAACATCGTTTATAGCGGCGCGGCGCCGGGCACGGTTGAGGGGCTGACGCAGGTCGACGTGGTGATTCCGTCCACGGTCACGCCCGGCCCCACGGTTCCGATCGTCGTGACCATCGGCGGCGTTGCGAGTCAGAGCGGTATCACTGTCTCGGTGAATTGAGAAGCTGATTGTAGACTTCGCGCTTGGGCAAGCCGCGCCGCCGCGCCACCTGCTTGATGGCCTCCATGCGTGGTATGCCCACACGTTCGAGTGCGCCCACGGCCTCCTGGAGCGGCGTATCGTCCGGCGGCGGCGCGGTGGCTTTCCCGATGAGCAGCGTGATTTCGCCTTTGACAGAATCGCGGCTTGCCAATTCAGCGCGAATTTCGGCGGCCGTTCCGCGCAGGAACTCCTCGTGAATCTTGGTGAGCTCGCGCGCCACCACTACGGGCCGGTCTCCGAGGGCCTGCTCCAGTGCTTCCAGGGATTCCAGAATGCGGTGCGGCGCATCGTAGAAGATCACCGTGGCGTGTTCGTCGGCGATCGCTTCCAGGGCCTTCATCCGCTGCCCCTGTTTGTGCGGCAGAAAGCCGCCGAAGCGGAACGAATCGGTGGGCAATCCCGAAGCGGACAGCGCCGCCACCACCGCCGAAGGGCCGGGGATGGGGTACACCGCGATGCCGCTTTCAATCGCGGCGCGCACCAGGCGGTAACCGGGGTCGGACACCAGCGGCGCGCCCGCGTCGGAAACCAGCGCAATGGAGGCGCCCTCGCGCAGCCTCTCGGCCAGTTCTTCGGCGCGCTCGGTTTCGTTGTGCTCGTGATAGCTGACCGCGGGCTTCTGAATACCGTAATGGTCGAGCAGCTTGCGGGTCTGGCGCGTATCCTCGCAGGCGATCAGGTCCACTTCGCCCAGCACGCGGACGGCGCGGTAGGTGATGTCTTCCAGATTGCCAATGGGGGTCGCGACCACATAGAGGCGGCCGGGCATATTCTGAGTATGGCGCAATACGGTTCAGTCGGCGGTGCCATATCCGCGAGGCCGGCCCAGTACTATAAGCGCTATGCGGCGGGGGGGGATGTTCAGCCGCTTTTCGACTTGAAGCAGCCTATCCTCGATGGTCGCGAGCCGGCTGCGGATCCCCGCCTAGTATAACGTTTCGATAAAACATTTCCATAATGCTTTGTTTTGTGATGCGAGCATCATTCACACGGGAAGGCAGAGACCAAAAATCGAAAAGAGGCATTGGCCGCCGATAAACGCCGATGA